>Ga0209566_101089_pt1 | contig 10580 bp, 7 predicted proteins | sample Araplavi_mTSA_r2_2_FD_184287 | JGI IMG/M metagenome (GOLD analysis project Ga0209566, IMG submission 184287) | Arabidopsis root microbial communities from North Carolina, USA - plate scrape CL_Cvi_mTSA_r2 (SPAdes) (version 2) | ecosystem: Host-associated > Plants > Roots > Endosphere | place: USA...
ATGGACCCGGGCACGACCACCAGCAGCTACGACGTCAACGGTAACCTGATCGGCATCACCGATTCGACCAAGTGGCAGAACAACCGCACGTTCGTCAACGACGCGTCGGGCCACGTGCTGATGGTGAACCAGGGCGGCAACGCGGTGCGCGAACTGGTGGTCAACGGCGAGGTGATCGGCCAGCACGGGGTGGGCGTCAACCCGGTGACGCCGCGCGACGGCAACGGCAACCCGAACTTCTCGTACACGGCGGACTTCGATTTCGGCTACCAGCCGATCGTGGCGAACTACCCGAACGCGGCGCCGGGCAGCTACACGGTGCAGAACGGCGACACGCTGCAGAGCATCGCGCGCAGCGCGTATGGGGACTCGGCATTGTGGTTCCGCATTGCGGAAGCAAACGGGCTGAGCTCAGACCGAGACCTGCGCGTTGGTCAGGCGCTGAACATCCCGAACCAGGCCACGGGTGTCCATAACGACGGCAGCGTGTTCAAGCCCTACGACCCGAGCAAGGTGGTGGGGGATACGACGCCGAACCTGCCGATGCCGAGTGCGGATGGTGGGTGCGGTGGCGTGGGGATGATCATCACGGCGATTATCGTCGTGGTGGCTACCGTGTTTACGGCGGGTGCTGCGGCGGTGGCTGCCGCAGGCGTCGCGGAAGGCATCGGCGCGGGTGCCGCGCTGGCTGAAGCGGGCATCGGCGGCATCATGAGCGCGGGTGGTGCCGCGCTCACTGGGGGAGTGGCGGCCGGAGCCGCGGGCATGGGTGGAGCGGTTGCCCTGGGCGGTATCAGCACGGCAACGGCCGTGGGTGCCTCCATGGTGGGCGCAGCGGTGGGCAGCATGGTGGGGCAAGGCGTTGGCATTGCCACCGGCATGCAAGACAAGTTCAACTGGAGCCAAGTTGGGCTGTCGGCACTAAGCGCTGGTGTGACAGCAGGCGTTGGTGGCGGGCTTTCGGACTTGGCCATGAGCAGCAGTGGCCTGACCAAGGCGGCGCTCCAAAGTGCGGCGTTGCGTGTGGGCGTTGCCAACGCGATGACACAGGGTATTGGCGTGGCGACGGGGCTGCAGTCGAGCTTCAACTGGAAGGGTGTGGCAGCGGCGGCCGTTGGAGCGCAGGTTGGCGCAGAGGTGGGCGGAGGACTCAACGGCAAGCTAGGCAACGGATGGGCCAGCGGGGTTGCACAACAGTCGATCTCGGGCTTTGCAGGAGGGATGACAACAGCGGCGCTGCGCGGTGGCCGGATCGCTGCGGCGCAAGTGGCGACCGATGCGTTTGGCAATGCGCTGGGCAGCAGCTTGGCGGAAAACGCCGGCAGCGCGAACAGTTCGCAGGAACAAGCGCTTCAGACCGCGTGGGATGGCACGCTGTATGGGCCCTCGCAGGGTGTCAACCCGTCGTATGCGACACGGCAGTCGGTGTTCGCGGATGTGATACCAACAGTGGGGGGAGCAGCCCCAATCCAGCCCACGCAGGTGCAGGGGAATGAGCCCGCCGTTACGTTGGGGCAGTATGCCTACGGCCCATCACTGGACGGTCAACTCACGTTAGAAGGAACCAAGCCGGGCTTCACAACGGTGGGGTACGACAGCAGATTGCAGGGTGCCTTTAGCGGAGGAGATCGCAGCCCGGGCAACATGAGCTCGTTTAACTTGCCATACGCGAGCGGTGAATTTAGTTGGTCGGCATATGATCCCGCTCCCGCAAGCGCCGCATCTGGTCAATGGGTTACTGTCGTGCATGCTAGCCGCAGCACAGGCGAGCAGTGGACCGAGCAGGTATGGGAAAGCAATTCCAACTTCGGTCCTGAGAAACGAGCAAGTACGCCGCCGGATGTTGGCGATGGAGTTACGAGCCGCTTGGAAGCTCCGCAGGGGTTCTTTGCACAACGCTACGGTATGGCGACCGGCATCATGGCCGATCCGACATTGTCATGGGGGCAGCGTCTCGGGGGACTGGGGTTCGCAACTGCAATGGCGCCGATGATGTTGGCCGAAGAAGCTGGGCGCGGAATGCTTAACATTCCGGCGGACATCAGTGAAGGCTTCCAGTATCTGGACAGATCAGCGAAAGCGCGGACAGTTGGCGACTCGTTCCACAATGCTGATATGGCAGCGGGGCGTTTCCTTTCGGCGGGGCTCAACGCGGTGGGAGCTGGAACAGCGGCGAAGGCGGCTGCCGTTGAGCTTCGGGCGCTGTACGCAACCATGGCACCTCGGATTGATGCGGCATTTAACTTTGTGGGCTCAGCGGACTCGGTTGCTACGCTGCGCTACCAGCAGGGAATGGTGAGGCTAGGGGGCACAGCCGGCGATGTTACGCCGCTTGGTAATGCAAGCGTCGCTGGAGTTCCCATCAACGGAGCGACGAGAAACGTTCCGCTTGGGTTCGAATCCGAATCGCAGTTCTTGAGCGCAGCCAAACAATTGCAGGATGCCATGAGGGCGAATGGAATCACGGATGCTACGGTCGGTGTGCGCGGTAGTTCAGTTTCCGGTTTCGGTGGGAACCCTCGAAGCCCGACCTTCGGCAAGCCGTTTGGTCCGACTAGTGACATTGACTTGTTCGTTCAGAGCGCCCAAGCTGTCGGACAATTTAAGAACCAGCCGAACTTTATCCACCCCGATAAGGTCATCGATGCATTCCCGAATCTCGAAAGCTGGAGCCAGACTTGGAGTGATATTCTTGGCCGCCCCGTCTCACCTGCGATTTGGAAGCCGGGAGCACTTCCGTCAACGCCCGCAATTTTGGTGAAAGGAACAACCCAATGAAACATGTGAATTTGCTGCTTTCGGCTCGCGAGGAAGAGACCCTTTCGGAATTCGCATCGACAATGTTCGAATGTTTAAAAATTTCGACTTTTGAAGAGCGAGAGAGCGAGAATTACGTAGACGGGCACTACTTTATCGGCATGGGGACAGATGCGGAGTTTAAGCTGATGAAGTCTGACGCAACTGAGCATGTCGATCTACCGTTTTGGATTCGAATCAGTGCGGCAATTCGAGGTGATGAGATTTCATTAGAGTTTGTCGAACACCTCGCGAACGAGGTTATTAAGCCGTGCGGGCGGGAGGTTGCTCGGGTGGACAACTTTGGTCGAGTTGACGAGCACCGCATAAACTACTGATTGGGAAGCAGCGGGCTTAGCAGTTGGCGTGCGTCCTAGCCTTCGGCTACACCGATCGCATGGAGGTTCTTCTTATCCAGTTGGCGGCGCACTATCCGCCAGCAAGGCCACGCCATCACCTACGACAAGAACGGCAACCGCCTCACCGACACGCATTGGGGCAACAGGGTCACGACCGCCGGCGGCCAGAGCATCATCACGGGCTATACGGAGGCGGGCGAGGCCATCTACAGCACGACGCCGACCACGTTCGTGCGCTCGGATGGCTACACGACCGAAACGTATGCCTACGACAACCTGAACCGCCTGAACAGCGTGGTGCGCGATGGCGTGCAGATCGACCACCGCTCGTACGACGGCGCAGGCCGCGTCACGCAAACCGGCTCGGGCAACCTGCCGACGGACTATGCGGCCAAGCTCAATGAGGGCCTGCCGCAGGACCAGACCAACGGCTTGGAAGTGCGCTCGAACCAGTACGACGCCAATGGCCGTTTGGTGCACCAGCGCACGCTCAAGAGCGACGGCGCGCTCAAGGCCGACATCCACTACAACAGCTACGACGCGGCCGGCAACGTGCTGCAGTACTCGCTGACGGACTACGACGGCGGCTACACCAACACCTACACCTACGGTCTGCAGCGCTTCGAGGGCTACAAGCAGAGCACGGTGTCGGGCACCAGCACCCAGATGGACCCGGGCACGACCACCAGCAGCTACGACGTCAACGGTAACCTGATCGGCATCACCGATTCGACCAAGTGGCAGAACAACCGCACGTTCGTCAACGACGCGTCGGGCCACGTGCTGATGGTGAGCGTACGGGGCTGGAGGCGCTGGGCCGAGCGCCATGCTTGCCACTCCGGACAAGACGCTCTCCTCGCTGCCGCGAAAGGCCGGCACGGTAGGGCCGCACAACGCGGCCGAGCATCATCCAGGCTTTGCCGCAGGGCGGGAGCCTCCGGTTGACAAACTACTTTCATAAGAAGGGTCAGCGGGCAGTGCCACAACGGCGTCCTGTTCAGCAGGGGCCCGTTGCCCCCGGCAGGATAGGCGCGCTATTGCCTAGTTCAGCCTACGCTGCGCCCCCACTGGCCAGCAGTGGCACATCCAGATTCCTGCCACGCAGTTGGCGGTACGCCTCGGGTGGTGGACGGCGTAGATGCCGCAGGCAGCATCGGCCAGTAAGGCCGCCCCATCACCCCCAAACAGCAACTGCCTAAACAAATCCCGAATTCTGCGGATAAATTCCCAGATGTGGTGGAAACGTACCGAGGCAGACTACCGTTCCACCCGAAGTTGTAAGGACGTTCATATGAACCCGCACCAGTTCTCTCCCCCAATACCTGCTGAAATACTGGTGGCGCTGAATGACCCCGACCGCGTCAGCCCCATGCTGAACGGGCCATGCGTGATCAACGGCAATGAGCTGTCATTGCACCTGGCGGACGGGGACATCACTGTCCAGGCGGAACGCCGCTTGTTTCAACAGCTCGTGGCGTTGTGTGATGGCACCCGAACGCAATCGGAGATCCTGGGCGACCCGACTGTCGCGAAGAATCGTGACGAGCTGGGGCGCTTCATGGCGTTCCTGTTTGAGGCGGGCATTCTGATTGATGCCAACTCCTTCTGCCAAACCGCGCTGCGCTATTCCCGGTTGGTCAATCCTTACGGCACAACGGCCGCGCGGGCATTGACCAACCAAATCGCAAGACGTTTCTCGCCTGATCGCCATGACGACAGCGGCGCCTTCGAGAAAGTCGCCGACACGCCGCTTGATGCGTTGTTCGAATCGCGAACGTCTGCCCAAACGTTTGACGGTGGCCCTGTTGATTTCGAAGCGCTGAAATCGATGCTGTGGTCAATGTGCGGGGTTGTGTCAACGCACCATGAACGCATTGGTTCGTCCGCCGCACGACGTACCGTGGCTTCGGCTGGGGCAATGCACCTGCTCAAGCTATTCGTGGCACTGAGAGATGCGACTGGCCCGCTTGCCCCAGGGGTATATCGCGTGCACTTCCCGAGCAGGAAGACGATTCATTTCGAGAGCATTTCCGACAACGTTGCGTTGCTCCCGCGGGCGTTCATCAAACCGTGGTACCTGTCATTTGCCGCGGGCGTGGTCTTCCTGGCTGGCGATGCGACCATCGGCTCCATCCGCTATGGCAACCGCGCACTACAGTATCTTTTTTGCGAGGCCGGGGCAGCATTGCACAACGGCGGGTTAGTCGCGCCCAAACTCGGGCTGGGCTTCTTGACTTTTGGTGGCTATTGCGAGTCCGTTGCAGAGGAGCTGTGCCACCTCGACGGGGACGTCATTTTGGGGTCCGCTATTTTCGGTGCTGCCGCCTCACAAAGACAAATTGCGTTGGAACAGGGGGGGCGTGCGCTGGAGTTCGGTTGGTCCGACTTGCGCTCAGAGCATTTCTCGATGCCGTACTTCTTGGCGCGCAGCCGCATCGAAGGCAATGACGACAACGAACCCACATGGGGCCGAGACACCGACCCGTGGATGGCCTACGTCAAATCCGTTGCCGAAGCGATAGAACGCCAGGGCTTTCGCGAGCCCAGTGCTCTTGTGTTTGGCACGATGGATGCTGTGGCTAATGCTCAAGCGCCAGATGCTTTCCTGCGTTACAGCAAGGCGCAACTGAACGATCCGGCATTCCCGTTTGCCACCTTTGATCCGAGTCAGCCGTATGCGTGGGTGACTGGGGTTCGGCACTCCACCGGCGAGCAGGTTCGCGTGGTTTCCGATCTCGTACATCCCCGCCGATACGTTCAGCACGACGGGCTGCTGGGCAATAAGATCACCGCACCGTCTTCTTCGGGATGCGCTGCGCACTCCGACTGGGACGAAGCGAAGGCCCGCGCAGCACTCGAGCTGATCGAGCGTGACGCCTTTATGCGCCACTGGTTCGCACAGCGCCCGGGCGTCACCGTCATCCATGAAACGCTGCCAGCGGCGATTCAACAGCGACTAACGGCGCTGCACGATGCGGGGTGTCAGGCGGGCATCCTGTGGCTGGAATCTCCTTATGCGCCTTGCTTCCTGGCATGGGCACAACATGAGCAGCGCGGCTTTACGGCTGTGGGTGGCGGTTGTGGGCTGGATGTGGCTGCAGCCGTTGGGTCCGCATTGGGTGAAGTCGAAACGCTGATGTTCGCGCATTTTCACGGCGGGTTTAGCGACAAGGTTAAGCCGGAAACCGTGCTCCAGCCGCTCGACCACGCCAACCTGTATGGGCAGAAACGCTACTTTCGCCGAGCGGACAGCGTACTCCACGCCACTGTTGGCGTGGACTTCGCCGCCATTGCACAAACAGCGCCGGCCTCAATGGAGGTGCTGTACGACAAGCTTGCAGAGGAAGGTCGCTCGCCGATCTTCTTCGATATCACGCCGGAGCGTCCCTATATTCACCAGGGTCGCACCATCATTCGCGTGTGCAAGGCCCTGATTCCGGGGCTTATTCCGGTGTCATTCGGTTGTGGACTCGAGCCGAGGGGCATGTTTGAGAAAAGCCATCCGAGTTCCAAATTTCCTCACCCATTTGCTTAACTAGGAGCATGCAATGAAGGAAGCAAACAAAATCGACCAGTCGATCTTTGGCGCTGGGTTGAAAAGCGCCCCGATGGAAAACAGTCACCATGCAACAACGATCAAGGCGAAGGGCGACCCTTGGTCGGTCGTTCGCCACGTGCGCTTGCCGCACAAGCCGGGTGCCCCGCTGAATAGCGGCGGCGGCTCGGATGGTGGGAGCTAATTCCGATCGTTTGAGCGGGAGCTGAGCGGGGCAACCCGCTTCTGCTCTCGATTTGGCTGCCGTTCAGTCAGCGTAACCAGGCTTTGTAGGTCAAAACGCGACGATCCACCAGGCAGTAACGGGAGACACCCCGTGCCGCGTGATACGGATCACCGCGAAGGATTGAGATTCGTCCAGGCTTGGGCAGCACCGCGCGTGCAATTTCGCCTTCTTGGTCGAACATCACAGTCTCCCCGCCCCACGCCAAATCCCACTCCCGATTGCAATACACAAGCACCGTGATGTGGTTCGATCGCTTGTTCGGATCCGGGCAATCGTAGTGCGGGCGCCCCTCCATGCCGTAGGGATTGGCTGTCATCATGCACTCGTAGAGCATGGCCGGCGCGCCAAGTCGCTCCTGTAGTCTGTCCCATACATCGATGACCGGTCGCAGCGTTTCGTCGAGAGCGCGTAGTTCCGGCTCACGATCTGTCATGAGCGATGCATCACGCTCAACCAGCGGGTAGGTCCAGTGGATATCGTATTTGGGAGCGTCCTTTACGTGGTCTTGCCGATTAACGTAGTAGGCCGGCAACCACTGAACTACGTCGAGCAGCTCACCGAGTTGCTCTGCTGAAAAGAAGTCGTCAATGACGTCGATACTATTGGCTCGGCTGTGCATAGATCGAGATGGTGATGGGTTTGGATTGACTGCCCGCAACGCTCAGTCGTGCCGCTTTCTTGGCGCCGGTGAGTGGTGAGCATGCTGATCTACGGCTTACTGGAACATGTTTTCGAACATTGCCGCATAGCCTTCCGGTGGCATCAGCGAATTGGTGTTCATCTCGAGCCACCAGATCTTGTTCTGCTGATCCACCATGCAATCCACCGTGATCAGAATCGGCGCCGGAATCGCCTTGTGCAGAAGATCAGCCAGTGCGTCACCCATTTGCTGGATTTGGGCGCCAGACCGCTCCATCATCTGAGGGAGCATCGAGTCCGAATCGATGCCGTTGCCAGTGGGGGCAGCATAGCGCCGGGCATAGCGATAGTCGATCCAGACTTCCTTGCCTTCCGGCACGATAGCGGAGAGGTCCATCTCCTGGAAGTCGAGGCAGGCAACGATGAGGTCGCGGTCTGCATGGGTGTCCCAGTTCCGTTGCGGACCGAGCCTCCTGCGCACCAGCGCCTCAAGCGAGGATGTGCCATCGCCGCGCACCACAGGAAACGTATGCGACTGTGCAAAGATAGGGCGCTTGCCCCAGAACCAAATCTTTGCGGTTTCGCCGTAGATGAACTGCTCGATGAACGTCTGGTTGCCAGCGGACCACTGTATCCAACTGTCCTTCGCGGGTTGTGTGTTCGCGCGATATGGGCCGGCAATCTCCCTGCCAAACGATCCCCGCGCGCCTTTGATCACATAGTCGAATGCGGGTGGATGGCCAAGGTCGTGCAGCCTGGACTCAGGCGCAGAAATACCTTGACTCTGCAGAAAGTTCTTAAAGAGCAGCTTGTCGGTTGAGAGCGGATGCCGGATTGTGCGGTAGGGGCGCCAGCCCCCGAATCCAATCGTCTCACCAGTCAACGTGTCCGTATGGAACAGGTGGTCAAGCTTGCCATTCTTGCCGCCCTGAAACATGGGGTACATCGTGAAATAGCGCCCCCGGTATTTGACCTCGAGCAAGAACGTCTTCATGTCCAGATTGAGTACCATGTCCTTGCCGGCGGCCCAAGTCTGAAGTGCACGAATATGGTTGAGAATGTCGTTGATATAGAAGGCCATTTTGAGTGCGAAGATGTGCGTGTGATGCTCACGGACGATTGGCTGGCGATTCGCGAGAATGTCTTGTAGGCAGCGATCGCGATTCAGCAATCGAAGCTGTTGAGATGGCGATGTGGTGGTTCAGACCGCATTCGCCGTCTGGTCATCCTGAGGCGTTAGCCACACAATACCGACCAAGTGTCGATCCAGCGCCAAAGCCCCGTGTCGTTCAATACCATGGCGGGAATCGCTACCGCGTCGAATTCCCGATCAGATTGCACTTTTTCCTGTCTTTCTCGAGCGATCTCGCTTTCTTCCAGGGTAATGTGGGCGCAGTGTCAAGGCGCGCATTTTTCCGACGCCAACTGCAGTTGGCACGGAGTATCGAGATGGCTGTATGTCAGCCCGGCTCATATATCCATCGGTTTGAAGATTTGTTTAGCGCTGGCGTTACTGAGGAATGTGGTGGCAAAGTCAGCAGAGGCCTTGCGACGCCCGGCGGTTGGAGCCGCGTGTCGGCGCGGCATGCGGCGATCGGTCTCGATGTGGGTTACGCCCCAAGCGCAGTGCGTACAGTACGCAGTTCAAACTGCAGGTGCTGTCCCATCAGGACCGCGAACAGTTTTCGAGCCGCAAGGTCGCGGCGATCTATGACATCCGCAATCCCAACTAAGTCGTGGTCTGGCGACGCAATCTCGATCAAGGCGGCGTGGAGGCTCTCGGGAGCAGGAAACAAGGGCGTCCCGACACGAAGCCAGAACGAGCCTGCCCAGCGCCATCCAACATGGTCGCCACTGATTCGGCGCAGACCCTGCGCGAAGAGAACGAGCGACTGCGCGCGGAGGTCGCGTACCTAAAAATTGCAAGCCTTGATCCGGCCGAAGAGATCAGCTGCGCCGACAAGGCGCGTGCCGCGTTGAGGCATCAACATAAATTGACGGATCTACTGCAGGTAGCCTCGTAGACGCGAGGTGATATCTCCGAGAGACGACGAACACAAAGGTGGGGCGCGTCTGGTCCGGATGCGAGGTGAACATTGCGCGGAAGGGGGAGGCCGCGCCGGTGGCACTTCGTCAACTGGGTAGTGTTCGACGAAGTGCCGGTTCTACCGATTACGATGCCTTCAAATTTGTAGAGCTGCTTTGTTGCTGTGTCGGGCGGATGCCGAATGCCACAGGTTCATACCGGGTTGCCCAGCCCGGAAATTCCTGCGCCATGTTTCGCGGTGAGAAAATCTTCTCGAGCGAGACCGTTTCGAAAGTGGGTACGTCACGCATGATGTCGACGCCGATCGCATCACGAATCTTGGAGCGATGGTTTGCAAGCATGGACGGAAGGAGCAACTTCTCCAACTGTTCTCCGTGAGCCCAGAGCACAAGAGTCCGGCGGAGGTGGAGTCCTGCGATGTCATCCGCTGAAACGACCGGCCGTTCGACGGACTCGCTGTCCTCAACCCAGAAGCTCCATAGCGCGTGTAAGAAGCCTTCTCGCGCGCTTTCTAGCGTCCATGCAGAGCCGCGATCAAGGCCGCACTTTGCAAGATACTTTTTGGTGAACTGTAGTTGAGCGTAGACCTTTCCTTCTGCCTCGTCACGGAGGCGCTGCAACAAGTTGTCACCATCGTTGGCAATGATTGCCGGAGGCTGAAGCTTGGCATTTTCTGCGTCTTTGAGTTCGTGAAACTTGTCACCAAAGAGCCAAGCTGTACCTGAAGTAGAATGATCCACTGCTATGCCAGCCGCGCAGCACCGCCATGCACAGTCAAACATTGCGCGCGCGTGGCGCAACATGTGTTGGCAGAGCTGCTTGACGGTAACGCCATGCGGTAGCTGGAAGCGATGGGTAATAGCGATTGCCTCAATAGCGAACTCGCCTGCCATCCATGCAGCGCGTTGCTCATCGGTGTAAGTGATTCCGAGACGATCGAGAACTTTGCAGATCAAC
>Ga0209566_101090_pt1 | contig 10564 bp, 8 predicted proteins | sample Araplavi_mTSA_r2_2_FD_184287 | JGI IMG/M metagenome (GOLD analysis project Ga0209566, IMG submission 184287) | Arabidopsis root microbial communities from North Carolina, USA - plate scrape CL_Cvi_mTSA_r2 (SPAdes) (version 2) | ecosystem: Host-associated > Plants > Roots > Endosphere | place: USA...
GTTCGTGGGCAATCCAAACCATCCGGAAATCTTCGAGCGCCTCAACGGCTTCGTCGATGCACTGGCCGCCGACGGCATCAAGCCGCTGCTGATCCGGCGCGATGAATTCACGCTTGCCTCAGGCAAGGACGCCATGCATTCACTGATGGATCGCGGCGTGCCATTCGATGCCGTGTTCGCGTGCAGCGATTTGCTGGCGATGGGCGCCATTCGCGCGCTCAACGAATTGGGTCGCTCCGTGCCCGGCGACGTTTCGGTGGTGGGCTACGACGACATGCCGCACGCGGCCAGCTTCCTGCCGCCGTTGAGCTCCGTGCGTCAGGACTGGCAGGAAGGCGGCACGCTGCTGGCGCGCAAGGTGCTGGCCTTGATCAACGACCAGCCGGAGCAGTCGGAAACGCTGCCGGTGGAGTTGATTGTTCGCGAGACGTAAGGCGCGCTGGGCCTTCGGAGTTTCTTTGTGGGATCCACGCCTCTTCTGCGGAGTGGGCCAAGGCCCCAATAGCGCACAAGGTGCGACCCGCGAAAAAAAGAAAGCATGGTGCGCGGCGCGCCCTTGTAGGAGTGCACCTTGTGCGCGGCCCGGCGCTCCTCGATCACCAGCGGTGCGCGCAAGAACCGTTAGCGACGCGTAATTTGTGGTCGCACACAGGGTGCGTCCCACAAGGGGCGGCTGCAGGTGTTTCAAAAAGGCGACGGCGTTTCCGGAGGAACAGCTCAGCCCGTTGCCGTCGCGTCACCCGTCGCCTTGCCCATGCGCGCTGGTGTCAGCACCAGGCGAAAACAGCTGCCGCCGCCGGCCACGCGCACGTACTCCAGCGAGGCCTGGTTGGCTTCGCTCATCTGGCGGGCCAGGTACAGCCCCAGGCCGGTGCCGTATTCGTGGGTGGTATAGAACGGCTCGAAGATCTGCGCGGCCACCTTCGGCGCGATGCCCGGGCCACGGTCGATCACTTCCAGAATGGGCACGCCGTGTTCGCCATGTCGCGCCACCACCATCACACGGGCCGGTTCGCCGGGCATGCGGCCGTAGCGCAGCGCGTTCTGCACGAGGTTCCACACCACCTGCTGCAGCTGTTGCGGATCGGCCAGCGCGGCCACCGGCGTGCTGGCCTGGATGACGCGCAGGGAATCCTCGCCAAGATCGTTGCCCTGACGGTATTCCTCCACGAACTGATTGGCCCAGCTGCCAAGATCCAGCGTTTCCGGACGCGAGCGCTCGCGGCGCGACAGCTGCAGGATGTTCTCGATGATCTCGTTCAACCGCACGCAATGGTTGTTGATGATCTCCACCATGCGCTGGTCGGTGGGTGGCAGGTCTTCCGATTCGGCCAGCAGCTGTGCCGAGTAGCGGATGGCCGCCAGCGGGTTGCGGATCTCGTGCGCGATCGAGGCGGACAGGCGGCCCAGCGAACTGAGCGTCAGCTCCTCTGCGCGGCGCGACACCAGCGAGGTATCGTCCAGGAAGATCAGCACGTGCGAGTCGTCGTTGGGGGCCAGTCGGGTAAAGCGCGGCACCACCTCGGGCACGCCGTCGGCGAGCTGGGTGGCCGACTCGTCAAGCTTGCCGGAGGTGATCCAGTGGTAGAGCCGGCGCGAGAGTTCCGGCGCCACGCGGCCCAGGTCGCGCTGGTCGGCAGTGGGATTGCCCAGCAGCATCCAGGCCGATTCGTTCATCTGGTGAATGCGGTTGGCATCGTCCACCAGCATCACGCCGGTCTTCATGCGGCGGATGATCAGCTCGTTCACCTGCGCCAGGTTGGCCAGGTCCACGCCGCGCTGTTCGGCCAGCGCCTCGCTGGCGCGAATCTGCCGGCTCAGCACATAGCACAGCATGGTGATGGCGAAGTAGGCGAGGCCGAACAGGCTCGACTCGAGCAGCTCGCGGTCCATGCCGCCCTGGCCGTGCTGCACTTCCAGGACGGAGTGCCCGATGACGCCCAGCGTGGCCAGCGCCGCAAAGAAGCAGGACAGGCGCAGCGGCAGGATCAGCGCGCCGGCGGCCAGATTCACCGCCAGCATCATGGCGATGCCGATGCGGGCGTCATGCATGGTGATGATGGTCAGCACCGCCGCGATGACGTCCACCACCAGCGCCCCGGACACCGTCCAGCGGATCCACGGAGTGGAGCGGCGGGTGAGGGAGAGCATGCCCAGGGCAAACAGCAGGAACAGCACCGACACGCCCCGGGCCAGTCCCACGTCGGCCAACTTGGGCCAGCCGATGGTGTTGGGGCTCAGCGCCAGGCCGACGTAGACCAGTGCCTGGGCCAGCCGGAAGCAGTTGAGGAACAGGAGCTCGTGGCGCGCGGCCTCGGGAGCTGGGCGCGCGGTGGGGTAGGCAGACTGCACGGTGTTGGACACCTGGCGGGCTCGCTCGGCATGGTCGAAGGGCGGTTCAGGCCAGTATAGACGGGCCTTCCACGCCTTGTGGGGACGGGGCGCCAGCAGCCTCGGGCGGGCCGTTCCGTAGGCCCGCCCCTTTCCATCGGGGGCCGCTGCTGCGAAAATACCGGGCCGTATTGCGCGGTTTTCGTCATGTCGACAGGCAGGCGGCGGCGCACTGCATCCGGCAGCGCAGCTTTCTTCGCCGTCGTTCCCCTGACCGTTGGGCCTCCCACAACCCAACGGCCGCCATGTTCCCCCGTTCTCGAGGTATCCATGAATTTCCACGAGTATCAGGCCAAAGAATTGTTCGCGAAGTACGGCATCGCCGTGCCGCCGGGCAAGGTCGCCAACTCTCCCGATGCCGCTGTCGACGCCGCCAAGCACCTTGGTGGTACGCAGTGGATGGTCAAGGCACAGATCCACGCAGGCGGCCGCGGCAAGGCCGGCGGCGTCAAGTTCTGCAAGAGCCTCGATGATGTGCGCGCAGCTGCCAAGGGCATGCTGGGCACCAACATGGAAACCTATCAGTCCGCCGGCCGCGCGCTGCCGGTGAACCTGGTGCTGGTCACCGACGCCACCAATATCGCCAAGGAACTGTACCTGTCGATCCTGGTGGACCGTGACAGCAAGTCCGTGTCGTTCATCGCCTCCAAGCACGGCGGTGTGGACATCGAGCAGGTTGCCAAGGACACCCCGGAAGACATCCACACCATCGTGGTGGATTTTGTGGAAGGCCTGCAGCCGTACCAGTGCCGCCAGCTCGGCTTCGCCATGGACCTCAACGCGAAGCAGGTCGGCCAGCTGACCAAGATCATGCTGGGCCTGTACAAGCTCTTCAACGAGAAGGACCTGGCCCTGGTCGAGCTGAACCCGCTCGCCATCCTCGAAGACGGCAACCTCGCCGCCCTCGACGGCAAGGTCAACTCCGACGACAACGCCGAGTTCCGTCACCCCGACCTGGCCGCTATGCGCGACCTGAGCCAGGAAGACGCGGCCGAGGCGGCTGCCGTGCAGCACAACCTCAACTACGTGACCATGGACGGCTCCATCGGCTGCATGGTCAACGGCGCAGGCCTGGCCATGGCCACCATGGACGTGATCCAGCTGGCAGGCGGTGAGCCGGCCAACTTCCTCGACGTCGGCGGCGGCGCCACCAAGGAACGCGTCACCGAGGCGTTCAAGCTCATCCTTTCCTCCGACAAGGTGAAGGCCATCCTGGTCAACATCTTCGGCGGCATCGTGCGTTGCGACCTGATCGCCGAAGGCATCATCGCGGCCGTGAAGGAAGTGGGCCTGAAGATCCCCGTCGTGGTGCGCCTACAGGGCACCAACGTGGAGCTTGGCCGCGAACTGCTGGCCAACTCCGGCCTGGCGATCACGCCGGCCAACGATCTCAACGACGCGGCGCAGAAAGCCGTGGCTGCGGCCAAGGCCTGAGGAGCAACTGAACCATGAGCGTTCTCGTCAACAAGAACACCAAGGTCCTCGTGCAGGGCTTTACTGGCCAGCAGGGCACCTTCCACGCGCAGCAGGCGCTGGACTACGGCACCAAGGTCGTCGGTGGCGTGACCCCGGGCAAGGGCGGCAGCGAGCACATCGGCCTGCCGGTCTTCAACTCGGTCGCCGAAGCGGTCGATGAAACCGGCGCCGATGCCTCTGTGATCTTCGTGCCGCCGCCGTTCGCGGCCGACTCGATCCTCGAAGCCATCGATGCCGGCATCAAGGTCATCGTGGCCATCACCGAAGGCATCCCGGTGCTCGACATGCTGCGCGTGAAGAACGTGCTGCAGCAGCATCCGGAAACCGTGCTGATCGGCCCGAACTGCCCCGGCATCATCACTCCGGGCGAATGCAAGATCGGCATCATGCCGGGTCACATCCACACGCCGGGCAAGGTCGGCATCGTGTCGCGCTCGGGCACCCTGACGTACGAATCGGTGTTCCAGACCACCAATGAGGGCCTGGGCCAGTCGACCGTGATCGGCATCGGCGGCGACCCGATCAACGGCCTGAGCTTCATCGACTGCCTGAAGATGTTCCAGGACGATCCGCAGACCGAAGGCATCATCATGGTCGGCGAAATCGGCGGCAGCGCCGAAGAAGACGCGGCCGAGTTCATCGGCGAATACGTCAAGAAGCCTGTGGTGTCGTTCATCGCTGGCGCCTCGGCTCCTCCGGGCAAGCGCATGGGCCACGCCGGCGCCATCATCTCGGGCGGCAAGGGCACGGCGGCGGCGAAGTTCGCCGCGCTGGAGAAGGCAGGCGTCACCACGGTGAAGTCCCCGGCCGACCTCGGCAAGACCCTCGCCGGTCTGATGAAGAAGTAAGTCTCTCGGGTCTCCATGACCGATACGAAAAGGGCCGCAGCGATGCGGCCCTTTTTCATTGCCAGCCAGTCGTCGCCCGATGGCGATCCGATTCGGACGGCCAAAGGAAAACGTGGCGCCTACTCGTTCGGTGCCATGCGGGTTGCCGGCGTGATTGCCACATCGGTCGTGCCGCCGAGCAGATGGACATGTCCATCCTGGATCAGGCATTGCAGGCGCAGACTGCGTTCGACCAGGTTGCCCAGTTCAGCGACGTTTTCGGCGGGAACGTCGAGCACGGTGAGGTTGCGATGGCGGGCCAGCGCCGAGGCGTTCTTGTCCCACCAGATATCCGCCGCGCGTCCGCCGTAGTTGATCACCACCACCTGTTGCGCGCGGCCGCAGGCTTTGCGGATGCGCGCTTCGTCGGGCTGACCCAATTCGATCCATTGCTCGATTTCGCCACTATAGTCCCTGCGCCACAAGTCGGGCTCTTCGTCGCTACTGAGGCCTTTGCCGAACTCCAGCTTGTCGTGCGCGAACAGGCCAAAGGCCAGCAGGCGCACCATCAGGCGCTGCTCGGTCTCGGAGGGGTGGCGGGCCAGCGTCAACGCATGGGTGGCGTAGTAATGCCGGTCCATGTCGCTGACTTGCAGCTCCGCCTTGTGGATGGTTGCCTGCAGAGCCATCGCAGCGTTGTCCGTGGAGGAAGGCCGCACAGTGTAAGCGATGACGCACCTGGCATCGGTCAGGGTCGCTGGCTGCGAGGCCTGTTGTGAGCGCCGACGGCGCCGCATCCGTGCCGGGCTACGTTCCCACCGGTCATTAGAAAAAATCGGGCAACTCCAGAATAATCAGTTTTGCGGCCCATGACGTCCACACACCGTGGCGGCCCTCCCGGAGCACACACCCATGAACTTCACGGCCTACCTGGCCGGCCTTGCCGCGGGCGCGGGGCTGATCATTGCCATCGGTGCGCAGAACGCGTTCGTGCTGCGCCAGGGCTTGCAGCGTCAATACGTCGGCCTGGTGGTCGCCGTGTGCATCGTCGCGGACATGAGCCTGATCGTGCTGGGCGTGGGCGGCATGGGCCTGATCGTCAAAAATCATCCCGGCGTGCTGGACTGGTTGCGCTATGCCGGTGCGGCCTTCCTGGCCTGGTATGGCCTGATGGCCTTGCGCCGTGCATGGCGTGGCGAGAGTGGCCTGCAGCCGGCGGGCAGCGGTGCATCCAGTCGCAGCCGGGTCATGGCCGCCTGTCTCGCCTTCACGTTGCTCAATCCGCATGTGTATCTCGATACGGTCGTATTGCTGGGCAGTCTTTCCACCCACTACGAAGGCAATGCGCATTGGCTGTTCGCGGCCGGTGCCTGCACCGCAAGCCTGGTCTGGTTTGTGTCGCTGGGATATGGGGCGCGCCTGTTGCTGCCGGTGTTTCGCAGTCCGCTTGCCTGGCGCGTCTTCGATGTCGCCGTCGCCCTGTTCATGCTGCTGCTGGCGGTGATGCTGCTGCGTCAGCCCATGGGTTGAGAAAGGCGGTTTTTGGCTCAGGACGGCGGGTGGCCGCAGTACAATGGCCAACCCCAAGGCAACGGATTCATACGGCATGTCTTCCCTACGCTTCGCGCTCGCCCAGTTCGATTTTCCGGTCGGTGCGGTTGCGGCCAATGCGGCCAAAGTGGGCGACCTGCTGGCGCAGGCGCGTGATGGCGGCGCGGCGCTGGTGGTGTTTCCCGAACTGACGTTGAGCGGCTATCCGCCCGAAGACCTGCTGCTGCGTCCCAGTTTCCTCGCTGCGTGCCAGTGCGAACTGAACGCGCTGGCCGGCGCCACCAATGGCGTGGCCGCACTGGTCGGGCATCCGCACAGCGAGGGTGAGGTATACAACGCTGCCAGCCTGCTGCGCGGTGGGGTTATCGAACTGACCACGCACAAGCAGGCGTTGCCCAACTACGGCGTGTTCGACGACAAGCGCTATTTTCGTCCCGGCCGTGACAGCGCCGTGGCGCTGATCGACGGCGTGCGTGTGGGCATGCTGGTCTGCGAGGACATCTGGGAAGCCGAGCCTGCCGCGCAGGCGGCCGAAGCAGGCGCCGAACTCATCGTGGTCATCAACGCCTCGCCGTGGGACGACGCCAAGCAGGCATCGCGCGAAGACGTGCTCATCGCGCGCGCGCAGGAAACCGGTTGCGCCATCGCCTACGTCAACATGGTTGGCGGCCAGGACGAAGTGGTCTATGACGGCGGCTCCATGCTGGTCAACGCCGACGGCAGCATCGCCGCGCGCGCGCCGCATTTCGTCGATGCACTGCTCTGGGCCGAATTCGATAGCGAAACACGCACGCTGCGTGCGGAAAACTGGCCGGTCGCCACCGACCGTTCACTGGAAGCCACGCTGTACGCGGCGCTGGTGCGCGGCATTCGCGACTACATCGAGAAGAACGGCTTTCCTGGTGTATTGCTTGGCCTTTCCGGCGGCATCGATTCCGCGCTTACGCTGGCCCTCGCGGTGGATGCGCTTGGGGCCCGTCGCGTCACCGCCGTGATGATGCCCACGCGCTACACCTCGCAATTGTCGCTGGATGGCGCGCGTGCGCAGGCAGAGCAGGCTGGTGTGGATTACCACATCATCGACATCGAACCGATGGTCGACGCGTTCATCGGCGCACTCACGCCCGCCTTCGCCGGCAAGGCGCCGGATACGACCGAGGAAAACCTGCAATCGCGCACGCGCGGCGTGACGCTGATGGCGCTCTCGAACAAACACGGCCGACTGTTGTTGTCCACCGGCAACAAGAGCGAGATGGCGGTGGGATATGCCACGCTCTACGGCGACATGTGCGGTGCGTACGCGCCCCTCAAGGACGTCTACAAGACGGTGGTCTACCGTCTGTCGCGCTGGCGCAACGAACTTGCCGCGCGTAACGGCGAGCCGGAGGCGATTCCCTCGGCTGTGATCGATCGCCCGCCTTCCGCCGAGCTGCGCGACAACCAAACCGATCAGGATTCGCTGCCGCCATACGACGAGCTGGACGCCATCCTGGCGCGCTTCATCGAAGACGAGCAGTCGCAGGCCGAAATTACGTCGCAGGGTTTCCACGCCGACACAGTGCGGCGCGTGGTTCGCCTGGTGCTGTTGAACGAATTCAAGCGCAGGCAAGCGGCGCCGGGCCCGCGCGTGACGACGCGCGCGTTCGGCCGCGAGCGGCGGTATCCAATCACCTCTGGCTGGAAGTAAGCGCCGCAACCCATCTGCAGGAGCGCATCCTGAGCGCGACCGCGGCCTGGCGGCGAACCCAGGTTTTCGCCTTCTGGGAACAGGGTGATTGACCGCCACGTCGACTGTCGCGCACAGGGCGCTCCTACGAGAGAACGAGGACCCAGCGGCGCTCGAATCATGGCCAACAAAAAAGCCGGTGCATATGCACCGGCTTTTTTTAAACCAGCCGGTTGCCCGGGCGATCGATCAATGGTGACCCGAGAACGGAATCGCCTTGCGCAGGATCGACGGCGCGTGCGGCCACTTCGGATCCTTCAGGTACGGATGATCGGGGTAGTTCAGGGCCAGCACCTGGCGCGTCTGGTCGGCCAGATTCTTCTGGTCCATGCCCAGGTAGCTGCGGGTGAGGATGGCCAGTGCGTCACCCGTCTGCGGGGCCTGCTGGTAGTGCTCGATCACGTACTGCGAGCGGTCGGCCGCGGCCACGTAGGCCTTGTTGCGCAGGTAGTACTCGGCCACGTTGATCTCGAACTGGGCCAACACATTGCGCAGGTAGATCATGCGCTGGCGCGCATCGGCGGTGTAGGCGCTGTCCGGGAAGCGGCGCGACAGTTCCGAGAAGTCATCGAACGACTTCAGGTTGAAACCCTGGTCGCGACGGGTCTGGGCCTGGTCGCCACGCTGCAGCAGGCGCTCCATGGCGCCACCGGTGCGATCGAAATTGATCAGACCGCGCAGGTAATAGGCATAATCCACGTGCTTCTGCGTCGGGTACGTCTTGATGAAGCGGTTGATCGTGGAATAGGCGTCGTCGGGCTGGTTGTCCTTGTACTGCGCATAGGCCAGGTCGAGCTGGGCCTGTTCGTTGTAATCACCGGACGGGAAACGCGCGATCAGACGCTGGTACGCTTTGGAGGCTGCCGAATAGTCGGCGTGCTCCAGCGAGTCGTGAGCCTTGGCGTAGAGCTTGTCCACCGGCAGCGTATCGTTGGTGTCCCTCTTGTGATGGAACATCGAGCATGCGCTCATCGAAAGAGCGATGGCGAGCACGACAAAAACTTTGAAAGCCGGCAGCTTGGTTACGCGCATGAGAGAAGGTTCAGATGTTTGAGCGAAAAGGGATGATAGCCGAAACCGCCGGGCGCCCGGGCAGCCAGCCATGACGACGATCCGTCATGACGCCACGGTGCCCCTGTCGGCCGCGGGTCGGAGGTTCGACCAGGCCTTGGCCGAGATGTTCCCGGAGTACTCCCGATCGCGCCTGACGGCGTGGATCAAGGCCGGTGCGGTCACCCTGGACGGCGCCATCGCGCCACCCCGCCAGTTGTTGCGCGGCGGGGAAAAAGTCCAGCTGGAAGCGGAACTTGAGACCGAAGTGGAGCTGGCCCCGGAGGCCATCGAGCTGAATATCGTCCACGAGGACGAGCACGTGCTGGTGCTGAACAAGCCGGCCGGGCTGGTGGTGCACCCGGGCGCAGGAAATAGCGCCGGTACGGTGCTGAACGCCTTGCTGCACCACGATCCGAAGCTGGCGCAGCTACCGCGCGGCGGCATCGTGCACCGCCTGGACAAGGACACCTCGGGCCTGATGGTGGTGGCCAAGAGCCTGCCTGCCCATACGGCGCTGGTGGACATGCTGTCCCGCCACGACGTGGAGCGGCAGTACGAAGCGGTGGTGCTGGGCACCTTGGTGGCCGGCGGCACGGTAGACGCGCCCATTGGCCGTCACATGGGCGACCGGCTGCGCCAGGCCGTGCGTGACGAGGAGGACGGCAAGCACGCCGTCACCCATTACCGCCTGCGCGAACGCTTCCGTGGCCACAGCCTGCTGCAGTGCAGCCTGGAAACCGGCCGCACCCATCAGATTCGCGTGCATATGGCCCACATCAACCACCCGCTGGTGGGCGACCCGCTTTACGGCGGTGGTCTGCGCTTGCCCAAGGGAGCCACGCCGGAGCTGGTGGCGGCGCTGCGCGGCTTCCGCCGCCAGGCCCTGCACGCCGAGCGGCTGGCGTTCGAGCATCCGGTGACGCACGAGCCGCTGTCTTTCAACGCGGAACGCCCGGCCGACCAGCAGGCGCTCATCGACGCCCTGCGTGCGGACACGGCACAGGCTGATCCGGCCGACTGGCAGTGAGCATGGACGGCAGCTGGCTAATCCCGGATTGGCCGGCGCCGGCTGGCGTCCGGGCGGCCGTGAGCACGCGGTACGGGCCTGGCGTATCCAAGGGGCCCTGGGGGCGATTCAATCTCGGGGCCCGCTGCGGCGACGAGCCGGGAGCGGTGCAGGCCAATCGCGCGGCACTGCGCGTTGCCTTGCCACTGGGACGCGACCCGCATTGGCTTCAGCAGGTTCACGGTGTCGACGTCGCCGACGTCGACCAGCCCAGCGGTGACGCCGAGCCCCGCGCCGATGCTTCGGTCACCCATCGTCCCGGCGAACCACTGGTCATCCTCACCGCGGATTGCCTGCCCGTGCTGTTCTGCACCGCCGACGGTCGCGCCGTCGCCGCGGCGCACGCGGGTTGGCGCGGGCTGCAGGCCGGTGTATTGGAGGCGACGCTGAACTCACTGCAGGTACCACCCGCCGAAGTCCTCGCCTGGTTGGGGCCGTGCATCGGCAAGCGCAGCTACGAAGTGGGCGAGGAAG
>Ga0209566_101091_pt1 | contig 10549 bp, 10 predicted proteins | sample Araplavi_mTSA_r2_2_FD_184287 | JGI IMG/M metagenome (GOLD analysis project Ga0209566, IMG submission 184287) | Arabidopsis root microbial communities from North Carolina, USA - plate scrape CL_Cvi_mTSA_r2 (SPAdes) (version 2) | ecosystem: Host-associated > Plants > Roots > Endosphere | place...
GCACCCCTGCGCCGAGATATGCCTCAATCACCTTCGGATTCTTCTGCACGTCCTGCGGCAGACCCTCGGCGATCACCTTGCCGTAATCGAGCACCGTCATCCGGTTGCACAGCCCCATCACGAGCTTCACGTCGTGCTCGATCAGCAGGATCGTGCGGCCGTCCGAGCGGATCTTGTCGAGCAGGCGCGTGAGTTCGACCTTCTCGGTCGCGTTCATCCCGGCCGCCGGCTCGTCGAGCGCGAGCAGCTTCGGATCGGTGGCCAGCGCGCGCGCGATCTCGAGACGGCGCTGGTGGCCGTACGACAGGTTGCGCGACGTGTAGTCCGCGTACTGCAGCACGCCGACGTACTCGAGCAGCTCGATCGCGCGTTCCTTGATCTCGCGCTCTTCCTGGCGCTCGGCCGGCGTCTGGAACACCGCGCCGAGCAGCCCGTGCTTGGTGCGCACGTGGCGGCCCACCATCACGTTCTCGAGCGCCGTCATGCCGCCGAACAGGCGGATGTTCTGGAACGTACGCGCGATGCCGGCCTTGGCCACCTGGTGCACGGCCGTCGGCGTGTAGTTCTGGCCGTCCAGCTTGAAGTCGCCGGAATCCGGCGTGTAGAGGCCCGTGATCACGTTGAAGAACGTCGTCTTGCCGGCGCCGTTCGGGCCGATCAGGCCGTAGATCTCGCCTTCCTTGATCTGCAGGCCGACGTCTGACAGTGCCTGCAGGCCGCCGAAGCGTTTGTTCACGCCCTGCACGGACAGTCGGATTTGCTTGTCGCTCATGTGTATATCCCCTGTGTCCGTCGATTAAGCGCGCACCGGCTTCTTGCTGTTGCGCTTCGCCAGTTTCGCGATCTTGTCCTCGTGCTTCGGCGCGGGCCACAGGCCTTCCGAGCGGTACAGCATGATGACGACCATCGCGAGGCCGTACAGCGCCTGACGGATCACTTCCGTATCGACGATGTCGTGGCCGAACAACGCATGCTGCAGCGGGCTCATCGTCGAGCGCAGGAATTCCGGGAAGATCGCGAGCAGCACCGCACCCAGGATCACGCCCGGGATGTGGCCCATGCCGCCGAGCACCACGCAGGCGAGCACCACGATCGACTCCCAGAACGTGAACGATTCCGGCGACACGAAGCCCTGGAACGAGCCGAACATCGCGCCCGACAGGCCGCCGAACGACGCGCCCATCGCGAACGCGAGCAGCTTCACGTTACGGGTGTTGATGCCCATCGCCTTCGCCGCGATCTCGTCTTCGCGGATCGCTGCCCACGCACGGCCGATACGCGAGTGCTGCAGGCGCGTACAGACCCAGATCACCAGCAGCGAGCACAGCACGAACAGGTAGTAGTACATGTAGACCGACGGCAGCTGCAGGCCGAACAGCGAGTGCGTCTGCGACAGGTTGAAGCCGCCGACATGCACCGGATCGATGCCCGTGATCCCCTTCGGGCCGTTGGTGATGTTCACCGGACGGTCGAGGTTGTTCATGAAGATCCGGACGATTTCACCGAAGCCGAGCGTCACGATCGCCAGGTAGTCGCCGCGCAGACGCAGCGTCGGCGCGCCGAGCAGGATCCCGAAGGTCGCCGCCAGCGCCATCGCGATCGGCACGATGATCAGGAACGGCACGTGCAGGCCGTTCGGCGCGAGCGCCGCGATCCACTCGAACTGCGAGGTCAGGTGCGGCGAGCTCAGCAATGCCGCCGTGTATGCGCCCACCGCGTAGAACGCGATGTAGCCGAGGTCGAGCAGGCCGGCGAAGCCGACCACCACGTTCAGGCCCAGCGCGAGCATCACGTACAGCATCGCGAAGTCGAGCACGCGGACCCAGTAGTTGCCGCCGGCCGAGCCGATGATGATCGGCGCGGCGATCACGAACGCAGCGGTCAGGATGCCGATGATGACGGTCTTGGCGGTGTTGCGCTCTTCGACGAGCGACGTCGAGGATTCAATCGGTTGAATGGATGTCATGTTGTTTGCTCCCTTCCGTTACGCGCGATCCGCGACACGTTCGCCCAACAGGCCGGACGGACGGAACACCAGCACGATGATCAGCACGACGAAGGCGAACACGTCCTGGTAGTTACTGCCGAAAACACCGCCCGTGAGGTTGCCGATGTAGCCGGCCCCGAGCTGCTCGATCAGGCCGAGCAGCACGCCGCCGACCATTGCGCCGCCGAGGTTGCCGATCCCGCCCAGCACCGCGGCCGTGAATGCCTTCATGCCGGGGATGAAGCCCATGTAGAAGTGCACGTTGCCGTATTCGGACGCGATCATCACGCCGGCCAGCGCGGCGAGCGCGGAGCCGATCATGAACGTCGCCGAGATCACGAAGTTCGGGTTCACGCCCATCAGGCTCGCGGTGTTCGGGCTTTCGGCGATCGCGCGCATCGCGCGGCCGAGCTTGGTCTTGTGCACGAGCAGCAGCAGGCCGCCCATCACGATGAACGCCACCGCGATGATCACGATTTCAGTAACCGAGATCACGGCGCCGGGCGTCGTGTCGGTCGCCTTGATCACGTTGATCGGATCGGTCGGCAGCAATTGGGGGAACGGCAGCGGGTTGCGCGACCAGATGATCATCGCGGCGGTCTGCAGCAGGATCGACACGCCGATCGCGGTGATCAGCGGGGCGAGGCGCGGTGCGCGGCGCAGCGGCCGGTATGCGACCCGCTCGATCGTGAAGCCGACGAACGCACAGACGACGGCGGCGATGCCCAGGCCGATCGTCAGCGTCGCGACGTTGCCGAGTCCGGGGAAATGGTTCTGCAGCACGGTGATGGCCGACAAGGCGACCATCGCGCCGATCATCAGCACGTCGCCGTGCGCGAAGTTGATGATGCCGAGAATGCCGTACACCATCGTGTAGCCCAACGCGATGATGGCGTAGACACTGCCGAGCACCAGCCCGTTGAGAACCTGCTGGACGAAAATATCCATTTAAAGCTCCTTGGCCCGTGCTGCCGGAGGACGGTGCGCCCCGCGGGTAAGCGAGGAATCGCGCCTTCTCGGCGACACTGCGGGTACTAGTCGATACCGGTAAGGGTGGATCGTCCCGGCGCGCGTCGCCCGGCCTGTACGGCCGGACTTGCCGCCGGAGCGGATACAGAAACGGCACCGCACTGTTCCGGTGCCGTCATGAGTCCCGTCGCTAAATCGTCACGACATCGAGGACGGTGTTCGTGGCCTCCTTGAAGTCGTAGGGCAGCATGCCGAGACGGCCATCGTCCGGTTGCCCGGCATCCGTGCCTTTTCCCGTCCGGTGCGAGGCGAGCCCCGCATCCGGGCAGATCGGATTCCGTGTCGCGCCGCCCCGCGAGGCACCGCGAACGCCGTGCCCGACATTCGTCAGGACTGCGTCGGAATCCATCGTACGAATCAGGCCGCGCGCCGCGACACCATTGCTCGCGGCAACGCGCTGTTTCGTCGAATCGAAATGAAAGGGGGCCGGCGACATCGGCACGCTGCCCGCAGCGCCGGGCACCATGGCCGGCCTGCGTCGATCGGCGCGCACGGTCGCTGTCACGCCACGACCGGCGGCTTGCTGCATTGCAACCTGCGTGCCCGCTGCCTGACCGTTCGCCAGGCCAAGCGCGTTGATTTCCTCGATCGCCAAACGTGCCCCGTTTTCCTTGTCCTTGCCCAATTGCGCGATGCGGCACGCGAACGGTGCCGCACGAACGGTTCCGGCGACGCGCACGCCGCTGGCCGGCGGTGCCGCGAACACCGCAGCCTCCCTCCCCGCCCCGCCGTCGCTCTTTTTGCTGCAGCCGGCAAGCATTGCAACCGGTGCGGCGACGGACACGGCGTAAGCCAACTTCACATGCATCGAATGGTCTCCCGCGCCTTGCCAAAACCCGATTTCAAAGCCATTCAGGCCTGAAAACGGGCGCATTGTAACTCCATTTATAGGACGCCAATAATCCTGATTCGATGGGGTTTTCCTGCATTGCAACCAATTTTGAGAGACGCTTGAAAACGACAGGAGCAACCCGGTTGCACCATGAATGCGGAGAATGGTTGCGATTGCAATTCCGACGGGTAAAAAAAAGCGCGCCGGGAGGCGCGCTTCGGTGTGTCCGCAGGTGCGCTGCGTCAATCACGCAGCGGGCGGCAGGTTCAACCCGCGCGGCAGCGGAAACGACACGTTTTCCTCGATGCCTTCGAGCGCGCGGACGTTGCGCACACCGAGCTCGCGCAGGCGCGCGATCACGGCCTGGGCGAGCACTTCGGGTGCCGACGCGCCGGCCGTCACGCCGATGCGGCGCTTGCCCGCGACCCATGCCGGGTCGATCTGGTCGGGTGCATCGACCATGTAGGCGTCCACGCCGCGCTTCTCGGCCACTTCGCGCAGGCGGCTCGAATTCGAGCTGTTCGGGCTGCCGACGACGATCACGACATCGCATTGCGGCGCCATGAACTTCACTGCGTCCTGGCGGTTCTGCGTCGCGTAGCAGATGTCCTGCTTCTTCGGCTCGCGGATTTTCGGATACTTGGCCTTCAACGCGCCGATGATCTCGGCTGCATCGTCGACGGACAGCGTCGTCTGCGTGACGAGCGCGATGCGCTCGGGATCGGCGAGCTCGAGCTTCTGCACGTCCTCGACGCTCTCGACGAGATGCATGCCGCGCTCGACCTGCCCCATCGTGCCTTCGACTTCCGGATGGCCCTTGTGGCCGATCATCACGATGTCGACGCCGTCCTGGCGCATCTTCGCCACTTCGACGTGCACCTTCGTGACGAGCGGGCAGGTTGCGTCGTAAATGCGCAACCCGCGCACGTCGGCCTCGTCGCGCACGGCCTTCGACACGCCGTGCGCACTGAAGATCACGGTATTGCCGGCCGGCACTTCCTCGAGTTCCTCGACGAAGATCGCGCCTTTCTTCTTCAGATCCTCGACCACGTACTTGTTGTGGACGATTTCGTGACGAACGTAGATCGGCGCACCGTGCATCGCGATTGCGCGCTCGACGATCTCGATCGCGCGATCGACACCCGCGCAGAAACCGCGCGGCTGGGCCAGCAGGATTTCGGCGTCGGCTGCGACGGTCTGCCCGGACAGCGTATCGGTGGTGCTCATGATTACAGGATTCCGATGATTTTCACTTCGAACGTGAGCGCTTGGCCCGCGAGCGGATGATTGAAGTCGAACAGTGCCGAGGTTTCGCTGACTTCCTTCAGCACCCCCGCGTACCGGCCGCCGTCCGGCGCATTGAACTCGATCAGTTCGCCCGGCGTGAAATCGTCGCCGACCATCCCGTTCTCGCGCAGCGTCGACAGCGTGACGCGCTGGAGCATGTCGGGATTGCGGGAACCGAACCCCTGTTCGGGCGTTAGCTGAAAAGTCGAGTGGTCGCCGACCCTGAGCCCGATCAGAATCTGTTCCAGCGACGGCGCCAGTTGCCCCGCGCCGAGCAGCAGCGTGGCCGGCTTGTCGGTGAAGGTGTTGACGATGTCGGCGCCGTCGGCCAGTGCCAGCCGGTAATGCAACGTGACGTGGGAACCGGGCTTCACTTCGGATAGATCGATGAGGCTCATGAATTACTCGTTCGGTCGGCGCCCGATACGGCCGAAAGGCCCGGCGCAAAGCCAATATTGTAAGTCACCTGAGCGCGCAAGGCGGAAAGTGCGACGACGTCGCGCACACCGCCCGCCGCCAATGGAGTTTCGAGCATGCTGTCACCCTGCCTCACCCCGCCGCCCGTCGAATGCCGCGATACCGCCGATCTGCCTGCCGCTCCGCCCGGCCGCGGCCTCCCGATCCGCCGGCGCAAGCGCCGCCCGCGCGACTGGCGGCCCGAGCGGCCGCGCGAGCGATTGCTGGAGCGCGGGTCGGCCGCGCTGACCGACGACGAACTGATCGCCCTGCTGCTCGGCACCGGCAAGCCGGGGCACGACGTGTTCGTCACGGCCCGCGCGCTGGTCGGGCAGTTCAAGACGTTGCGCGGGCTGCTCGAGGCAACCGCCGACGATTTCGAGGCGCACCCCGGCATCGGCCCCGCGCGCTCCGCGCGGCTGGTTGCGGTCACCGAGATCGCACGGCGCGTGCTGAAGGAGAAAGCGCGCGAGAAGAGGCTGATCGATTCGCCCGGCGCGGTCGAGGACTATCTGCGGATGAAGATCGGCGCGCGCCCGCACGAAGTGTTCGCCGCGGTCTACCTCGACGCGCGCCATGGCCTGATCGACACCGAGGAAATCACGCGCGGCTCGCTGACGCGCATGGCCGTCTACCCGCGCGAGATCGTGCGCCGCGCGATGGCGCACAACGCCGCGGCGCTGATCGTCGCGCACAACCATCCGTCCGGCGCGGTACAGCCGAGCGCGGAGGATCGGCGCCTGACCCGCGTGCTGCACGACGCGCTCGCGCTCGTCGACGTTCAGCTGCTCGATCACGTCGTCATCGGCACCAGTGATACTTTTTCGTTCGCACGGGCCGGTTGGCTGTAGACTGTGCGGTTGCGGCCCGCCTGAGGGCGCCGCAACGGCGATGCGAAATTAGGTTTGATTTTTCTGAACTTTTTCTGCTAGAATCGCCGTCTGTCTTTTTTCCAACCAGTTCTAGCCATCGAAGGGCCTTGTCTGTAAGGGCTTCGGCGTTCTGAGTGCAGCCATGGATCACGTGGCGGTACGATGGAACCTTCATCGGCGATCGAACCCCGAATTTAGCGTATTAGGAGTGCTCTCATGGCACGCGTATGCCAAGTAACTGGGAAAGCGCCGATGAGCGGCAACAACGTTTCCCACGCCAACAACAAGACGAAGCGCCGCTTCCTGCCGAACCTGCAAAACCGCCGGTTCTGGGTGGAGAGCGAAAACCGCTGGGTGCGCCTGCGCGTCTCGAACGCCGGCCTGCGCCTGATCGACAAGAACGGCATCGATTCCGTGCTCGCTGACCTGCGCGCACGCGGCGAAGCCTAAGCCCAAGGAGCACAATCATGGCAAAAGGCGCACGCGACAAGATCAAGCTCGAGTCGACCGCTGGTACGGGTCACTTCTACACGACCACGAAGAACAAGCGCAACATGCCGGAAAAGATGGCGATCAAGAAGTTCGATCCCGTCGTCCGCAAGCATGTGGAATACAAAGAAACCAAGATCAAGTAATCTCCGGTTTCTGCCAGCCTGACGGCGACCGAAAAGCCCCGCACATGCGGGGCTTTTTGTTTTGCGCGCACGCTCCGGCGCGACGCGGTATGCTCTCCCCTTTCCGCGGCTGCGGCCGCCGGAACGCACAAGATCAAAAGCGTAACGATGGAGATGCAGCATGAAATTCGACGTGGCGATCGTCGGCAGCGGCCTGGCAGGGCTGTCGGTCGCACTCAACCTGGCCAGCACGCGACGTGTCGCGCTGATCGCGAAACGTTCGATGATGGAGGGGGCAAGCGATAACGCGCAAGGCGGCATCGCGGCCGTCCTCGATTCGGCGGACAGCATCGAGAACCACGTCGACGACACGCTGGTCGCCGGCGGCGGGCTGTGCGACGAAGGCGCGACGCGCTACATCGTCGAGCACGGCCGCGAAGCGATCGAATGGCTGATCTCCCAGGGCGTGCCGTTCACGAAGGACGACGCAGCCGAGCTCGGCTTCCACCTCACGCGCGAAGGCGGCCACAGCCACCGCCGGATCATCCACGCTGCCGACGCGACCGGCCACGCGGTGCTCGCGACGCTGTCGGCGCGGGCGCGCCAGCATCCGAACATTACGTTCTTCGAAAACCACCACGCGATCGACCTGATCACGTCGGACCGCCTCGGCCTGCCCGGCCGCCGCTGTCACGGCCTGTATGCGCTCGACGTCGACAACGACCGCACGATCACGATCGAGGCGCCGCATACGGTGCTCGCGACCGGCGGCGCCGGCAAGGTCTACCTGTACACGACGAACCCCGACACCGCGACCGGCGACGGCATCGCGATGGCGTGGCGCGCGGGCTGCCGCGTGTCCAACATGGAATTCATCCAGTTCCACCCGACCTGCCTGTTCCATCCCTATGCAAAGTCGTTCCTGATCTCGGAAGCCGTGCGCGGCGAAGGCGGCCTGCTGAAGCTGCCCGACGGTACGCGCTTCATGCCCGCGCACGATCCGCGCGCCGAACTCGCACCGCGCGACATCGTCGCACGCGCGATCGACTTCGAGATCAAGAAGCGCGGGATCGACTGCGTGTATCTCGACATCAGCCACCAGCCGGAAGCGTTCCTGCGCGAGCACTTCCCGACGATCCACGCGCGCTGCCTCGAATTCGGCATCGATATCGCGAAGCAGCCGATTCCCGTCGTGCCGGCCGCCCACTACACGTGCGGCGGCGTCGTCACCGATCTCGCCGGGCGCACCGATCTCGCGGGCCTGTATGCGGTCGGCGAAACGTCGTACACCGGGCTCCACGGTGCGAACCGGCTCGCGAGCAACTCGCTGCTCGAATGTCTCGTGATCGGCCGCGCGGCGGCCGACGCGATCGAGGCGGCCGGCTTCGATGCCGAAACGCCCGCCACGCTGCCCGCGTGGGACGAAAGCCGCGTGTCGGATGCGGACGAGGAAGTCGTCGTTGCGCACAACTGGGACGAGCTGCGCCGCCTGATGTGGAACTACGTCGGCATCGTGCGTACCGACAAGCGTCTCGAACGCGCGAAGCACCGGCTGTCGCTGCTGCGCGACGAGATCCAGGAGTACTACGCGAACTTCCGCGTGACGCGCGACCTGCTCGAACTGCGCAATCTCGTCGACGTGGCGACACTGATCGTGAAAAGCGCGTACTCGCGCCGCGAAAGCCGCGGGCTGCACTACAGCCGCGACTGGCCGCACACGCTGCCGAAGGCGCTGCCGAGCGTGCTCACGCCCCGCTCGCGCCGCTGACCGCCCGCCGTTCCCGGCTGCGGCCCACGAAAAAAGCCGCTGGCGTTTGCGCGCCAGCGGCTTTTTTGTCAGACGGTATGTCGCGCGGTCAGTCGACGATACGCATCGAATAGTCCGTCGCGCGCACGTCCTTCGTCAGCGCGCCGATCGAGATACGGTCGACACCCGTTTCCGCGAACGCACGCACCGTATCGAAATTGACGCCACCCGACACTTCGAGCACAGCCTTGCCGTTCGCGACACGCACCGCTTCACGCATCATGTCGAGCGTGAAGTTGTCGAGCAGCACCGACTGAGCGCGGTGCGCGAGCGCCGTATCGAGTTGCGCGAGCGTCTCGACTTCGACCTGCACGGGCACGCCCGACTCCAGCGCGAACGCCGCGTCGAGTGCCTCGCCGACACCGCCTGCCGCTGCGATGTGGTTCTCCTTGATCAGGATGCCGTCATACAGCGCGAGACGCTGGTTCTCGCCGCCGCCGACACGCACAGCGTATTTCTGCGCGAGCCGCAGGCCCGGCAGCGTCTTGCGCGTGTCGAGGATCTTCGCGCGCGTGCCTTCGACGCGCTCGACGTAACGGCGCGTCGTAGTCGCGACACCCGACAGCAACTGCAGGAAGTTCAGTCCGTTGCGCTCGGCCGTCAGCAGTGCACGCGCCGGCCCTTCGAGTTCGCAGACGGTCGAATCGGGCGTCATCCGGTCGCCTTCGCGATAGCGCCATTGCACGACGATCGCCGGATCGATTCGTGCAATCACGGCCTCGAACCACGGTACGCCGCACAGCACGGCGTCCTCGCGCACGATGATGCGCGCCCGGCGACGCCCGCCGGCCGGCACGAGCCGCCCGGTCTGGTCGCCCGTGCCGACGTCTTCCGCGATCGCATCGGCCACGTTGCGCGCGATCGCATCGTCGAATGCCGCGCCGTATTGCTCGCGGACGACGTCGAACAGCGGGGATACGGCTGCGTTCGTCATGCAGCCCCCACGTTCGCAAACAGTTGCTGGTCGCGCTGCAGATCGCCGCTCGCCTGCACGCGCTTCTTGTGCGCCGCTGCGAAATCGAGCATCCGGTCGATCGGCAGACGTGCACGCTCACCGATCGCGGGATCGACGAAGATCTCGTTGTGACCGCGTTCGAGCACGTCGGCGAGGTTCGCGAGGCCGTTCATCGCCATCCACGGGCAATGTGCGCAGCTCTTGCAGGTTGCGCTGTTGCCGGCCGTCGGTGCGGCGATGAAGGTCTTGCCGGGCGCCGCAAGCTGCATCTTGTGCAGGATGCCGAGATCGGTCGCGACGATGAAGCGCGTCGCGTCGAACTTCACGGCTGCGTCGATCAATTGCGTCGTCGAGCCGACGACGTCCGCCTGTGCGACGACATTTTCCGGCGATTCGGGGTGGACGAGCACCTTCGCGTCCGGATACTCGGCGCGCAGCAGGTCGAGTTCGATGCCCTTGAACTCGTCGTGGACAAGGCACGAGCCTTGCCACAACAGCATGTCCGCGCCGGTTTTCTTCTGGATGTAGCTGCCGAGATGGCGATCCGGCGCCCAGATGATCTTCTCGCCGCGCGCATGCAGGTCGGCCACGATCTCGAGGCCGATCGACGACGTGACCATCCAGTCCGCGCGCGCCTTCACGGCGGCGCTGGTATTCGCGTAGACGACGACGGTACGGTCGGGATGCGCATCGCAGAACGCCGAGAATTC
>Ga0209566_101094_pt1 | contig 10531 bp, 10 predicted proteins | sample Araplavi_mTSA_r2_2_FD_184287 | JGI IMG/M metagenome (GOLD analysis project Ga0209566, IMG submission 184287) | Arabidopsis root microbial communities from North Carolina, USA - plate scrape CL_Cvi_mTSA_r2 (SPAdes) (version 2) | ecosystem: Host-associated > Plants > Roots > Endosphere | place...
GACGCCGACGCCGAAGCCGAAGCCGAAGCCGAAGCCGAAGCCGAAGCCGAAGCCGAAGCCGACGCCGACGCCGAAGCCGAAGCCTAAGCCGAAGCCGAAGCCGAAGCCGAAGCCGAAGCGCGCGACATCACACGCGCCGCAGATGCGCGTCGACGAGCGGCGCGAGCGTCGCCGCGTGCACGGCCGCGAGATCGTGCCGCCCGCCCGGCACGACGTGCAGCTGCGCGTCGGGCAGCCGCTCGAGCAGGCGCCGGCCGGCCGCGACAGGGCTGAGCGGATCGTCGTCGCCCCACAGCAGCAGCGTCGGCTGCGCGATGCGGCCGATTTCCCGCGACAGGTCGGCACGGAACGTCAGGAACCAGTCGGGCAGCTGCGGGTTGGCTTGCGCGAACCCGGCCCGCCAGTCCTGCGCGCCGAGCCCTGCCATGTCGAGCCCGCCGGACGTGACCGTCAGTACGAGGTGCGTGACCAGGCCGGGCTTGTCGAGCGCCGCGCACATCGCGATCACGCCGCCCATCGATTGCGCGATCACGGCGGTCGGCCGGTCGATCGTTTCCAGGACATGACGCACGAGGCTGTCGAAATCGTCGACGGCCGGATCGCGCGGCGTGTCGCCGAAACCCGGATAGCCGATGATCCGGCGTTCGGCCGGATGCGTCAGGCTGCCGGCGAGCGGTTGCCAGAAGGCGGTGCTGCCCGATGCGCCGGGCAGGAAGAGCAGTTGCGACGGAACGGGCATGGTGGCGCGGTTTTCCGGTGAATGAAGTAACAGCGGGCGGCGGGCGGCGCGTGTCAGCACCGGCCGGTGCGCAGCGCGACGGTCCAGTCGTCGCGCCCGCGCGATGCCGCGGTGGCGGCCGCCGTGTGCCAGTCGTATTCGACCGCATGAAATTCGACGTTCCAGCCGGCCGCCGTGCGCGACACCATCGCGTAGCGCGCATGCGGCGAACCCGTCTCGATGCGGTGCGGGTGCGGCAGGTCGTCCGCGTACGCCTGCAGCCCGACGCTGCCCGGGTTGACGACCAGCCGGCCGTCGTCGAGTCTGGCCGTACGCGGGATGTGCGTGTGGCCGCACAGGATCAGCGACGCCGGTTCGTCGCCCGCGCGTTGCGCGATTTCCGCGGGCGTCGCCGCGCGGCAGCCGTCGGGCGTGACGGTTTCGAGGAAATAGGCGAGGTCGCTGCCGGGCGTGCCGTGCACCATCAACACGTCGCCGTCGAGCATCGCGCGCTCGGGCAGCGCGGCGATCCATTCGAGATGGTCGGCGCGCAGCGTGTCGTGTGCCCAGCGATCCGACAGCCGCATCGACTCGCGATCGCCGTCGAGCAGTTGCCGTTCGTGATTGCCCCTGATGGTCGGCAGGTCGAGCGCGATCAGGCGGTCGGCCGTTTCGGGCGGATGGAGCGCCCCCGACAGGATGTCGCCGAGATTGACGATCACGTCGGCGCCGCGGCGGCGGACGTCGTCGAGCACCGCGTCGAGCGCGGCGAGGTTGCCGTGGATGTCGGACAGCGCGGCGATTTTCATGGTGGATCGTCGGGGAAGGGAACGGCGATTTTCGCCAATTCGGCGCAGGCCGTCCAATGGCGTGCACGTGCGATTCCGCAGGCCGCGAGCGGTTGGGCGCGAAGCCGCGGGTGGCGCGTCAGTCGGTCGCGAGGCGCGCGTACATCGCGAAATCGCCCGGTGTGCCGCGCACCATCCTGTACGCGCGCAACAGCCCTTCGTAGCGGTAGCCGCACTTCTGCAGCACGCGCGCGGAGCCCGCGTTGCCGGTCAGCACCACGCCCTGCATGCGCATGAAGCCGCCGTCCGCGAAAGCCCACGCGGTGACGGCCGCGCACAGCGCGCTCGCGACCCCGCGCCCCCAGTGCGACGGCGCGAGATCGTATGCGATCTCGGCCGAGCGGTTCGCGGTGGAGACGGTATGCAGGCCGATCGTCCCGGCGAGCGCGCCCGATGCGTCGTCGATCACGGCGAGACGCCGGACCGAATCGGGGTCGGTCGATTCGATGGTGTCGAACTGCGGCAGCAGATCGTCGGGCGAGCGCAGGTTCCAGCTCGTGTGGCGGAAGACGTCGGGGATCGACAGGTATGCGTACCACGCGTCGAGGTCGGCGCGTTCGAGCTGGCGGAGCGACAGGCCCGGAAAGCCGGAGCGGGGCGGTGCGGCGATTTTCATCGGTGTCCGCCCCTACGCCGCATGACGCCGGTACAACGCCAGCGACCCGGCGAGCGCGAGCAGCATCGCGCCGCACGTGCGTTCGAGCCACAGCGCGCCCGCGCGCTTCAGCAGCCGCACCGCGCGTGCGCCGAGCAGCGCGTAGCCGAACATCACCGCGCCGTCGAGCAGCGCGAAGGTGACCGCGAGCGCGACGTATTGCGGCGCGAGCGGCGCGGACGGATCGAGGAACTGCGGCAGGAACGCGGAGAAGAACAGGTAGCCCTTCGGGTTCGTCACCGCCGTGAGGAAACTCTTCGCGAAGATCGACGCGTTGCGCCCGGATACCGTTTCACCGTGCGCGGCGGCGACGTCGAGCGAACCCTTCGACATCAGCAGCCGGATGCCGACGTACGCGAGGTAAGCGGCGCCGAGCCACTTCACGACCGAGAACCAGAACGCCGACGCCATCAGCAGCGCGCCGAGGCCGAGCGCGACCGCGACGATCAGCACGAAATCGGACAGCATCGCGCCCGCGAAGCCATAGGCCGCGCGTCGCACGCCGTAGCGCGAGCCGTTGGTCAGCGCGAGCAGCACGGTCGGGCCGGGTGTCGCGATGCCGACGAAGGCGACGGCGGCGAAGATCAGCAGGGTCGTTTCATGCATGACGGAACTCCCGAGGGAAGGGGCGCGCTCGATTATCGGCTGCGCCGGCCCGGGCTGTACAGGGACGGCGCGCTGCGCACACGGCCGCCCGGTCGACTATCTCGATTTTGGCAATAAACATTTTTCATTATTCCGCTTCAGATTGAAACCGGTTCCATCTACCATGGCGGCCGCAGCGGGCATGCCCGCCGCGTCGTCGCGCGCGGACGATGCCGGCCTCGCACCGCCGGCGGATCTCGCCGCCCGCGCGCTACTCGCAACTGACAGCCAGAACAACGGGTTCACCGCCCGGAGACACGACAATCATGAACAAGCAACTGATCGCAGCCCCGCTGCTGCTCTCGCTCGCGGGCGTCGCCGCCGCGCAAAGCTCCGTCACGCTGTACGGCATCGTCGACGCGGGCGTGACCTATCGCAGCAACGAACGGGTCGGCTCCGCGGGCGCGTACACCGGCCATTCGAACGTCGGGCTCACGACCGGCAACCTGTCCGGCAGCCGCTGGGGCATCAAGGGTTCCGAGGATCTGAGCGGCGGGATGCGCGCGCTGTTCGTCCTCGAGAACGGCTTCGACATCACGAACGGCACGTCGGGCCAGGGTGGCCGCCAGTTCGGCCGCCAGGCGTTCGTCGGCCTGGGCAGCGACCGCTACGGCACGGTCACGCTCGGCCGCCAGTACACGTCGCTCGACGACTTCGTGAGCCCGGTCGGCCCGTCGTCGTTCATCGGCGGCTTCGGCGCGCACCCGGGCGATATCGACGACCTCGACCAGACGGCGCGCGTCAACAGCTCGATCAAGTACACGAGCGCCAACTACTCGGGCTTCACGTTCGGCGCGCTGTACGGTTTCGGCAGCCAGCCGGGCAGCATGAAGCAGCGCAACACGTGGAGCGTCGGCGCGGCGTACGCGGCGGGCCCGCTGCGCGTCGGCGTCGGCTACGAGCGATCGGACAACAGCAAGACGGGCGCGACCGACCCGACGGCCGGCAAGTGGCAGAGCACCGACGACGGGCTGTTCAACTCGTCGATCAACGAAGGCTATGCGAGCGCGCAGTCGCAGCAGATCATCGCGACCGGCGCGACCTACGATTTCGGCCCGGCCGTCGTCGGGGTGAACTACAGCAACGTGCAGTACCGCAGCGGCGACCAGTCGCGGTTCACGGGCCACGCGACGTTCAACGTCGCGGGCGTGTTCACGCGCTGGAACGTGCGCCCGCAGACGCAACTGTTCGCGGGCTACAGCTACACGCGCGGCAGCGATGTCGACGGCGTGGACGACCGCGCGCAGTATCACAACGTCACGCTCGGCGCCACCTACGACCTGTCGAAGCGCACCAGCGTGTACCTGCTCGGCGCGTACCAGCACGCATCGGGCATGACGCTCGACGCGCTCGGCCGGCCGGTGGCCGCGACCGCGTCGGTGTCCGACAAGGCGAACGGCCACTCGTCCGATTCGCGGTCGCAGGCCATCGTCAGCCTCGGCCTGCGCCAGAAGTTCTGACGCGCCGCGATCGTTGCGCCCGCAACGTTGCCCGCAGCCGATGCGGGCGACGTTGCAGGCATGCCCCTATACTGTCGCCTCCGTTTTTCGAGGAGACGACATGACCCGAACGCATTCCGCGAGTTGCCTGTGCGGAACCGTCACCGTGACGTTGCGCGGCGAGCCGGCGGCGCGCGCGAACTGCCATTGCGCGACCTGCCGCGATTTCTACGGCACGCCGGTGCTGTCCGCGACCGCGTGGCCGCCGGAGCAGGTGGCCGTCGAGGGCGACCATGCGACGTTCCCGCATCCGGCGAAGTCGATGTCGCGCACGTATTGCGCGTCCTGCGGCGAGATCGTGTGCGGCACCAACCGGTTCGGCATGCGCGTCGTACCGAACAGCCTGGCCGCGCGTGCGCACGGCGGGCAACTGCCCGGCGACCTGCAGCCGACGATGCACCTGTTCTACCGGCACCGCGTGATCGACGTCGTGGACGCGCTGCCGAAATTCCTCGACGGCTGGGACGGCCCGACCCTCGACGACGCGAACTGAACGATCGCGGCTGCGTGCCGGCATGGCCGGCGCGCGGTTCTTTCCGCCGTATCCCGCATTCGCCTTTCTTCCTTCCTCCCGCCGCATGCCGCCGCGCCGAATCGCACCGACGCGATCGAGCCGGACAATATTTTTTCCCTTTCATTTCAATTTCGATTTGTAATCATCGAACCCATTTCCGGGGGAATGAAAAAGGCAATGCGGGTAATTCAGAAAAAATGACGTATTTGCATTGAACAATCCGGAAGAAAATGCCGGGGAAAAGCGCCGAAACCGTGCGGCCCGCAAGCCGTTGCGGCGTGATGGGCGGGTTTGACCATCGTTGACGGAAAAGCGCCGGACGGCAAAAAGAATGGCGTGAATAATTCGGGATGAAGGCGAATGCGCTTTAGCCGGAATCACCAATATTTCATGTGCCGCGATTTACAGTGTCGACAATTGAACGTTCGGGAGCATTATTCATGTCAATGAAACAAATTCGGGCGGCATTGCTGGGAATGTGCATGGCGATGCTGGCGCCGGCGAGTCACGCGCAGGTGTCGTACTCGACCGACTGGCTCGCGAACACGTACGGCACGCTGGCCCAGCACGTGGGCAACGCCGCGCGCTCGATGTGGGTCGCCCCCGAGGGCGTGATCTACACGGCGTCGCGCTGGGACGAGAACGCGGGCGGTGTCGCGCTCTACCAGAACGGCCAGCCGATGGGCACGATCGGCATCCACGACGAATTCCAGGGTGGCGCGATCACCGGCAACGCGACGTCGATCTTCGTCGCGCTCGGCTACAACCGCAACTTCGGCAGCGGCTCGGTGGGCCGCTACAACCGCGGCACGAACCAGCGCGACCTGCGCATCCCGGTCAGCACGTGGACGGGCCTGCCGAATCCGGACGTGATCACCGGCCTCGCGACCGCCGGCAACCTGCTGTATGCGAGCGACTTCTACGGCAACCGCGTGCGTGTCTATACGACCGACGGCGTCTGGCAGCGCGACATCGGCGTGACCGGGCCCGGTGCGCTGGCGCTCGATGCGGCGGGCAACCTGTGGGTGGCGCGCATGAGCGCGGGCGTGGTCGTGCAGTACAGCGCGACCGGCACGCTGATGAACACGATCCAGATGGCGGCCGGCGCACGGCCGTCGGCGCTGTATTTCGACGCGTCGACGGGGCAGTTGCTGGTGGGCGACCAGGGCCCGGACATGAACATCAAGCTCTACAGCCTCGCCGGGTCGCCGCAGCAGGTCGGCACGTTCGGCGTGCAGGGCGGTTATCTCGACACGACGTCGGGCATCAAGGGGCAGGTCGGCGACAAGCGCTTCACGCGCGTGGTCGGCATCGGCAAGGATGCCGGCGGCAACCTGTACGTGCTCAACAATGCGTGGGGCGGGGGCTGGGATCTCGGGCGCAACGGCAGCACCGACCTGCATTCATACGGCCCGACGGGCGCGCTGCAATGGAAGCTGCAGGCGCTGAACTTCGAGGCGATCGCCGCGCCCGACCCGGCGACCGACGGCGCGTTCTTCTATAGCGGCAACAACGTGTACACGGGCTCGGCGGGCGGCACGTTCGTCGCGAACACGGTCGATCCGTTCAGCTACCCGAAGGACCCGCGCCTCGACATGAACGACTACCAGCGCGGCCAGCACTTCGGCCAGCTCGTGACGGTCGGCGGCAACCGGATTCTCGTCGCGTCGGGCCAGAACCCCGGCAACTTCAACTTCTACTACTTCACGCCGGCGACCGGCTATATCGCGAATCCGGCCGGCTCGCTGCCGGGCAAGCCGTTCAACACGACGCTGCAGGTCACGGCCGGTTTCGACATCGACGGCAACGGCGACGTGTGGGCCGGGTTGAACGGCTCCAACGTGATTACCCGCTACCCGATGACGGGCTTCGACGCGACCGGCAAGCCGTCGTGGGGCAAGCCGACGACGACGGCCGTGCCGGGCACCGTGGCGCCGGTCACGCGCATCATCTACCAGGCGGACAGCGACACGATGATCCTCGCGCAGGGCCTCGCCGGCAACTGGGACTGGACCGCGATGAACGGGCATATCGAGGTTTATCACGGCTGGAAGAACGGCAACACGAGCGCGCCGAACCCGGTGATCAACCTGACGAGCGCGAACCCGAAATCGATCGCGGCGGCCGGCCACTACCTGTTCGTCGGCTACGTACACACCGTGCCGAACGTCGACGTGTTCGATCTCAACACGGGCGCCCTCGTCACGACGCTGACCAACTCGAACACGTCGGCGATGGATGTCGGCAACGACGTCGACTCGATGTACGGGATCCGCGCGTACCTGCGCTCGACCGGCGAATACGTGATCACGAAGGACAACTACAACGGCACCAGCATGATCGTGTATCGCTGGCGTCCGTGAACGCGCGAGCGGAGCAGGCCGCGCGGTCTGCACGGCCTGCCCGGCGCCCGCGTCACGGCGCGCCGAGCACGCGGCCGTTCACGCTGAGCCCGTACATCGAATCGGGCGAATCGTGGAATTTCGCGCGCGTGTCGTGCACCGAGCCCGTGAAGCGCGGGTCCTGCGGACGTTCGTGGCTGTCCATGAAGGTCGCGACGTCCCACGCTTCCTGATCGGTCAGCGTGCCGCCGAGCCCGAGCGGCATGTTGGCCTTGATGAAGCCGGCCGCATTGCGGATGTCGCCCATCCCCGCGCCCCAGTTGAACGAACGCGCGCCCCACAGCGCCGGGAAGACCGCCTTGCCGCCGCTCGACTGCCCCTGGCCGTCCGCACCGTGGCACAGCGCGCAGTGCTGCGTGTAGACGGCGGCGCCGCGCGCATGGTCGGCCTTCTGCGCGGGCGGCGGCAGTTTCAGGAACCCCTGCCCCGGCAGCTTCGTGCCGACCGGTGCGCCCTTCGCGAGCCAGTACGAATAGGTTTCAAGCGCGACGAGAATCGGGTCGCCGGCCGGCGGCGCCTTGCCGTTCATGCTGTAGCGGAAGCATCCCTGCAGGCGCTCGGCGAACGTGTTCACGTGGCCGTTCTTGCTGCGGTACGCCGGATACAGCAGGTACGCGGCCCACATCGGGCTCGAATCGGGCCGCCGGCCCGCGTCGAGGTGGCAGCTCGCGCAGGTCAGCTTGTTGCCGACGTACTTGCCCGCGAACTCGGGCGTGTGCAGGAAGATCTGCTCGCCGAGCTTCACGGTCTTGCCGAACTCGTCGGCGGGGATCGCGGATTCGGCGGGCGGCGCGAACGGCCTGGCTGCCGGCGCAACGGCGGAAGGCGCGGATGCGGAAGCGTTGGCCGGCGGTGCATCCTGCGGTGCGGCCGCGAACGCGAGCGCGGGCAACCAGGCCACGCCGAGCAGTGCCGTGCGGGTGCGGCGGATCAGCGTCGTGCGGTCGATCATCGCTTGTCTCCCTGCGCGGCGCCGCCGCGTGCGTAGTAGGCGGCCACTGCGTCGATGTCGGCGTCGGACAGCTTGCCGGCGATCGCCGGCATCAGCGCCATCGGCCCGGGCGGGCGCGTGCCGTGTTTCCAGCCGTTCAACTGGCCGGCGATATAGGCGGCGGGCTGGCCCGCGAGCGGCGGAAACGCGCTGCCCACGCCGAGGCCGCCGGGGCCGTGACACTGGGCGCATGCGGGCAGGCCTTGCGACCAGCGTCCGCGCGTCGCGAGCCACGCGCCGGTGTTCGCCGGATCGATCGACGTGTCGTCGTCGGCGACGATGCCGGCCGGTGCGGGCAGGCTCGCGAAGTACGCGGATACCGCATCGCGCTCGTGCGGCGTCAGCAGTTTCGAGAGCGGCTGCATGACCGGATTCTGGCGGCTGCCGTCCGCGAACGCGGCAAGCTGCGCGGACAGATACGCGGCGCTCGTGCCCGCGAGGCGCGGGAAGCCGGCCGCCGCGTTGCCTTCGCCCTGGCCGCCGTGGCAGCCGATGCAGGCGGCGACGCCCGTCGTCGACCCCTGTGTCGCGAGCGTTTTGCCGAGCGTCGCGTCGTCCGCGCGCGCGTGGCCGGCCAGCAGCGTCGCCGCGGCGAGCAGCAGCGGCGCGAACCGGCGTCGCGGTGTGTGCACCGTATCGTTCACGTGTCCCCTCCTTGTTGTAGGCCGCGAGCGCGCCGCCGGGCAGCCGGCGCGGCCGCTCGGTCAGCCCGCGTCGGGCTGCTTCTCCTGCTGCGCCGGCGCGAGGTGCTGCGGCGGTGTCGCCGCATCGTATCGGCCGAAGCCGTAGCGCTGGAAGATCCCGAACGCTGCCGGCGACCGGATGAACGCGAGCCATGCGCGCGCGGCTTCCGGATGCGGTGCGTCCTTCACCATCGCGCCCGCATAGATCGCAGTCGTATTCTGCTCGGCCGGAATGTCGATGTGCATCAGCGGATGCCCGACCTGTTCCTGGAACGCCGCTTCGGATTGCCACAGCACGCCCGCGTCCGCGCGCCCCTGCATCAGGAACAGCGCGGTTTCCCGATGGTGGATGTGCGTGAGCTCGGTCGTGCCGGCGCGCACCTTGTCGTCGTAGACGGTACGCGCGAGCGCGTCGCCGCCGGCCTTCACGAGCGACGCGCGGATCTGCCGCGCGACGCCTTCGAATGCAGGATTGGGCATCGCAAGCTGCACGTCGGGCCGCGCGAGGTCGTTCAGCGACGCGATGCGCTTCGGATTGCCGGCGCGCACCATGATCGTCAGCTGGTTCGTCACGTAGGGCACGGCCGGGCCGACGAGCGTGCCGTCCGCGATCAAGCCGTCGATCTTGCCGAGCCCCGCGAAATACGCGTCGGGCTTGACCGTCCACGTCATGTTGCCGACGGTGATCGTGCCGCCCGCCTGGATCTGCTTCACGAGCAGGCCGGGCGGGATCGTTTCCCAGTAGATGCGGCCGCGGTACTCGGGATGGTCTTCCTCGAACTTCGCGACGAGCGGCGCCATCGCGAAGAAATAGTTGCCGCCGACGAACAGCACGAGCTTCGGCGCGGTGAGGTCGCCGTGGAAATCGGCGAGCACGTCGACCTGCGGCACCGTGAATTCGAGGCCGCGATGCGTCGCGTCGTTGTTGCGGCCGTCCTGCCAGGGCGGGAAGACGTTCGCGGCGGGGGCGGCCGGCGCGGCGAGCGACAGCGCCGATGCGCAGCAGAGCCAGGCGGCCAGCACGGCGCGCAGCGTGTGCCGACGGCGGAGCAACGGTGATGGCGGTTGCATGGGGATCGATGTCATCGCGGTGCTCATTTTGCGTACGTGAAGCCGGCCTGCTGCAGTTCGGGCAGCGTGCCGACCGCGCCCGGCGTGACGATTGCCGACGGAATCACGTGGTTGGTCAGGTCGGCCGCGAGCGCATCGAGCGGCAGCTTGTCGGGATTCGCGTTCGCGCCGTCGAGCCGCTCTGCGAGTTCCCAGATCGCGTTGTGGCACGACAGGAACACGACGCCGCGCTGCTGCAGCGCGGCGATGCTGTTGTCGTGCGACGAGAACGCGCCGTCAGGCGACTCGTGGTCTTGTGCGCCCTTCGATTGCGCGGCTTTCGCGTCGAGCAGCGTGTTGGCCGGAAAGGCGGCGCCGGCGAATTTCGCGAGGCCGTATTTGTCCCACGCGGCCTGGTCGAACAGCGCGAGATGCGCGCTGCCGTGCGTGGCCGATACGACGAGGAAGTCCGGATGGCGGTACGACCAGATCTGCGCGTTCAGCGAATTGCGCATCAGGTTCAGCC
>Ga0209566_101095_pt1 | contig 10524 bp, 10 predicted proteins | sample Araplavi_mTSA_r2_2_FD_184287 | JGI IMG/M metagenome (GOLD analysis project Ga0209566, IMG submission 184287) | Arabidopsis root microbial communities from North Carolina, USA - plate scrape CL_Cvi_mTSA_r2 (SPAdes) (version 2) | ecosystem: Host-associated > Plants > Roots > Endosphere | place...
GCGAACATGCCCGCGTAGCCTGCGCGCGCGAGGCCGATCGCCATCCCGACCTGGCTGCTCGCAGGGCCCGGCAGGAACTGGCACAGCCCGACGAGATCCGCGTAGGTGCGCTCGGTGAGCCAGGCGCGCCGCGTGACGAACTCGGTGCGGAAGTAGCCGAGATGCGCGACCGGGCCGCCGAACGACGTGAGGCCGAGCCGCAGGAATGCGATGAACACCGGCCACGGATGGCGGGAGGGAGCGGAGGCGGTCGACGTGCTCAAGGCGGGGCGGATGGATGAACGGACGAGCCGCAACGATAGCGCAACGCGGCGACGGCGGGGTGGCCGCGTGACGGCGCTGCTGCGGCTCAGCGCATGCCGTCGCCCAGCCCGCTCGCGCGCCGCAGCGCGTCGACGTCGACGAGCTCGATTTCACCGACGTGCAGCCGCACGACGCCGTCGGCCTGCAGCGCCTTCAGCAACTGGTTGGTGGTCTGCCGCGTCAGCGACAGCATCGCCGCGAGCTTTTCCTGCGACAGCCGGATGCGGGTGCGGCCGGCGCTGATCCCGCCGTAGCCGTCGGCGATCATCAGCAGGCGGGCGGCGAGCCGCTGCGCGGCCGGCATCACGCTCATCGACTCGACGGTCAGGAAGCTCAGGCGCAGCTTCTGCGCCATCAGCAGCGCGAATTGCCGCCAGTATTGCGGCGTCGCGTCGAGGATCGCGAGCAGCGCGGCCTGCGGGACGTGCAGCAGCAGCGCGTCGTCGAGCGCGATCGCGTCGTGCGTGCGCGGCTGGCCGTCGAACAGCGCGATTTCGCCGAACCACGTGACGGGCTCGGCGACCGTCAGCAGCGCCTCCTTGCCCTGCGGGTCGACCGCACCTATCGTGAGTGAACCGGCCAGTACCGCGTACAGCCCGCACGGCGGGTCGCCGCGCCGGAACAGCGCATGGCCGGCCGGCAGCCGGCGCAGCACCGCGCGGGCGAGCAGGTCCGCGCGCAACGCGGGCGGCAGCGCGGCGAACCACGGGTTCGCTTCGATCTGCGACAGGTAAGGGGCGAGCGAAGAGGGCATGGGCACGCGATGTCGGGTAGCTGACAGAGGTTCTCGGGCGTGACGCGCATCATAGCGCTCAACCACCGACCAGGAGACGCGATGAAGACGCTCGAAGACCATCTTTCCCAATATGCGGCCTACCACCGCGACGCGCGCAACATCGCGACGCATCTGGTCGGGATCCCGATGATCGTATTCGCGGTCGAGGTGCTGCTGTCGCGGCCGGCGCTCGGGATGCCGGCCGGGGTCGCGCTGTCGCCGGCGCTGCTGCTCGCCGTCGCGTTCGCGGTGTTCTACCTGCGGCTCGACCTGCGGTTCGGGATCGTGATGACCGCGCTGTTCGCGCTGGGCCTGTGGGCCGCGCAGGCGCTCGCGTTGCTGCCGACCGCGCAATGGCTCGCGATCGGCATCGGCGCGTTCGTCGTCGGCTGGATCGTCCAGTTCGTCGGGCACTGGTTCGAAGGGCGCAAGCCCGCCTTCGTCGACGATCTGGTCGGCCTGATGGTCGGGCCGCTGTTCGTCGTCGCCGAGGTCGCGTTCTTCGCGGGACTGCGCGGCGAAGTGCGCCGCGAAGTCGAGCGGCGGGCCGGCCCCGTGCACGGCGGCGCGCATTCGCATGTCTGACGCACCGGTCTGCGTATTCGGCGCGGGCGCCGTCGGCTGCTATCTCGGCGGACGGCTCGCGGCGGCCGGCGCGAATGTGACGCTCGTCGGGCGCGCACGGATCGGCGATGCGATTCGTCGGCGCGGGCTGACGTTGACCGATCGGCGCGGCTATCGCGCGACGCTCGCCCCGGCCGATGTCGTGTTCACGACCGATCCGGCTGCTGCGGCGACCGCGCGGCTCGTGCTCGTGGCGGTGAAATCGGCCGCGACGCGTGAGGCCGCGGCGCAGCTTGCCGGCATGCTGCGGCCCGGCACGGTCGTGATCAGCTTCCAGAACGGCCTGCACAATGCCGACGTGCTGCGCGAGGCGCTGCCGCAAGCAATCGTGCTGGCCGGCATGGTGCCGTTCAACGTGATCGAGCGCGAGCCCGGCGCGTTTCACCAGGGCTCGGCCGGCGCGCTTGCGGCCGACGCGTCTCCCGCGCTGCAGCCGTTTGCCGACGCATTCGCGCGCGCCGGGCTGCCGCTCGCGCTGCATCGCGACATGCGGGCCGTGCAGTGGGCGAAGCTGCTGCTCAACTTGAACAACGCGGTCAATGCGCTCGCGAACCTGCCGCTGCGCGACGAACTCGCGCAACGTGCGTACCGGCGCTGTGTCGCGCACGCGCAGCGCGAAGCGCTGCACTGCCTGACGCTGGCCGCGATCCGGCCTGCGCGGTTGACGCCGTTGCCGGCCGCGTGGATCCCGGCCGTGCTCGACTTGCCCGATTTCGCGTTCCGCGTGCTCGGCGGCCGGATGCTTGCGATCGACCCGCTCGCGCGTTCGTCGATGTCCGACGATCTCGCGGCGCAGCGTGCGACGGAAGTCGAGTGGATCAACGGCGAGGTCGTGCGGCTGGCCGCGCGCGTCGGCGTGCAGGTGCCCGTCAATGCGCGACTGTGCGCGCTCGTGCATGACGCGGAACGTGCGGCGGCGCGCCCGGCCTGGCGCGCCGCCGCGCTGTGGGCCGAGTTGACCGCGCAGGCGGTGCGCGCGGGCGACGTGCGGGCCGCGTAGGGGCCGCGCAAGCCGACGCGCGGGGCGTGGGGGGCCGCACGGCAGGTGCTGCGGCCAAGATGCGGGGTGCGTCATACGACGCTTATGCGGAGCTGTCACATGGTGGATCGCCCGACTCTCGATGCGTACGACGCCCATGCCGCGCAATACGCGCAGGACTGGCTCGACCAGGCCGCGCCAGACGACATGTACGCGCTGCTGGAGCAGTATTTCTCGCCGGGGCCGACCGCGGACGTCGGCTGCGGAGCCGGGCGCGATACGGCCTGGCTCGCGTCGCGCGGCTTCGACGTGCGCGGCTACGACGCGAGCGTCGCACTGCTCGACGAGGCGCGGCGCCGCCATCCGGACCTCACCTTCGAGCTGGCCGCACTGCCGGCGCTGGCCGGCGTGCCGTCCGGCGCGTTTCGCAACGTGCTGTGCGAAACGGTCGTGATGCATCTCGAACAGGCGGACGCGGCGGCCGCCGCCGCGCGGCTGGCCGAGCTCCTGATGCCGGGCGGCACGTTATACGTGAGCTGGCGGGTGGCCGGCAACGGCGCGTTGCGCGACGAGCGCGGCCGCCTTTACACGCCGCTCGATTCGGCGCGGATGCGGGCGGCGCTCGGCGCGGGTACGCAGGTGATCGACGAGCACGAGGTCGTCAGCGCATCGTCCGGCAAGCGCGTGCACCGGTTGATTGCGCGCAAGGCCGCCGCCGCGTGAGCGCGGCGCGGCGGCACGCTCATTCGCGGTTGAGTGCCGCTTCCCAGTTGATGTCGACGCACAGCACCTGCATGCCGGTCGCGACCGGCGCGGCGATCGACGCGGTCACGCACAGGTGCGCCTCGTTGATCGACAGGTAGGGGGACGTCAGGTGCACGTGGCCCGGCGCGCGCATCGCGTCGATGAAGTACGGGCGCCGTTCCCAGCTCGCGCCTTCCGAGTGCAGCAGCGGCCGGAAGCGCTTGGCGCGCTGCGATACGCTGCCGCGCGCGAGCACGTTGTCGCCGATCTGGCGCCCCGATGCGTCGAGCAGGAAACACCGGGCGGTCTCGGGCAGCCCGAGTACGACGGCCGCCGCGTCGGTGAGCGGCTCGCCCGCGCCGAGCTTCCGGCTCGCTTCCTCGAGCGCCGCGACGTACGGTGCGAGCCGTTCCGCCTGTGTGCGCTCGCGTTGCGCGACGCGCAGCCGCAATGCGGCCGACAGCGTATCCATGCAGCCCGCGGCGGCCTGCGGTTGCACCGGTTCGACGCTCGGCCCCGCGAAATACTGGCCCTGCACGAAATCGACGTCGCACTCGAGTGCGATCAGCGCGTCGCGTTCGGTCGCGAGCCCGCCCATCAGCACGAGCTGGCCGGATTCGTGCAGCAGCGACACGAGCCCCGGCAGCACGCGTTCGAGATGCGAGTGCTCGCTTGCCTGCGCGAGGATGCCGCGATCGAGCGTGACGATGTCGGGATGCAGGTGCCACACGCGGTCGATGTTCGAATGCTTCGCGCCGAACCCGACCAGCGCGATCAGGAAGCCGGCCTTGCGCAGCCCGTCGACGATCGCCGCATAGCGCGGCGTTTCGCCGCCCGCCTGCTCGGGCACTTCGAGCACCACGCGATGCGGCGGCAGCCCGAGCGCCTTCAGGTTCGCGAGCAGGGCGTCGCTGTAGACGGTGTCCATCAGTGCGGCCGGATGCAGGCTCAGGAAGAGCCATTCGTCATGACTGTCGAACGCGTGGAAGTTGCCGAGATGCAGCGATTCGGCGAGCCGGCCGAGCTCGAGCAGGTCGCCGCGCCGCGCCGCCTGCGTGAACACCTCGTGCGACGCCACCTGGCGGCTGTCCTCGTCGTGCGCACGCAGCGACGCGTGATAGCCGATCGCGCGGCGGTGCGACACCGAGAAAACGGGCTGGAACACGCTGAACACGGTGTAGCCGCCATACAGCACGGTGCGCCGGTTCCCGTCGTCACCGGCGACGGGGCGGGGCGGCTGAAAGCCGGGGGGATCGATTTCGATCATGCTCATGATGTCGGCCGAAGGAAGACTGCCAGTTTACCTAGAGAATAGGCGAGCAAGAAGCGTGCACGGCATCGTACCCCGTGCGGCGGCGCGTCGCGGCCGGGCCGTCGGTCATCGCCGGCGCATCGAACGGCCCGGACTGCACCGCAATGGTGCGCGCCGACCCGGTTCGGCGCGCGCCGCGCGTCACGCGCGCTCGGACGGGTCGGTCTTGCGCGCGGTGCTGCGGATCTCGGGCGCGAGCTGCGCGAAGATCCACGCGGAAGCGGCCGTGATGATCCCGACGCAGATGAACGTCGCATGGAACGCCGGCAGCGTGTTGCTCGGCGTCACGGTGCGCAGCATGCCCGTGAACGTCGCGAGCAGCGCCCCCGCGACCGTGACGCCGAGGCTCATCGACAGCATCTGCACGAGCGAGAACAGGCTGTTGCCGCTGCTCGCGCCGCCCGTGCCGAGATCCTTGAGCGTCAGCGTGTTCATCGCGGTGAACTGCATCGAGTTGAAGCCGCCGAACAGCGCGAGATGCACGACCTTCACCCAGACCGGCACCGTGTCGCGCATCAGCGCGAAGCTCGCCATCATCACGCCGACCATGATCGTGTTCACGAGCAGCACCTTGCGATAGCCGTAGCGCGTGATCAGGCGCGTGATGATCCGCTTCGAGAACATCCCGGCCGCCGCCACCGGCAGCATCATCAGCCCGGCCTCGAACGCCGAGTAGCCGAGGCTCACCTGCAGCAGCAGCGGGATCAGGTACGGCATCGCGCCGCTGCCGATCCGCGCGAACAGGTTGCCGAGCAGCCCGACGCTGAACGTGTGGATCCTGAACAGCTCGAGCGAGAAGATCGGCTGCGGCGCGCGCACCGCGTACAGGCCGTATGCGACGAAGCACGCAAGGCTCAGGATCAGCAGCACGAGCACGGCCGCGTGCTGCATGCCGAGATCGGCGAGCCCGTCGAGCGACAGCGAGATCGCGACCATGCCGATCGTCAGCAGCAGATAGCCCTTCAGGTCGAAGCGGCCGACGGCCGGGTTGCGCGAATCGGGCATCGAATAGAAGGTCGCGATGCAGCCCGCGACGCCGACCGGCACGTTGATCAGGAAGATCCAGTGCCACGACGCGATCTTCACGAGCCAGCCGCCGAGCGTCGGCCCGATCAGCGGGCCGATCAGGCCGGGAATCGCGACGAACGACAGCGCGGACAGGTAGCGTTCGGCCGGGAACGTGCGCAGCACCGCGAGCCGCCCGACCGGCAGCAGCATTGCGCCGCCGACCCCCTGTATGACGCGGAACGCGACGAGTTGCTGCAGCGTATGCGCGTTCGCGCACAGCAGCGAGCCGAGCGAGAACACCAGGATCGCGCTGAAGAACACGCGCCGCGTGCCAAAGGTATCGGCGAGCCAGCCCGACACGGGGATCATCACCGCCATCGTCAGCGAGTACGCGATCACCACCGACTGCATGCGCAGCGGCGATTCGCCGAGGCTCGCGGCCATCGACGGCAGCGCCGTGTTGACGATCGTCGAATCGAGCGTCTGCATGAAGAAGCCCGTTGCGACGAGCCAGAGCATCAGGGTGAGGTTCTTTTCGCCGGGAGCGGCGGCAGGCGGGCGCTGGAACATGGGGGCGGGGCGGTGGTGCGGGACAGCCGACATTGTAGGGAAAGCCGTCGCGCCGTGCAGGTTCGGCGCAAGGGCGGCGCGAAGTCCGGCCGGCGGGCGCCTGTCCTCGTCGAGCGACCGGTACAGTTCAGCCGAAAGTGTTTGCCGCCGTATCTGTCCGTGTGCTGCCGCTGTCCGAAATACTGGTGCCATCGGACCCGTGCGACCAGGAGGCTGCCATGCGCGAACTGCGACTTTACGTGATCGAAGGCGACGAGCCGGCCGGTCGGTGGCGGATCGTCGATCGCACCGCACTGGAGGTGGCCGACGGCGAGGTCTGGGTGACGATCGAGGGCCGGATCGACGATCACTGGCTCGGCGCCGGCGATTCGCTGACGCTCACGCCCGGCATGCGCGTCTGGGTCAGCGCGGGGGCGCACGGCGCGACGTTCGCGTTCGGTCCGCTCGACGCGCCCGCCGTGCGCGCCGCGCAGGCGTGGTGGCGGCCGCTCGTCGCATGGCGCGACGGCCGGCGTCACGCGCCCGCATCGTTGCCGACGTAGCCCCCCGGCGCTGGCGGACCGGCTTTCGTCCAGGATTGCTCGCGACGGTCGCGAATTCTAGACTCGATCCTGTCTCCCCCCACGGCTCGTTCCGCCATGACACCCGAACTCGCGTTGACGCATCTGTGGCGGCTCGCACGCGGCGACCCCGACGCGCCGGCACGCGCGACCGTGACGGGGCAGGACCCGACGCTGCCGTCGACCTTCCGGGTCGGCACGCTGGCCGCGGCGACGATCGCGGCAGCCGGGCTCGCTGCGGCCGAATGCCATCGGCTTCGCACGGGCGTTGCGCAAACCGTCGACGTATCGGTGCGCGACGCGCTCGTCGCGTTCCGCAGCGAACGCTATCTGCGCGTGGATGACGGCCCGCCGCCGGAGTTGCGTCATCCGGTGACGGGCTTCTACGAGACGCGCGACGGGCGCTGGATCCAGTTGCACGCAAACTTTCCGCATCACCTGCGGGGGATGCTCGGCGTGCTCGGCTGCGGCGCGCAGCGGGACGACGTCGCCGCGGCGATCCGCACGCGGGACGGCGCAGCACTCGACACCGCGCTGGCCGAGGCCGGGCTGTGCGCCGCATTGATCAGAACGCCTGACGAGTGGGCGGCACACGAGCAGGCGCGTGCGATCGCCTCGCTGCCGCTGTTCGAGATCGAGCGGATCGGCGATGCCCCCGTCGAGCCGATCGGCGGGGGCGACGCCGGCCAGCCGCTTGCCGGTGTGCGCGTGCTCGATCTCACGCGGATCATCGCGGGGCCGGTCGCGGGACGCACGCTGGCTTCGCACGGCGCGCAGACACTGCTCGTCAACGGCCCGCACCTGCCGAACATCGCGCCGCTCGTGATCGACAACGGGCGTGGCAAGCGTTCGACGTGGATCGACCTGCGCGACGACGCGGGCGTCGATACGCTGCACGCGCTCGCACGCGATGCGGATGTGTTCCTGCAGTCGTACCGGCCCGGCGCGCTCGCGGCGCGCGGCTTCGGACCGCTCGCGCTGGCGGCGCGGCGGCCCGGCATCGTGTGCGTGTCGATATCGGCGTACGGGCATGCGGGGCCGTGGGCGCAGCGGCGCGGCTTCGACAGTCTCGTGCAGTCGGCGAGCGGGATCGCGTGGCAGGAACAGCAGGCCGCGCACGCGAACGCGCCGCGCCATCTGCCGTGCCAGGCGCTCGATCATGCAACGGGTTATCTCGCGGCGTTCGGCGCGATGATCGCGCTCGCGCGCAGGGCACGCGAAGGGGGAAGCTGGCACGTGCGACTGTCGCTCGCGCAGACGGCCCACTGGCTGCAGTCGTTCGGTATCGTGCCGGACGGCCTGCAGGCACCCGATTTCGCGCGCGCCGACGTACGCGACCGGATCGAGCGCATCGCGTCGCCGTTCGGCATGCTCGACGCGGTGCGGCCTGCCGAGCGGTTATCGGTGACACCGCCGTCGCTTGCGCGCCCGTCCGTGCCGCCCGGCACCGACAATGCGCGCTGGCTGTAAGCGCCGGCGGCGCGGCCCGCGTTACTTGCGCAGTTCGACGACGAAGTCGTAGTAGTCGTTGCGGCAGTAGGTATCGGTCAGTTCGATCGCGCGCTGGTCCGACGTATAGCCGATTCGTGTGATCAGCAGCAGCGCGTCGTGCGGTGCGATGCCCATCTGCTCGGCGATCTCGTCGGTCGCGTTGACCGCGCGGAAATGCTGCAGCGCGCGCACGATCGGCGTGCCGCGCGCTTCGAGATAGCTGTACAGCGAATCGCCGATTGCCTGCGGATCGGGGATCAGCGTCGCGGGAAACGTCGAATTCTCGACGGCCATCACGATGCCGTCGGCGAGGCGCAGGCGTTTCAGGCGCGTGACCGATGCGGCCGGCGACAGCCCGAGCTGGATCACTTCGTCGCGGTTCGCCGGCTGGATCTCGCGTGCGAGCCATTGCGAGCTCGGCTTGAAGCCGCGCCGTTCGAGCATTTCGCTGAAGCTCGACAGTCGCGACAGCGGATCCTCGTAGCGCGGCTGGATGAAATTGCCGGCACCCTGCGTGCGGCGAATCAGGCCTTGCTCGACGAGCAGCGCGATCGCCTTGCGCGCGGTGATGCGCGATACGCCCAGTGCATCGGACAGCACGCGCTCGGAGGGCAATGCCTCACCGGCTGTCCAGCGGTTGTCGTGGATCGCGTCGCCGAGCTTGCGGGCGAGCTGCAGGTAGAGCGGCGTGTCGTTGTCGGGGTCGGGGCGCAGGTCCTGCCAGCGGTCGTCCGTGGATGCCTTCATGGAGTGGGTATCGATCAGGTTGCGGCCATTCTAAGTCATCGCGTGGCGCCGTTATAGCCGGTTTTTGCCGTGCAATAGGTGAATTGCGCGCCGATTGACTACACTGATGCGTCGTATTCCATGCCTGGGTCGCGGTGCGCGGCCACGAATCCGCAACGAGGAACGCATGACAGACACGATCGCCACGGTCGTCCTGCCGGACGGCGAGACGATTCCGAAGCTTGGCCTGGGTACGTGGGAGATGGGCGAGCGGCCGGCCCGGCGCGCGGACGAGATCGCCGCGCTGCGCGAAGGCGTCGCGCTCGGGATGACGCTGGTCGACACGGCCGAGATGTACGGCGACGGCGCGACCGAGGAACTGGTCGGCGAGGCGCTTGCGGGCCTGCGCGACGACGTGTTCCTTGTCAGCAAGGTCTATCCGCATCATGCGAGCCGGCGCGGCGTCGTTGCCGCGTGCGATGCGAGCCTCAAGCGCTTGCGTACCGATCGCCTCGACCTGTATCTGCTGCACTGGCGCGGCTCGGTGCCGCTCGATGAAACGGTCGAAGGCTTCGAAGCGCTGCAGCGCGCGGGCAAGATCCGTCACTGGGGTGTCAGCAACTTCGATACGGCCGACATGGCCGAGCTCGTCGATGAAGCCGGTGGCGGCGCGTGCGCGACCAACCAGATCCTCTACAACATCGCGCGGCGCGGCCCGGAATTCGACCTGCTGCCATGGCTTGCCGGGCACGGGATGCCGGCGATGGCCTACAGCCCGGTCGATCACGGACGGCTGCCGAAGCGCTCGCCGCTCGACGAGATCGCACGGCAGCGCGGGGTGTCGGTGATGCGCGTCGCGCTTGCGTGGGTGCTCGCGCAGCCGGGGGTTTTCGCGATCCCGAAGGCGTCGCGCATCGAGCACGTGCGCGACAACCGGGCCGCGCTCGATTTCATGTTCAGCGATGACGAGCGCGCGCAGCTTGACGCGTACTTCCGTCCGCCACGCAGCAAGCGCGCGCTCGAGATGCTCTGACGACGCCCGGCCGGGCAACGCGGCAGGTCAGTGGTTGCCTCCGGAGGATCCGCCGTTGCCGTGACCTCCGCCATTGCCGTTTCCGCTGCCATGGCCATTGCCGACACCGTTGGCCCCGCCATTGCCAGCGCCGCCGCTGCCGTTTCCATTGCCGTTGCCACCGCCATTGCCGTGGCCACCGTTGCCACCGTCGCCATGGCCACCGCCATCGCCATCGCCGCTGCCATGGCCACCGCCGTTGCCGTGACCGCCGCCATCGCCGTTGCCGTGGCCGCCACCATTGCCGTGACCACCACCATCGCCGTTGCCGTGGCCACCGCCGTTACCGTGACCGCCGCCATCGCCATTGCCGTGACCACCGCCATCGCCGTTGCCGTGGCCACCGCCATTGCCGTGACC
>Ga0209566_101096_pt1 | contig 10509 bp, 11 predicted proteins | sample Araplavi_mTSA_r2_2_FD_184287 | JGI IMG/M metagenome (GOLD analysis project Ga0209566, IMG submission 184287) | Arabidopsis root microbial communities from North Carolina, USA - plate scrape CL_Cvi_mTSA_r2 (SPAdes) (version 2) | ecosystem: Host-associated > Plants > Roots > Endosphere | place...
CAATATTTGGAAACAATCGCGGCGAATTATAACTAATCACAGCTTAAAAAAGGGCAGGATCCGAACGTTGAGTGTTAACTTCGGATCCTGCCCCTTTTGCTATAGTGTCCGTGATTATTAGCGGACGAGGTCAATAAATTTTTTGGCTGGAATGGATAAAGGCATGTTGCGCATCGTCATGATCCCGACACGGGAAGGAGGGAGCTTGACATCGAGCTGTATCTCAAATAAGGAGCCTTCGTCGAGCTCTTTAGTTACAAATTGCCGGGTCACATACGAGATACCAAGTCCTCGCTTGGCGAACTCAATCAGCAGGTCGACGCTGCCGACTTCAATTTCCGGCTTAAGTTGGAGTCCATAGCTTTGAAATAACTCCGTGATCGTCATACGCGCGCGGCTATTGCGGGAAAACAAAATGATCGGATGCTCCATCAGATTCGATAACGAGAGCACCTCTTGTTTCAGATGGGCATAGCCTTCACCAGCAACGAAGCAGTCCATTAGCTGAAACGTTTCGCGTACTTCCAATTGGCTATCGACGATCGGCATCCGTACGACACCGAGGTCAATTTTGCCTTCTTTTAGAAAGGTAATAATGTCAGGCGTTGTACCGTGGTTCAAACGAAGATTAATGCTGGGATGGTTCTCGTGAAAGCTCTCCAGGTATGGCAGCAAATAATGCTTAAATAGAGAGTCACTGCCGCCGATGCGCAGTTCGCCGTTCTCTAAATTTTTAAGTGCCGCCATCTTCTCTTCGGCAAGTGCAATCAGAATTTGCGCTTGTTCGATATAGGAATACAAATAAGCGCCTTCTTGTGTCAGCTCCACACCTTTGGAGTTACGGTAAAATAGCGTAATGCCGAAATTGTCTTCGAGCTGTTTGACCGCATGGCTTACACTGGGCTGCGTCAGGTACAGTGCTTGTGCGGCTTGGCTGAAGCTTCCTGTTTTGGCCGCCCAATAAAATACTTTGTACAATTCATAATTGATACTCATAGACAGCGTATATAGCTCCTGTGAAATATATTAATTACTTATATGGCTATGAAACGTATTATAGTGGACTTATGAATAAGAAACAAGAGCTTGTCAGCGGGCCGTGCCACATATAGTCGATACCCGCGGATTGAAAGCTCAACAGGAAGGAGCATGGCATACATGGAACCGACAACATTCGTATTGTTTGGTGCGACGGGGGATTTGGCAAAGCGCAAAATTTACCCGGCCCTCTTTAATCTTTTTCTAGACGAGAAGCTGCCGTCGTCGTTTTCACTGATCGGTCTCGGCCGGAGAGAATGGAGTGACGCGTCGTTCCGAGCGAACGTCGAGCAGTCGATTCGCGATTTTTCGCGACGTCAAGCCGGCGACCCTTCGTTAGTGAAACAATTCGTTGAAGCTTTTAGATATAGTGTACTGGATATTGCCCGCCAGGAGGATTATGTGACATTGAAGCACCTGATCGAGCAGCGAGAGGAGGAGCTTCGTCTGCCACCGAATCGAATGTTCTATCTATCGGTTGGGCCGGAGCATTTCCAGCCGATCGCCGCGAACATCCAGGCAAGTGGACTCGGCTCCGCGAACGGCTGGAAACGGCTCGTCATCGAGAAGCCGTTCGGCCATGATTTACAGTCGGCGCGTATACTTAACGAGAAGCTGTCTCAGGCGTTTAAGGAAAATGAAATTTTCCGCATCGATCATTATCTCGGTAAGCCAATGGTTCAGAAACTCGAAGCGCTGCAGCAAAATAATCCGGTTATTCAAGGGCTTTGGAACAACCGCCATATCGCTAACGTGCAAATCACTGCGAATGAAACCGTAGGCGTCGAAGAAAGAGCAGGCTACTACGACCATGTCGGTGCGGTTAGGGATATGTTCCAAAACCATATGCTGCAATTGCTGATGATGACAGCGATCCAGCTGCCCCGCGAAAGTGGCTTCGATGAAGTGCAAGTCAAGAAGAAACGGATCATGGAAGCTCTTGAGCCGCTGCAAAAGTGGGGTGTCGCTGGAAGCGTGATTCGCGGGCAGTATGCCGCGGGAAGCATGAAAGGCCAGCCCGTGGCGGGCTACGCTGATGAGCCTGGAGTTGCAGCCGGGACGATGAACGATACGTTTATCGCTGCGAAGCTGCAGATTGACGATTATTTTTGGCGTGGCGTTCCCTTCTATATTCGCACCGGCAAGCGGATGAAAGAGAAGTCGACGCGAATCGTCATCGAATTCAAAGAGCAGTTTATCAAGTCTTCGCCGGAGAAAAGCGACGGTGTCGAACCGAATCTGCTCGTGATCGAGATGAGCCCGAACGAAAGCATCACGCTGCAATTGAATGCGCGCGATCTGTCCGGAGCCGGCGACGTGAAGCCGCTGCACATCGACATTCACCCTGTCGGCGAAGAGCTGCCGGAAGCTTACGAGAACTTGATACGCGACGCTTTGGCCGGCGATTCGACCTTCTTCGCACACTGGGATGAAGTCGAGCTTGCCTGGGCTTGGGCGCAGCCGATCCTTGAAGCTTTTGAAGAGAATCTCGTGCCGCTTCGCTTGTACGAAGCCGGTACTTATGGACCTGTTGAAGCCGACGAATTGCTTGCTCAAGACGGCTTTCATTGGTGGTTCGATGACAAGCGCGAACAACCTGGCGAGCTAGAAGACAGACCGCTGACCCAGCAAAATAGTTGGAATACTTTGACTTCGGTACCGGCAGCGTCATTAACTTGGCGTAAAAGCTGCTAACATCACACTAACGAGTAAACCGCATCCGATCAGGATTTAATATAGCTTTATAAGGCCATTCACAACCAGATGAAGGGTAATACGCAGATTTATTTTGCCGGCCAGAATATCAGTTCGACCTATTTGACGCATTTGCTCGAGCTGCTCGAAGACAAGGTCATTTAGCTTAACGTAATCTCCAAATCGGGTACGACGACAGAACCGGCAATCGCCTTCCGCGTACTGCGTGAATATATGGAGAACAAATATGGCAAGGAAGAAGCGCGCAAACGCATCTTCGCGACGACTGATGCCTCCAAGGGCGCCTTAAAGAAGCTCGCCGACGAAGAAGGCTATGAGACGTTCGTCATCCCGGACGATGTCGGCGGCCGTTATTCCGTGCTGACGGCGGTTGGTTTGCTGCCGATCGCGACGGTCGGGCTCAATATCGATCAGATGATGGCGGGCGCGGCGGCCGCCGCCGTCAAGGCTTCCTGGCCGGCATGACGATGGATGAAGTATACCGGAAGGCGGCGGAAGGGACACGTTTGGCACATATGGATGGAGGTGTACCGAACTTGATCGTCGAGCTGGATGCTCTGAACGAATACACGTACGGCGAAATGGTGTATTTTTTCGAGAAGGCTTGCGGCCTCAGCGGTTTGCTGCTCGGCGTGAATCCATTCGATCAACCGGGCATAGAAGCTTACAAGGTAAACATGTTCGCCTTGCTGGGCAAACCGGGCTTTGAAGCACAGCGGGAAGAGCTTGTTAAACGTTTGGCAACAAAACAAAACTAATGGGGAGGCAGTACCATGAAAAAACAACAAATCGGTGTCGTTGGGTTGGCCGTTATGGGTAAAAACCTGGCGCTTAATATAGAAAGCAAAGGTTTCTCGGTGTCTGTTTACAATCGTTCGCCGGAGAAGACGAAGGAGCTGCTCGAGGAAGCGAAAGGCAAAAATTTCGTTGGCACCTACAGTGTGGAAGAATTCGTCCAATCGCTCGAAACGCCTCGCAAAATTTTGATCATGGTCAAAGCCGGGCAACCGACCGATGACACGATCAATCAGCTTATGCCATACCTCAGTCAAGGGGATATCTTGATCGACGGCGGCAACGCCTTCTACCTTGACACGCAAAGACGGAACAAAGATCTGCAAGCTCAAGGCTTCCGGTTTATCGGGGCTGGTGTATCGGGCGGCGAAGAGGGAGCGCTCAAAGGGCCGGCGATCATGCCGGGCGGACAGCGAGATGCCTATGAGCTGGTCGAACCGATTCTGACGGCGATCTCGGCCAAAGTGAACGGCGACCCTTGCTCGACGTATATTGGAGGAGACGGCGCGGGCCACTACGTGAAAATGGTCCACAACGGCATCGAGTACGGTGACATGCAGCTGATTGGTGAAGCCTATCACATGCTGAAAGATGTGCTCGGCGTCACGACAGAGGAGCTTCACTCCATTTTCAAGGAATGGAACCAAGGCGAGCTGGATAGCTATCTGATCGAAATCACGGCAGATATCTTCTCGAAGAAAGATCCGGAAACAGGCAGACCGATGGTCGATGTCATCCTTGATTCCGCCGGGCAAAAAGGAACGGGAAAATGGACGAGCCAAAGCGCGCTGGATCTCGGCGTTCCGCTGTCCATCATTACCGAATCCGTGTTCGCTCGCTTTATTTCCGCGATGAAGGAGGAGCGCGTCGCTGCCAGCAAGAAGCTGAAAGGGCCTGAGACAGCAGCCTTCGAAGGGGATCGTCAAGCATTCATCGAAGCGGTTCGCCAAGCGCTGTTTGCCAGCAAAATCGCTTCGTATGCCCAAGGCTTTGCGCAAATGCGCGCGGCTTCCGATGAATTCGGCTGGAGCTTAAATTACGGCAGCATCGCGATGATCTTCCGCGGCGGCTGCATTATCCGCGCAGGCTTCCTGCAAAACATCAAGGATGCCTATGACCGTGATCCGGAACTGAAGAACCTGTTCCTGGACGATTACTTCGGCGGCATCATCGACAACTACCAAGCGGCTTGGCGGAAAGTGGTCGCGATGGCTGTTACCCGCGGCATCCCGGTTCCCGCTTTCGCTTCGGCGCTGGCCTACTATGACAGCTACCGGGCGGAGAAACTGCCGGCGAACTTGCTGCAAGCCCAGCGTGACTACTTCGGTGCGCATACGTTTAAATGCGTTGACCGCGAAGGCACCTTCCACTTCCAATGGATGGATAGCGATAAGTAAAAAAAGAGGTTACCCTGGCCGAAAACGGCAAAGGGTAACCTTTTTTTGTAGTATTCATTTCTTCATCGGTTGAATTGGATTGCTCTTCAAAATGTCTTCCACTTCTTGGTAGCCTTCAGGGTAGGCAAAGTTATAACGCGCCGGAAGCGCGAACACGTATTTGTCATTGCGCGTCAGTTCGTTTGGGCCGATCGGCGCTGCGCCAATATGGAATTTATCCTGTTGAAGCTCATTCCATTGGTCAACAGTAAAGACGAGTATAGGGATATCCTGCCTAGGCTGTTCAGTGGTCCATTCGGGATGGCGGATGCTGATTTTCTCGCCGCTTTCTACGACCTTAGCGCCTTGCGCATCCCCTACGGAAAGCCCCTCCCATTTGTCCGTTACGATCGTATACCCTTTCCAACTGTCCGGCAGTGTGAAACGGAAGCCATATTGGGAATTGTCATACGTGGTTTGACCTACTTGACCCGTTTGTCCACTGACTGGAATCATCGGCTGGCTGTTGCCGTCTCTTGGAACGTCCTGATTGGATGCCGGATCCGATGGTTGATGCGGAGTAGGATGGACGTACTTGAGCGCGTTAAAAATCATCTCAGCAGCTTGCGCGCGTGTAATTTCCGCTTGCGGATGGAAATTGCCGTCGGCGTCAAGTGTCGTAATCCCTTTGTATATGGAGGCTTGGATAGCGCCGAGATCGTCGATCGAGATATCAGCCTTATCTTTGATGTCGATCGGCGGGAGCTTCATCATGTGCATAATGTTATGACCATCAAGTGCAAGGAGTAACTCTTTGGTAAAAGTCGCTTTCGTCCATTTCTGATCCGGATCGAGATCGGCAGGAAGGTTTAGGCCGTTATTTGCCGCAATAATGAAGCTTTGGGCGTACCAGGCATCATTTTTTGCTTTTGCAAAATAGTCGCTGGCCTGCGGCGCTTTTACAAATCGGATGGCGTCTAAGTTCAATCCCAGTGCCTTGACGATCAATTGAATGCCTTGGCTGGCCGTTAGCGTTGCATGGGGCTGAAACAGGTCGCTGGTTACACCCGATACGAGGCCTTGCGATTGCAGAGATATAATTTTATCTTTAGCCGCAACCTGATCCAAATCGGTGAAAGCTGCAGTGGCAGCAAGGCTTTGCCCAGCTAAAGCAAGGGATAAGACGGCAGCAGCGGATAAGCTAAGAAAATGTTTACGGGATTTCACTTCAAATCACCTCGATGAGTATTTGCTATCAATACCTCAAACGAATGATGGTTTGGAAATGTTGCAAAAAAAATGAGCTGTTATTTTCAGTAAATGTTTGGAAGGGTGAAACCATTTAAACGAAGTAAACTAGCCATGCCTAAAACAACAATAGCACCCTGATAGGGTGCTATTGTTGTAAGAGGATCACTCAGGACAAGTTCTCTATGCGATTTTATTAATCAGATCATCAATAGCAGTTACGACGCGATCAACACCATTCGTAATGGCTATCTCGATTCGATTCAAACCATGATCCAATGTATCTAATATATGATTTTGGTGACGAATTGCTGCAGTCTGCTGCTGGATGGAGTCGTTTACGTTCGCTACCTGGTCACTTAGCCCTCCGATTGTCAGCACAATCGTAACCAGAGCGATTAGTACAACGATCATCCATACCCAACCTTGACTGTGCCACGGACGCTTATTCACTTGCATCGGAGGTTCAGGGAAGGGGTGCCTCGCATGTTTGTCCTCCCTGGGATTCATGGAATTCATGTTGTTCATGTCATACACTCCTTTTCTTTCAAACTACTTCGAGAAAGGGCAGGTATGCCGATTACAGCATCTCTTGATGAATCTCCAGCAGTTTTTTGGCTGTGGCTATGTCCCGTTGATGTACTTTCAACATTACTACTGTACTTGCATCGCTAGGCATCATATCCGTTGCGTTCATGAAACTGGTACTTCCTACGGGACCAACATCCGTTATCAGCTTACACTTAATCCTGTGTGACTTAAAACAAGCATACATGGCCTCTACCTGCTCACAATTTGCCCTTGTTGCCGTCAGCAATACTTTCCATTGCTTGGTTCGGATCAGTAAGCCTGGAAACAGCAATGCGGCAACTACCAACACCATACCAATGACCATATAAACACCACCTTAAGCAAAATTGTATGCATTCAGGATTGGATGTCTCGATGGGTACGATATCTGTTATTGGAATTGTTATAGCTTTCGGCATCGTTGGCTGTAATGATGGGGTAGGTCCGGAATTTGGGCTTGCCCCCGAGATAAAGCAATATTATTCGTATAGTGAGCTATAGGCTCCTCCCTAACAAAATGCCAGCTTGTTTGGCCATAACTTGCGGCGGATACGGCATCGCATGGCGGATCCACCATTCAATTAAACCTACATAAGCAGTTCCGGCATATTGCAGCATCACATCGTCACTTAAATGTTGATTTCTGTCGCTTTCCCTGTCAATTTCCCCTTTAAAGCCTTCCATAAAAGAGGTAAGGAGTTTGGTTCTGAAAGAAGAGGGGGCACCTTTGGCTTCTTGACTGGCTAACATGGTGGAAAAGAATAAGTAATTTTGCTCAAAATATTCGAAATACGGCACGAGGGCGTCTTCCCATTCCATTTCACATGCCCATTTGTCCATTTCTCCCAATTCATTCAGGTGAGTTTCGATAAGTTTATCTAATAAGTCATACTTGTCCTGATAATGAAGATAAATCGTTCCGCGGTTCAGATTAGCCCGGTCGGCAATATCTTGAATCGTAATTTCATCAAAGCTTTTTTCCGACATCAAATCAATAACGGCCTTTTTTAACGATTCCTGTGTTTTAACGATTCTTCGATCCGGTTTCACCATTGTAATCGTTCACCTTGCCTTCTGAGATAATGAACATTTTTCTTTCTTGTGTTGATATATCAACAAATCCCGGTGTATTAACCATTGATTGTCTACTGCTATTCTATAATAATGAACATGAGTTGATTAAACAATGGATTTTGGTTATCCAGTTTTTGTTGATTTATTTATTCGAAAAGTGGGAGGCTATACCATGATTACGATTCAAGCACATGGAGCATTTCGTTCAGAAGGTCCGATCCAATTGACAACGATTGAACGCCGGGAACTTCAGTCGCATGATGTTCTTATTGAGATTAAATATGCCGGAATTTGTCACTCTGACATTCATTCTGCGCGCGGTGAGTGGGGGCCGGTCCAATATCCATTTGTTCCAGGCCACGAGATTGCCGGAATCGTCACTCAAGTTGGGTCGGAAGTGACCAAGTATTCGGTAGGAGATCGAGTAGGAGTAGGCTGTATGGTTGACTCCTGCAGGGAGTGTGTAAACTGTCATAAAGGAGAAGAGCAGTATTGTCTGAATGGCATGACTGGCACCTACGGGGCGATCGACCGGTACGGCCAGTATACGCAAGGCGGTTATTCCACCCATATCGTCGTAACGGAAGACTTCGTGGTGAAAATTCCTGACGGATTGGAGCTGGACGTTGCCGCTCCGCTGCTGTGTGCCGGCATCACCACGTATTCGCCGCTGCGTCATTGGGGAGCCGCTCCAGGCAAGAAGGTTGCTGTGGTGGGACTCGGCGGTCTTGGACATATGGCAGTGAAGTTCGCACATGCTATGGGCGCGGAGGTGACGATTTTATCGCAAACCTTGAAGAAGAGAGATGACGGGTACCAGATGGGGGCGGACCACTATTATGCTACGAGTGATCCGGAGACGTTCAAGAAACTGGCCGGATCATTCGACCTCATCGTGAATACGGTGAGCGCAGAGATTGATATTAATGCTTACCTATCGCTGCTGGCGGTCGATGGTACGTTAGTGAACGTCGGTGCACCGTCGGAGCCACTGCCGGTTCAGGTGTTCTCGCTGATTCCTCAGCGCCGTTCGTTTGCCGGGTCGTCCATCGGTGGAATTCGCGAAACACAGGAGATGCTGAATCTGTGCGCTGAACACCATATTACACCTGAAATCGAAGTCATAGCCGCCAATCAGATTAATGAAGCTTGGGAGCGCGTGCTGGCTTCGGATGTCAGGTATCGATTTGTCATCGATATCAGTACGATGGGGAATGAATAACAGGGTGCTTGGACGTGGAACAACAGAATGACAATTGAAGAAAATTTTTGCGATGGGGGTAATGACATCATGGGAATCAAAAGAGTGGGATCACAACCGTCCGCCAAGGGAAATGCCGATTATTTCACTGGAACGGTGCGCATTGATCCCTTGTTCGAGACGCCAGAGCCTGCACGCGGAGCTGGGGCGAGCGTGACGTTCGAGCCGGGGGCAAGGACGGCATGGCATACGCATCCACTGGGTCAAACGCTGATTGTAACCGCTGGCTGCGGTCGGATTCAGCGTTGGGGAGGGGCGATGGAGGAAATTCGTCCCGGCGACGTCGTCTGGTTCCCTCCTGGGGAGAAACATTGGCACGGCGCTTCTCCAACGATGGCGATGACGCATATTGCCATTCAAGAACGCTTGGATGGTATAGCGGTTGAATGGTTGGAACATGTGAGCGATGAGCAATATCAAGCTTGATCGCATGGAATATTTACAGGGAGCAGATTGCCATGGCAGCTGCTTCCTTTTTTTACTTCATGCTAACGCCTCCTAAATATTGATGAATTCATATTACATCAAGAGGCGGAGCAGTCCTCCAGGGAAATAACAGGTATAACCAACAGGCTGTAAAGCTTCGAAGTCTTTTTATAAGGTAACCGTCAAGTAGGAAGTATGGGACAGCCTTATTCCATATAAGATGTACAATGACGATTGAAAAAGGGGGAGTAAAGCTTGACCGTAATAGGCAAAGCGATCCCGCGCGTTGAATCGAAGGATAAAGTGACCGGAGCTGCCCGATATACGAATGATTTGCAGGCTCCCGGTCAATTGCATGGCTGGCTGGTGACAAGTCCCCATGCGCATGCCCGGATTCAATATATCGATTGCTCCGAAGCGCTGCAAGTGACAGGCGTTCACGCCGTTGTTACGGGAGCCGACCATTCAGTTCTTGTCGGCAGCGTGCTCGCCGATCGACCGCCACTTGCGACAGGTAAGGTACGCTACTTCGGCGAACCCTATGCGGTCGTCGTGGCGGATAGCGAGCATATCGCCAAGCAGGCGGCAGGGCTGATTCGAGCCGGCTTCGAGCCGCTTCCTGTCGTACATTCGCCCAGCAGCGCGCTGCGACCTGAAGCGCCTTCAATCCACGAGAACCTGGGGAGCTATTGGAGGACGAGCGAGGTTCATCCCGTACCAGGGACGAATATCAGTAATCATGTGAAAATCCGCAAAGGCGATATGCAAGCCGGCTGGGCGGCAAGTGAAGTGACGGTGGATGGCAGCTATGCCTTCAATACGTCGGATCATGGTGCGATGGAACCGCGCTGCGCCATTGTGGAAGTTAGGCCGGATGGTACGGTAGTGATTGAAACGTCGACGCAGGATCCTTATACGATGAAGCGATTTTTCCAGCGTTATTTTGGAATTGACCAGTCCAAAATCATTGTTCACGTCCCTCTCGTCGGAGGAGCGTTCGGCGGT
>Ga0209566_101098_pt1 | contig 10494 bp, 8 predicted proteins | sample Araplavi_mTSA_r2_2_FD_184287 | JGI IMG/M metagenome (GOLD analysis project Ga0209566, IMG submission 184287) | Arabidopsis root microbial communities from North Carolina, USA - plate scrape CL_Cvi_mTSA_r2 (SPAdes) (version 2) | ecosystem: Host-associated > Plants > Roots > Endosphere | place: USA...
GGCGGCGTCTTCGCGGGATCGAAGCCGAAGCGCTGCGTCACGTACTGCTGCGCATACTGCGTGCCGATCGACGCGAGGATCCGGATCGACACGAGGTTCTTCGAACGCTGCAGGCCGGTACGCATCGTCATCGGGCCGTCCGGCTGGTCGTCGTCCTTCGGCTCCCAGGCGGTGCCGCCCGGCACGCTCGGCGGGAAGTACAGCGGCGCGTCGTTGATCATCGTCGCCGGCCCCATGCCCTTGTCGAGCGACGCCGAGTAGATGAACGGCTTGAACGACGAGCCCGGCTGCCGCCATGCCTGCGTCACGTGGTTGAACTTGCTCTTGTTGAAGTCGAAGCCGCCGACGAGCGAGCGGATCGCGCCATCCTGCGGCGCGATCGCGACGAGCGCGCCTTCGACCTGCGGCAGCTGCACGACCTGCCAGCCCGTCTTGCCGTCCTTCAGCACGCGCACGACCGAGCCCGGCTTGATGCGCAGCGTATCGTTCGCACGCGGGCTCAATGCGGCCGACACAAAGCGCAGCCCGGCCGGCCCGATCGTCGTGGTCGCACCGCCGACGAACTGCACCTCGACCGCGTTCGGCGACGCCGACAGCACGACCGCCGACTGAAGGTCGCCGTTGTCCGGATGATCGGCGAGCGCGTCGTCGATCGCCTCGTCGCGGTCGTCGCCGGCCGCGGGCAGCTGGATCGACGCTTCCGGCCCGCGATAGCCGTGGCGGCGCTCGTAGTCGAGAATGCCGCGACGCACGGCCTGGTACGCGGCTTCCTGGTCGGCCGAATTGATCGTCGTCGTGACGGTCAGCCCGCGCGTATAGGTTTCGTCCTTGTACTGCTGGTACATCATCTGCCGCACCATCTCGGCGACGTACTCGCCGTGCACCGCGTACTGGTTGCCCGGCGTGCGCACGTGGATCTCTTCCTTCACGGCCTCGTCGTACTGCGGCTGCGTGATGTAGCCGACCTCGAGCATGCGCTTCAGGATGTATTCCTGGCGCACCTTCGCGCGCTTCGGATTGACGACCGGGTTATAGGCGGACGGCGCCTTCGGCAGCCCCGCGAGCATCGCCGCTTCAGCGAGCGTGATGTCCTTCAGGTCCTTGCCGAAATACACGCGCGCGGCGGCCGCGAAACCGTACGAGCGCTGGCCGAGATAGATCTGGTTCATGTACAGCTCGAGGATCTGGTCCTTCGTCAGGGCCTTCTCGATCTTGTACGCGAGCAGCATTTCGTAAATCTTGCGCGTGTAGGTCTTCTCGCTCGACAGGAAGAAGTTGCGCGCGACCTGCATCGTGATCGTGCTCGCGCCCTGGCGCGCGCCGCCGTGCATCAGGTCGGCGACGCCCGCGCGCAGGATGCCGACGAAGTCGACACCGCCGTGCTCGTAGAAGCGGTAGTCCTCGATCGCGAGCACGGCCTTCTTCATCACGTCGGGAATGTCCTGGAACCGCACGAGGCTGCGGCGCTCCTCGCCGAACTCGCCGATCAGCACGTGATCGGCCGTGAACACGCGCAGCGGCACCTTCGGCTGGTAGTTGGTCAGCGCATCGAGCGACGGCAGTTGCGGCGCCATCACGACCAGCGCGTAGCCGACGATCAGCGCGCCGACGATCGCCAGCGTCGCGAACAGGCCGGCGAACCACAGCGCGACGCGCGAGCCGAACGAGCGACGGCGCCCTCCGCCGCCGCTGCGCTGGGTGCGGCGGTCGTCGTCGCGATCGTCGTCATCGGGGTAATAGGCTCCGGACGGCGAACGGCGCAGCGTGTAGTGGGGTTCGTTCCTGTCGGAAGAAGAAGGCGGTCGTTTGATAATTGGCATGTCGGAATGGCGGGCGTACGTGGCACCCTCGGACGCATGCGGAAATGCAAGCGGATGAATCAGAGCGGGTACAGCGTGATGCGGCTGTCACGTCGACAGACCCCGCCGCGCGGCGATCCGTTCCCGCGACGTGACAGCGCATTTTAATGAAATCGACCGGGTGCCTTCGCGATTTTTTGTAAAAATTCCCGCAATGCCGTGATTTGAGGAACGTATTGTCGGCATCCTCTGCCTATCATGGACACGCAATATGGCGCGCACGGTCGATTTTCTTTCAACCGCGAAAGGTTCGACATCCTGATGCGCGCGCCGCTTGAACTCGCGCGTTTAAGCCGTATTTAAGTGAACCGGTGGTGTAATATCCGCCGGCTCATGCGGGTCGGAACCGGCTCGCTACGGGCACTGCCGCGGCTACGCGGCGCCTTTCAACCACGGAGGATTTCATGTCGCTTTTCGACTCTGTTTCGCGCACGATCAAAGGCCTGCTGAACGATGCGGCCGATTCGGTACAGGATCCGTCGCGCGACGCACGGCAGATCGTGCGGGAGCTCGACGACAGCATCGGCCGTGCCGAGAATTCGCTGATCGAGATCGAGGCACAGGTCGCGACCCAGCGCAGCAAGCGCGATGCGGCCGACGACAAGGTGAAGAAGTACGAGGACGGCGCGAAGCGCGCGCTGCAGGCCGGCGACGAGGCGCTCGCACGCGAGGCGCTCGGTGCGCAGTCGAACGCGGAAGCCGAGCGTGACGCGCTCGCGGCCGAGCTGTCGACGCTCGAGCCGTCGGTCGACAAGCTGAAGGGGCAGATCGCCGACATGCGTCAGCGCCGCAACGACCTGAATGCACGCTCGAACATCCTGCAGGCCAAGCAGGAAATCGCGCAGGCGAAGGACGTCGCGGCAAGCGCGCTGGGCGGCATCGGCGGCAAGAACCTGTCCGAAGACTTCCAGAAGCTCGAGGACAAGGTCGCGCTGCAGAACGCCCGCTCGGACGCGCGCCTCAATTCCGCCGACACGTCGAGCGGCAAGGCACTCGACGACAAGCTCGCCGCGCTGAACAAGGGCCCGTCGGTCGAGGATCGCCTCGCCGCGCTGAAGAAGCAGCTCGACACGCCCGCGCAGTAACGGCAACTGCGGGCAACCGCGCCGCCGCCCGCCCCGGGCGCGCGGCGCGAACCGATCGTCAGGAGACGGGCGCCTGCGCCCGGTTCGACCATGAAGAAATCTCTCGCCGCACTCGGCCTCTCGCTGATGTTGCTGTCGTCCGCCGCGTTTGCGGTCCCGTCGCTGCAGCAGGTCGAGCAGTCGATCGCGCAACGCAACTGGCAGCAAGCCGACACGCAGCTGTCGCAAGTCATCGACGCCCATCCGAACAATGCGCACGCGCGCTACCTGTATGCGCAGGTGCTGGACCGCGAGGGCCGCGCGTCCGATGCGCTCGCGCAGCTGCAGCGCGCGAAGTCGCTCGATCCGCAACTGAAGTTCACCGATGCGTCGCGCTTTGCCCAGACGGAGTCGCGCATTCGCGCCGACGCCGCGCGCGTGAGCGGCAACGCGCCGTCGGCGACGCAGGCCGGCACGCTGCAATCGTCGCTCGCGCCCGCTGCCGCGCCGGCCGAAAAACACGGCCCGTCGACCGGCATGTGGATCGGCCTCGGGCTGATCGTCGCGGTGATCGCGCTGGTGCTGCGCTGGACGCTGCGGCGCGCGCGCACGGCCGACGACAGCCGCGCCGACGACGAGCGCCGCACGCAGCTCAAGCGCGCCACCGACGTGCTGAACGACATCCGCCCGCTGAAGCTCGACGCGAAGCTGTCGACGGCGCCGGGGGCCGCGGCGCTCACGGGCGAGCTCGAAGCGATCGAGACCGACGCGCGCACGCTCGTCGAAACGCTGTCCAACGGCAAGAATCCGGTACCGCCCTATCGCGTCGACGAACTCGAACAGCGCCATGCGAGCGTGAAGGCACGCGTAGAGGGGCGTCCCGACCCGGCCGCGCAGCCTGCTGCACCGGTGAACGGCAGCGGCTCCGTGTATGCGCAGGAAGCCGATCGCATGACGGGCGCGCAGGGCCAGCCGTATCCGCCGCAACCCTACCCGCAACAGCAGCCGCCTGTCGTGATCCAGCAAGGCGGCGGCGGTTTCGGCGGCGGCATGGGCGGGCTGCTGACGGGCGTATTGCTCGGCGAGGCGATGTCGGGCGGCCGCGAGCGCGTGGTCGAACGCGACGTGATCGTCGACGGCGAACGCCACCGGCAGGACAACGATCCGGGCTTCGACCTCGGCCGCGGCGATGCGTCGAACTGGAGCGACGGCAACGGCGGCGGCGGCGGCGGCGGCATGGATCTCGGCAGCAACGACGACGGCTGGACCGACGACAACACCTGACGCCGCGCAGCGCGTCGACACACCTGCGACGCACTGCAACGCACGCCACGCTCCCCTTCAGCGCCGGCCGCGCCGACGCGCGGATTTGTCAATCATTTCAAGATGGACTACCGGCAATGGGGAGCGTTCGCTATCATGCGGCCATCGGCGTGCCACCGACCCTCATTCGACGCTCTGCATCCCTGCGCGTCGCGGCACGCCTCCCCTCGCCCCAACAGGAGAAAGCCGCTCATGAGCATCATCAAGGAATTCAAGGAGTTCGCCGTCAAGGGCAACGTCATGGATCTCGCCGTCGGCGTGATCATCGGCGGCGCGTTCTCGAAGATCGTCGACTCGGTCGTGAAAGACCTCATCATGCCGGTGATCGGCGTGCTGACGGGCGGTCTGGATTTCTCGAACAAGTTCGTTCTGCTCGGCACCATCCCCCCGACGTTCAAGGGTAATCCCGATTCGTTCAAGGACCTGCAGGCCGCGGGTGTCGCCGCGTTCGGCTACGGCTCGTTCATCACCGTGGCGATCAATTTCGTCATCCTCGCGTTCATCATTTTCCTGATGGTGAAATTCATCAACAAGCTGCGCAAGCCGGAAGAAGCCGCACCGGCCGCGACGCCGGAAGACACGGTGCTGCTGCGCGAGATCCGCGATTCGTTGAAGCAGCGCTGATCGCCGAGCACCCCGCCTGCCAGGCCCGCCCCGTGCGGGCCTTTTTGTTGCGCGCGCGATGCACCGCCGCATGCGGCCTATCTCACTTTTTTGTGACGGGCGAATGCACGCGCGGGAAAAGCAGGTCTATGATGGAGACTAAACGACAGTACGGGCGCCAAGACGCTGACTGTGTCGATCATGGCGAGCAGGTCGACGGGAGACATTGATCGTCGTACTGCACGAAGGCAGCATTTTCGTGTGCTATAAAGGATCGACATGCGGCGTACATAGCCGGGAGTGGGTCGCATGAAAATGCCGCATTTCTTGCAATTGTTTTTGAGGCGAGTGTTTATGTCCTTCCCGAAAAAACGTCGGCGTGCCCAGCAGGATGGCCAGGAGTCATTCCTCGCGGTATTGCGCCACTCGAAACCGTTTGCCCAGCTCGACACCAAGATTGCCCGCGCCCGTGCGCAGGACGAACCCGTCCTGTACGCACACGTGCTGCCCGGTCTCGACGTGCTCCTGTGCAGCGTGCGCGGCGCCCAGCCGCCCTATCCCGCCATCGCCGAGCTGCGCAAGCGCTGCATCGAATCGATCGCCAACGCGCTCGAGCAGCCGCTCGACGGCCTCGAGAACGGTGGTTACTGGTACGAAGCGAACGGCTTCGGTTTCCTCGTGTTCGCCAGCCGTGCGCGTGCGCGCATCCTGCCCGAGTTTGGTGCAGGCACGAAAGCGAGCCTGCGCGGCGGGCTCGGCCGCCAGAACGCCGGCGACACGACACCCCGCTCCCTCGGCTGATCCGCCTGCCATTCGATGGGCCGCCTCCGGGCGGCCCATCTGCCATTCACCCGCCCCGCTTGCCCGTCACGACGCCTGCCGACGCCCGTTGCCGGGCCGCACGATGTCGATGAACGCGGCGAAATCGGCGCCGGCGAGCCCTTGCGCGGCGCCCAGCCGCAGCACCTGCTGCACGGTGGCCGACACCGGCATCACCGCACCCGTGTCGCGCGCCGCGTCGGCGATCGCATCGACGTCCTTCTGGAACGTGCCGAGCGCGCCGATCGGTGCATGACCGCCCGACGTCATGCGCGGCACGAACGTCTGCAGCAGCACCGAATCGGCCCAGCCGCCGGCCAGCGCTTCGGCCAGCCGGGCGGCATCGATGCCGCTCGCCTGCGCGAGACCGACGGCCTCGGCAATCGCGGTCACCGTCGCGGTGACGATCGCCTGGTTGCACAGCTTCGCCGTCTGCCCCGCACCCGCGTCGCCCATGTGCGTGATACGCGACGCGTACGTGTCGATCAGCGGCCGCACCGTGTCGAGATCGGCCGCGCGGCCGCCGGCCATCACCGCGAGCGTGCCGGCCTGCGCGCCGGGCACGCCGCCCGATACGGGCGCATCGATCCAGCCGACGCCGAGTGCGGCCGCGCGCGCCGCGTAATCGCGCGTCGCGGCGGGCGGGATGCTCGAATGATCGACGATGCGTTGCAGGCGACGCGCGGCGGCGTCGCCGGCCAGCAGCCCGTGCTCGCCGAACACGACGTCGCCCACCGCGCGGCCGTCGAGCACGCACATGAATACCGTATCGACGCGCTCCGCCAGTTCACACGGCGTGCCGGCCACTTGCGCGCCATCCTTCACGAGCGCCTCGGCCTTGTCGCGCGAACGATTCCACACGCTGACCCGATGCCCGGCCGCCAGCAAATGCCGAATCATCGGCGCGCCCATCAATCCCGGTCCGCAAAATCCGACTTCCACGATGTTCCTCGTCTCCGATATGGGTTGCACTTGCCGCCCATCATACCTATCACTCAAGAAGCCGGGCACGCGCGGCGCCGCTTCGGGAACGCGACCTGCACCGGCGATATATGCCGATATCCCAGGGAGCGCATCATGAGCGACCACGTGTACAAGATGATCGAACTGACCGGTTCGTCACAGCAATCGAGCGACGACGCCATCCGCAACGCAATCTCGAAAGCCGGCAAGACACTGCACAACCTGCACTGGTTCCAGGTGACCGAAACGCGCGGCCACATCGAAGGCGACCAGGTGGTTCACTGGCAGGTGACGCTGAAGGTCGGCATGCGCATCGACGACTGACGCGCCCGTCGCATCCCACCCCACGCCACGATCCGGAGTCGCACGACACGTGCCTCCGAACGGCGCGGCGCGCCCGCTTGCAACCCCGTTCAGGCCCCTTGTCGCGGCCCGGCCGGCGGGTGCCTGCGGGTATCCATCTCTTGACGCTGATTTTCGTTCATATTAAAAACGATATACCCACAGTACCCCTCGATCAGCCCAGCCATATAACCCGGAGAAATCATGAGTCAGCAACGCGAGGCGATCGACACGTACCTCTTGCGCGTCTTGCACACCTTGTTGATGGAGCGCAGCGTCACGCGCGCGGCCGTCAAACTGAACCAGTCGCAACCGGCAATCAGCGCCGCGCTGCGGCGCCTGCGCGACATCACCGGCGATCCGCTGCTGGTGCGCGGCAAATCCGGCATGGTGCCGACCGAATACGGGCTGCGCCTGCTCGAGCCCGTGCAGAACGCGCTGCGTGAAATCGAGCGGATCAAGTTCCAGCAGCACAACTTCGACCCGGCCACGTCGATCCGCTGCTACCGGATCGGCTGCCCCGACTACCTGAACGTGCTGTTCGTGCCGACCGTCGTCGAGCGCTTTCGCCTGGCCGCGCCGAACGCGACGCTCGAGTTCCATTCGCTCGGCCCCGCCTTCGACTACGAGCTCGCGCTGGAGGACGGCAAGCTCGACATCGTCGTCGGCAACTGGCCCGAACCGCCCGAGCAGCTGCACCTGTCGAACCTGTTCGTCGACGAAATCGTCTGCCTGATGAGCAACACGCACCCGTTCGCGAAGCGTGGCGGGCTCACGCTCGACCAGTACCTGAACGCGCCGCATCTCGCGCCGACGCCGTACTCGGTCGGCCAGCGCGGCGCGATCGACGTGCATCTCGCGCGCGAACGGCTCAAGCGCCACGTGGTCGTCACGCTGCCGTACTTCAACCTCGCGCCGTACGTGCTCGTAAAGTCCGACCTGATCTTCACGACGACGCGCCTGTTCGCCGATCACTACGCGAAGTTCCTGCCGCTGTCGGTCGTGCCGGCGCCGCTCGACTTCCCGCCGATGCAGTACTACCAGCTGTGGCACGAGCGCTGCCACTACTCCGACGAAGTGCGCTGGCTGCGCAGCCTCGTCGCCGAAGCCACCCGCACGCTGATCGAAGCGTAAGCGCGCACGACGCGCGCGCCGGCCACGCCGCTGCGGTGTGGCCCGAAGCGGCCTCGTACGGCCGGGCGTGACGGATCCCGGCCTCGGGCGCCACGCGCCCGACGTGCAGCGCGCGGCGCACTCTCCAGCTCAGTGCATATCAGCGCGACGCCTCCACGAGTGCCTGCGCCAGCGCGTTATGCCGCGCGATGACGGGCGGCAGATCGAGCGTCGCCAGCCGCCCCTCCCGCACCACCACCTTCCCGTTCACCACCGTGTACGCCGTCTGCGACGGCGCGCAGAACACCAGCGCCGCGACCGGATCGTGCAGCGCGCCCGCGAACAGCGGCTGGCGCAGGTCGAATGCGGCGAAGTCGGCGGCCATGCCGGGCTTCAGCGCGCCGATATCGTCGCGGTTCAGCACCTTCGCGCCGCCGAGCGTCGCGATCTCGAGCGCCTCGCGCGCGGTCATTGCATCGGGCCCGAAACCGACCCGTTGCAGCAGCAGCGCCTGCCGCACCTCCGCGACCATCTGCGCGCCGTCGTTCGACGCGGAGCCGTCGACGCCAAGGCCGACCGGCACGCCCGCGAGACGCATCTTCTTCACCGGCGCGATGCCCGACGCGAGCCGCATGTTCGAGCACGGACAGTGCGCGACGCCCGTGCCGGTGCGCGCGAACAGGCCGATGCCCGCATCGTCGAGTTGCACGCAGTGCGCGTGCCACACGTCGTGGCCGACCCAGCCGAGATCTTCCGCATATTCGGCCGGCGTCATCCCGAACTTCTCGCGGCTGTACGCGATATCGTTGACGTTCTCCGCGAGGTGCGTGTGCAGCGACACGCCGTATTCGCGCGCCAGCACGGCTGCGTCGCGCATCAGCTCGCGGCTCACCGAGAACGGCGAGCACGGCGCGACCACCACGCGCAGCATCGCGTAGCGGCCTTCGTCGTGATAGGTCTCGATCAGGCGCTGCGTGTCGCGCAGGATCTCGGGCTCGCGCTCGACGACCGAATCGGGCGGCAGCCCGCCGTCGCGCTGGCCGACGCTCATCGAGCCGCGGCTCGCGTGAAAGCGCATGCCGATCCGCTGCGCGGCGCCGATGCTGTCGTCGAGGCGGCTGCCGTTCGGGTAGATGTACAGGTGGTCGCTCGACGTCGTGCAGCCCGACTGCAGCAGCTCGGCCATCGCGGTGAGCGTCGACACCTCGATCATCTCGGGCGTCAGGTGCGCCCAGATCCGGTACAGGTTCGTGAGCCAGCCGAACAGTTCGGCATTCTGCGCGGCCGGCACCGCGCGCGTCAGGCTCTGGTACATGTGGTGGTGCGTGTTCACGAGCCCCGGGATCACGAGGTGGCCGCGCAGGTCGAGCACTTCGTCGGCCGTGTCGGGCAGCTCGGCGCTCGGGCCGACCGCGACGATCCGGTTGTCTTCGATGTAGAGCCCGGCGTCGCGCAGCTCGCGACGCGTGTCGTCCATGGTCACGAGCACGTCGGCGTGCTTGACCAGCAGGGTTTTCGGGCGGGATGAGGAAGGGTTCGGCGCGCGTGCGCCAGCGTGCTGCTCGAGGTTCATGCGTTCTCCGCGTCGGTCTGCCTCCAGGCGCTGATCCTGGAGGCGGTCACACAGCCGTTCGAACGCTGAATCGCGGCACGCTCCGGTGCCTGCGTCCGTTCGAACGCCCTGGCCCGGTTACCCGGCGTGCTCGCCGTCTTCGGGGTACGCGCGGGCCACAGGCCGACGCGCACGGCGGGAGGATCGCCCAAGCACGCGCCGCACACAATGCGCGATCCGGAATACCGCGCTTCACGGTTTCGATATGGTACGCCGCGCACCACCCGGCGAAAGGCCGGAAACACCCGAAAAGCCCGCCGGAAGCGGTATCCGGCATACCGTCGACAGCCGCTCATGCGCGGCGCATTATCTTTGATATCGCGCCCGTATTTGCGCGGGGAACCTTTTTACAATGCCTGCACGGCGCTCGCTTCAATCTCGCCGACGGGTATGTAGCCACGTGACGTGGAGCCTCGATCCGCCGCACAGTCAATGGATCGAGTCGCCGCCGAACCCCGCATTCACATAAGGACACAACGAATGGGAAAGCTCACTACCCACGTACTCGATACGGCGCACGGCCGTCCCGGCGCGGCAATCAAGGTGGACCTCTACGCGCTGGACGGCGAATCGCGCCGCGCGCTCAAGACCGTGCTCACCAATAGCGACGGCCGCTGCGACGAACCCCTGCTCGAAGGCGCCGCGCTCGCCGCCGGCGAATACGAACTCGTGTTCCACGCCGGCGACTACTTCGCGTCGCTCGGCGTGAAGGTGCCCGAACCCCGCTTCGTCGACCGCGTCGTGCTGCGCTTCGGCATCGCCGACACCGCTTCGCACTACCACGTGCCGCTGCTCG
>Ga0209566_101099_pt1 | contig 10470 bp, 8 predicted proteins | sample Araplavi_mTSA_r2_2_FD_184287 | JGI IMG/M metagenome (GOLD analysis project Ga0209566, IMG submission 184287) | Arabidopsis root microbial communities from North Carolina, USA - plate scrape CL_Cvi_mTSA_r2 (SPAdes) (version 2) | ecosystem: Host-associated > Plants > Roots > Endosphere | place: USA...
CCATAGCCTTTCGACATGACAATTTTTCCGTTTTGGGCGACGAGAAGCGTCCCGTTGAATTGCTTGCTTTGCAAAAATTGATCGATGGGTTTCGTCATGTTCGCTTGGCTGCTTTCGACGATCGTGGGCTTCGTCACGTAACTTGCCGCATGGATCGCCGAAGTTCCTGCTAAGAGCGCGGAAAGAGTAAGGGTAGCGATTATCATTTTTTTCATTTTCTGTTTCCTCCATGATGACTTCGCGAAGATCGGATCTGAAGTCTTCTAATTAGTATGTCATAAGCGGAATGCTAGGATTCACATTGTAAATGATATTATTAATTATTTAAATTACTAGTTAACCAGTTGTTTGGTGTAATCGCGATTACTTTGAAAATATATCATTGTTTACGTAGATAGTTAATAGACTCAGGGCCTAGGTGAAACTAGACCAAAGTCTAGGGTGTAATTTTAAGGCGCAGAACGTCGGATAATGATTGTATTATCACGAGATCCTTTAAAAGTCATGTTGGACGCATTATATATACGCAAGAATATATGTTTGGTATAATATTCATAATGAGAGGCACCACAGCAGTCTTCATTTTATTTCATTTCTATCGAACAGGAGTGTCAGACATGAGTTCAATTTGCAATTATTGCAGTAAAAACGAAGCACTGAACAATCTCATGATCGAAATCGGCCAGTTACGTGTATCAACCTTGTATTTATTTCGGGAGCAGACGTACCGGGGGCGCTGTATTGTCGCGCTGAACGAGCATGAAACGGAGTTTTTTCATTTGTCGCAGGATAAACAGGATGCTTATATGCGCGATGTAGCACAAGTGGCAGCGGCCATTGAAAAAGCGTTCCAACCGGATAAAATTAATTACGGTGCATTTGGCGATACAATGCCGCATGTCCATTTTCACATCGTACCGAAATATAAAGATGGCTACACCTGGGGAAAAATGTTTGAAATGAACCCGGCGGCAAATTTTCTTTTAACTGAAGAACAATATGGGGCAATCATTGATCAAATTAAGAGCCATCTGTAAAAGTTCAATACACATGTAAGGCATGTAACAGTTGAAGAAGTAGTAGTAAAGGCAGCCTTTTTCGACGGGCTGCCTTTTATTTTAATCATGCAAAATCAGAATTAGACGAGAACGAAGCTGATAAGATCATTATCCCAATAAAGGCCGCGTGTTATGGGAATCTTATTGCAGTCTGATCGTGAATGATCTTATATTCCAAATCGCAATGGTTAAGTGAGGATCTATTAAACTAATTTTTTCACCAAAATAGCTTGAATAGGAGTGAATCTTGTGGAATTGTATATATCTCATGAGGGCGACAAGTCTTATATAGTAAACAAATTGATTGAATTTAATATGAGGCATTTCCCCGATGAGTTGAAGGGTAGGTATCAAGTGGTTCATCTATTTTTAAAAAGTGCTGATAATCTAACGTACGGTGGGCTTGTTGGTGAAATATTTTTGAATTTTTTAGAGGTAAAGTATCTTTTTGTGGAAGATGAATTTCGAAAATTAGGATATGGATTAAAACTACTAACAGAAGCTGAAAGATTAGCTAAAGAAAATTTGTGTGATTTTATTAAGTTAGATACCTTAAGCTTTCAAGCGTTAGATTTTTACAAAAAACAAGGCTATGAAGTGTTTGGAACTTTAAACAATGTCGGTGGACATACGCATTACTATTTAAAAAAGGATCTTAATTAAATTCAGCTATAGCTCATAAATGATGAAGTAAGTGCCTTGGTTAATAAGAATAGGCAACCCAATAGGCAACCAATTGAGAAGGGTAGCGGGTATGAATATGAAATATAGGTTACCTCCGATATAAACGCGAAATAATCACCGCGGCTGCTAGTGAGATCGGCGGCCGCTTTGTACGTACTTCAAGGTTTTCTGCTTCTTTACTGCTTTGGCGGAGACAGTAAGGTATAATAAAACTATCGGACAGAGCCAGGGCGTTCTGACCGAAAACGACTGTTGTAGTTTGGCGTGCAGCTTTAAAAATAAAGGAGGCTGTATAAATGAATGTCAGTGTAAACTGGATTTCAGCAGGCGATTTGGAAGCGCTTAAACAAGTGGGTAAAAAAGTTATACGTGGCGGTATCGCTGTTTTTTATCATGAAGACCAAGTGTACGCGGTGGATAACCGCTGTCCGCATCTAGGCTTTCCGCTTCATATGGGGAGCTTATGCGACGGTATTTTAACGTGCCATTGGCATCATGCCCGGTTTGATGTCTGCAGCGGCGGTACCCTTGATCCGTGGGCTGATGATGTCCCATCGTATGAAGTGCGGGTCGATAGAGGTGAAGTGTGGGTTAATCCGTTTTCCAGAAAAGTGGATGGCGTGGATAAGTATAAGCATAGATTGAAAGAAGGACTCGAGCAAAATATCGGCATCGTCATTGCCAAAGCGGTCGTCGGACTGATCGAAGCAGGAGTGCCGGAGCGTGACATCGCCCGCATTGGTATCGAATTCGGCACGACACATGGAACCGGCTGGAATGCAGGACTCACCATTCTTACTGCAATGGCGCAAAGTGTAGGCAAGCTTGACAAGGACGGCAAAATACTCGCTTTATACCAAGGCCTTGTCCATGTCGCACGCGGAAGTTCGGGGAAAGGAACCCGCCACTTGCTGTCAGCATTGCCGTCCACGGACGTGCCGTTCGAACGCTTAATCGAGTGGTATCGCAATTGTATAGAGGTGAGGGATACTCAGGGAGCAGAGAAGGTGCTGATCACCGCTATTCGTAAGGGCATGGATATGAAGCAACTTTCGGATATGATGCTTATCGCTGCAACTGATCATTTCTACTTGGACGGCGGTCATGTGTTCGATTTCCACAGCAAAGCTTTTGAGGCGCTGGAGTGGGCGGAATTGTCGCAAAAGGAGCGAATTTTAACCTCGCTTGTACCGCTGATGACTCGTCCGACAAGAAGCGAGGAGCTGCACCAATGGCAGGCGCCGCTAAATCTTGTAGAACCGATCAAGCAAGCGGTCAAAGAGCTTGAACGGAATACAGCGCAGGTTAAGTCCGCTGGTGAGGCAATGGAATTACGTCAGACAGCTCTGTCTGACGATAGGAAAGAGCAATTGCTGCAGCTGCTGCTGAGTGATTCGCCGGAACAGACGATTGCATGGATACGCGACCTGATTATTTCGGGAACGGCCCCGGCGCAATTGGCGCAGATTGTTGCTTTGGCTGCAGCGGAACGAATCGTTCGTTTCCATACGCAGAACGATTTTGGAGATTGGATTGCAGTGCTCCATACGTTCACTTATGCTCACGCCGTGCATGAAAGACTTCTGCAATCGGATGAGCCCCTGTTGCAACGGGCGATTTTTCACGGAGCCGTCAGCGTATATCTGGACCGTTTCTTAAATGTACCATCAGCTGCGCGCCCTAAACCATCAGGCTCCGCCACACCATCCGATCATCAGGAATTGCTCGACTTGCTAGATCTGCGTCAACAGGTTGGACCTTCGGCGCAATGGGTCGTGAACGACATACAAGGTGGTGGCGAGCCGGGAGCACTGCTTAACACGCTTGGTCATGCGCTGCTGCGGGAGGATGCAGAATTCCATTCATTCCAAATGTATGAGGCTGCAGTGGCCGAATACGAGCTCTGGCAAGCAGTGACTGGTTCATTTGCGGAGAAAGCCAAAGAAACGATGCTGATTGCCTGCACTCGATATTTGGCTGCACACGCACCTACAGCGCGCGAGCTCCCGCACACGGCGAAAATTGCCTGGAGGCTGCATAAAGGCGAACGGTTATTTGAAGAAGAATAAGACAAAAACATATTCCGGTTACGATCCGCTGATATAGCGGATTTTTTTGTTGAACTCTTTTTTTAGCATGAACGATAGACCGTCTCCCAGCAAAACCCCAACGATTTGCCATAACTTGCGGTGGATCTGTCATCGAATTCCTGGTCCACCATGCTTCTCTACGAAATATTTCGTTCCCCGCGTTCCGCCTCATTGATATATGAAAATGAAACCAGACATTTCTCCAAGCTAGGCTTGCGACAGTAGGGCGAAATTGCAGGTTTTATTTACAAAGTGCGTTTGGAGAGTAGAATTTCCCGAGTCAGCCATTTGAGAATATCTATACCTTAGTGGAAATGCCGCTTCATTGCCTCAAGCCGAGGGAGCGATACGCCGAGCTTGCGGGCTTAAACGCTGCATAACCTATTAATCCGGCTGGCAATCGCATGGCGAGTAAAGTGCCTAGACCGAGTTTGCCTCCCATGGCTGTGATTATGGGAACCATTTCGCGTATTAACAAGATTGCTTTTGCTACCTTTTTCCGTGATTGATACAGGTTGCGATAGCCGCCTTCTTTCAACGCTTCCGCCGCCATCCCAGCATTCATAATAAAGTGGAACCAATACCAGACGCGTATATCCTTTTGCCAGGAAAACGAAAATCCTGCTTGCCGGAAAAGCTTCACTACACTTTGATGTCTCGTTGTAGAAGCCGCGGTTGCTTCCGTTTGCAAATAGATCGTTTTAAGAAAACCACCTTCTAGTTTCGAATTGCTGCTAAACCCTCCGCCGCCGCAAGGGAAGCCCCATATGATCTGTTCGTCTCGACCAAACATGAATATCTTCATAGGTATGCTCCTTGAAAAGTTTTTAAATATTGTTTAGTCAATTTAAAAACAACTATATCTAAGGTGCTGCGTTTAGTCAATAAGTTTTTAAATACATTATATAAAGTTTAAAAACTTATTATCTTGTGCGATAATAAAAGCATCAATGTTTAAAGGGGTCTACGCGTGAGTAAATATGAAATCAGGACGAATCAGAAGAAAGAGGCCATTATACAATCGGCGCTCGAGCTATTCCGAGAAAAAGGCTATACGAATGTCAGCATTAATGAGTTGTCAGCGACCTCAGGAGTTTCCTCTGTGTCGATATATAATTATTTTGGAAGCAAGGAAGGGGTAGTTAAGGAATGCGTGCGCATTCTAATGCGAGAAACGACACAAGCAGTAGATCGACTGATGAATGAAGGCGTTAGTTTCAAAGAGAAGCTGATGCAGGCTGTGGCGCTTTGCGCCGATATGCCGAACCAACTATTGGAGCACTATTTCTCGAAGGAAGCGATAGACGATAAGGTGTTTGTCCAGCTATTCAGCGAAAGCGCGAGCGAGATTCGGATGGATATACTGAGCGCGTTCATTGAAAGCGGCAGAGAGGAAGGGGCAATCGATCCCTCAATCTCTACAGACACTGTGTTGGAGTTTCTACACGCCATGGCTGGCATCCAGGATCAATGGGGAACTGCATCTGAATATAAGGCAAAAGCCGCTCAGTTGTACAAGCTTATGCTATATGGTCTGATTGGTCGTTAATGACTACCGGCACATGGGGAGCAGCCTGTTTAGCTAACTAGCCGATTAGCTTAGTAAGGTGAGATAGTTGAATAATAAGGGAAAAGATTACCGCGCGAGAGATTAAACAAATGGGCAGTTTGCTTCAATAAAGAAGGCCAAAAGCGGATATTGGGGGATCGCTAACGAAGTTTAACAATTTTTGTGTACTATTTTTTGGGGCTTGTCGATTTCGTTGAGAATCATTCGTCGATTAAGTAAGTACATGAATGAAGGTAATGATACAAATTTAACGTGAAGGAGATGCGCAAATGAAGTTTCTATGTCTGGGTTACTTGGATGCAGCGAAAATGGATGCCTGCTCTAAGGAAGAGATTGATGCTGTTATGCAGGAATGTCACCCCCACCTGGAGGAGTTGTACAATAGCGGTCAAGTGATTATAGATGCTGGTCTCGTTTCGGAAACGAAAGGCTTGCGGTGGGCGAATGGGAAGGTAAAGGTTACAGACGGTCCTTTTGCTGAAACGAAGGAGATGATAGGTGGTGTTTTTCTTATTGAAGCACAAGATATGGAGGAAGCGATTCGGATCGCCTCCTTACATCCGACCGTACAGGTGGACAAAGGCGAACAGTATGGATGGAGGATTGAGATCCGCCCGATTCACTATTTCAAGTTAAGAGACTAGTTCTTGTCAAACCTAATGACAAGGACTTTATTCCAGCCACGACGGAAGACAGAGAGCTGGGATCAATTGTAATCAGGACTTGTTCGTGAAAAAGAATTGGCAGAATAGTCCCAATAGAAGGCAATCGTTAAGTTAAGACAGCAATCGAACTGGCGGCGAAAGACTGAATGAGGCGAATTCCCAGTCACCAATCGGCACTGCTGGGGACTTGTTATCATATTGTAATTTTAACGAATTCTGAAATAGGTAATAAGTACATTTCTTGAGGAACATACTAAAGAGCAAATGATGTTCTGAGGTGTTCTGATTGGAAGGACTTACATGGCATATTATATGGAAATGTATATTAATTGTAGGTTTTGGTGTCATTTTGTTACGCTGGTCTGGGAGAAAATCACTTGCTCAAATGACTTCTGGTTGATGACGCAACGGCTCCACTTTACTGGGAGCCAGAGTTTTCATTGGGGCAGCTCTATAACAAAAATATTTTCTACTTAGGCTATGTGCCGGAAGTGCTGCATTTCTGCGAAAGCGTTTTAACGGAAACACCTCCGCAAAAAGGAACACTTAAGGAATCGCTTGAAATACTCAAGATGTTCGAGGGTTATCGCTCTTCGCCTCCTGGGACGATGATCACGGTGAATTCGCCAAAATGAAAGTTTGTATAGTTGGCCGCAGCCTGTGAGAGGCTGCGGCTTGCTTTTCGTGCCTCAAGGCAAGTGAACCAGTCAAATAAGCTGCCATCATGAGGCTGCTTGTAAGCTCATACGTTGTATAGAAGGGAAGTGGACCGGCCGCCGGCCCTTGCCGGAAATAGACAGGACTGGATGTGAGCAGAAGAAATGAGAGCAACCGAAATTGGGTTTGATCAAGAACTGAAGCGATTTGTGAAGCGGATTTCTTGTGATTCAATTGGAACGCAATCCCCTGAATGTACACTGCATAGATTGGATTCGCATGTTGTTCACGTGCGTCTCAACTATGCGCTGCCCGAATCCGTGTCGCAGGACGACTGGCAGCTGGAGCTTGAGCCTGCTTTTATGCCAACGTTTCATTGGGCGCCGCATTTGACGCCGACGGATCGGCACATTATCGATCAGCACAGCTTTCGCTCACCGGCTTTGATTGCTCAGGACGATCATGAATTGTTAATTCTGGTCCCTGATTTGGACATTCTGCTTGCGGACAGCCCGGTGCGCTGGTATATGGATCTTGATGCGTCCCGCCAGATCATGAAGCTTGGAATGAGCGAGTATCAAGTGAACGGGCATGTGCTTTATGAACGCAAAGAAGGGGCGGTCTATCCACCAGGCGAGGTGAAGGTCGGCTTTTATTTAATGACATTCGAGGAACCCGAAATATTGGCTAATCCGTGGAGGCCGATCCTGCATTTCTTATGGGACAGATGGGGCGGTCCGCTGTTTCGCACAGGCGCGCCCCTTCCGATGTCGGCTGCAGGACATGTCGAGCATGCTTATCAGTGGGCTTTCGAATCATGGGAAGAAGCAGTGTGGCAGCAGTTTGAGCTGAACGGAAAGACAGTCGGCGCATGCACATTCATCGTCAATGTGACACAAAGTCCCAATTATCCAGGAATTGTGAATGAGCGCGAGATACGTTCGATTTGGAATCAGGCGTGGTTCAGCTCGCTCCGCTCAGCGCAAGGTGTGTACCGCTACGGGCAACAAATTGGCGACAAACGTCTCCTTGAAAAAGCAAATATGACGAAGGAGTTGGCTTTATCGGCGCCACAGCGGAGCGGTTTGTTCCCGGCTGTTATTGCCACGGAGATGGAACAGATTGAAGCCTGCGGCAAGCTGGTGAATCGCTCCAAAGGATGGGAGACTGCATTCTGGGGGAATTCCAACCGCAGCCCCCGTAAAGCATGGCAATCTGTCCAGGATGCGCCTTATCACATTGTGGACATGAGCTGGACGGCGTTGTTGATGCTGCGATGGTATGAATCGCTTGACAAGGATGAGCGTCTGCTTGCTTACGCGCACAGCTATGCGGAAGCGCTGATCAACCTGCAGGATGAAGGTGGCTTTTTTCCTGCATGGTTGGATGCGCAAACGTTGGAACCGATGGAAACCCTCCGTGATTCCCCTGAAACTTCGTTGTCGGCGACCTTCTTGCTGAAGCTTGCTCAGATGACAGGAAATGAAACATTTGCACGTTGCGCCTTGCATGCTTTGGAAGCAGTCTTGCGTGACATTGTACCGGTAGGCCGGTGGGAAGACTTTGAAACGTATTGGTCGTGCAGCTCATTTGGGAGTCAAGATCAAGTAGGCCGTAAGTTTAGCCGCAACAATATGTACAAACAATGCAATTTCTCGATGTTCTGGACGGCTGAGGCGCTGCTTGCTTGTTACGAATATACGAAGGAGCGCCGCTACTTACAGCTCGGAGAACGCTGTCTGGATGAGATGCTGATGACGCAAGCCTCGTGGCAGCCGCCCTACATTCACGTAAAGGCGCTTGGCGGATTCGGTGTGATGAACGGCGACGGCGAATGGAATGATTCGCGACAAAGTTTATTTGCTGAGCTTATCATTGCCTATGGGAAAGAGCTGGGACGTCAAGAGTATATAGAACGGGGGATTGCCGCCCTGAAATGTGCTTTTGTCATGATGTACTGCCCGCAAAACCCCGAAACGATGACACAATGGGAGCATGCGTACCCTTTTTTTAATGAACAGGATTATGGGTTTATGATGGAAAATTACGGCCATGGCGGCGTAGTTAACGATCAGGGTCTCGGCATCGGTGAATTTACGATTTTCGATTGGGGCAACGGGGCAGCTGCGGAAGCGTATCTGCGGATAAAAGCTCGTTATCCGGAACTTGTTTCTTTATACGACCTTTACTAGTGGAACAATATGTATTTCCGTTTGTCCGCCTTGTGGTAAAATTGGCTTATTGCAAACGGAAAGGAAGAGCGTGATGGGCTATATTGAACAGAAAACAAAGGAACTGTACGCATACACGCCTGCATTAACGAAAAAAGGCGATTTCGATTCGTTCTGGGCTCGTACGATTGTGCAGGCGAAGGGCGTTCCACTTAGAGCGGAGCGAGTGGAAGTTGCCTACCCGAGTCCGTATGTGAAGGTGTATGAGATCGCATACAACGGGATGGATGAGACAAGAATTCATGGATGGTTCATCGTTCCTTCTTTTATCGGCAAAACGAGCTATCCATGCATTGTTCATTATCACGGATTTTCCGGAAGTTGTGGCAAGCCGTCGGATTATATGCATTGGGTGACGATGGGGTGTGCGGTTTTGTCCGTCGATTGCCGGGATCAAGGCGGAAGCACGGGTAACAGCGCAGCGTATTCCCACGGCTTTACAACCAATGTGGCGAGCAAAGGGGTTCATAACAAGGACGAGTATTATTACCGTTATGCGTATATGGATTGTTTAAAAGCAATCGATATGGCGTTCGAGCAGCCGGAAGTCGATCGGGAGAAGCTTGTGATCGAAGGAGGCAGCCAAGGCGGTGCTTTGGGTATGGCGGTATGTGCCCTGGATGACAGACCGGTGTTGGCGTTGGTCGATGTACCGAGTAACAGCGATCTCGTCAGCAGGATTGAGGGTAACCATGGCGCATTTGCAAGCGTAGCCGATTATTTGAAAAAGCATCCTGAACAGACGGATCTTGTCATGGATAATCTAAGCTATTTTGATACGATGAATATAGCTGAAGCAATCAAATGCCCCGTACTGGCTTCTGTTGCGCTCAAAGACGAAATATGTCCGGCACAGATGTATTTTGCCACTTATAACCGGATTCAGAGTAAGAAGGACGTCATCATCTATCCGTTTAACGGCCATGAAGGCGGTGGCTCTTTACAAACGGAAGCGAAATTGGCATATATGAACAAGCATTATGCGGATTGGTTTCGCTGAATGTGCTTGCAAATTTTCCGCATTTGAACTACACTGAGAAACAAGTGAATATGTATGTCGGGAGCTTGTGGAAGCAGGCTGAGAGTACGGCTAAACCGCCGTAGACCGTAGAACCTGTTGGATAATGCCAGCGTAGGAATCCTTGTTAAAGTGCAGCTTTATAAGCACTTTGCCTGTCTTTATACGCGGGCAAAGTGCTTTTTATTTTGTCTAAGGGAGGCAACACCGAATGATGAATCAGCAATTGATCGCACAAGCTTTGGAACAAGTAAGAAAGGTAAATCCGCTCGTCCACAATATTACGAATGTCGTCGTCACTAATTTTACAGCGAATGGATTGCTCGCTTTGGGGGCATCTCCAGTCATGGCTTATGCCAAACAAGAAGTCGAGGATATGGCCAAAATTGCAGGTGCACTCGTGCTTAACATCGGCACCCTCAATGAAACTGAGATCGAAGCGATGATGCTGGCCGGCAATGCGGCCAATGGGCACGGCGTCCCGGTCATTTTTGACC
>Ga0209566_101100_pt1 | contig 10468 bp, 11 predicted proteins | sample Araplavi_mTSA_r2_2_FD_184287 | JGI IMG/M metagenome (GOLD analysis project Ga0209566, IMG submission 184287) | Arabidopsis root microbial communities from North Carolina, USA - plate scrape CL_Cvi_mTSA_r2 (SPAdes) (version 2) | ecosystem: Host-associated > Plants > Roots > Endosphere | place...
TGCCGGTCAACGGCCGGCGCCTGCTGGTCGACCTGCGCTCGCAAGGCGCCAGCGGCATGCACATGCTCCGGCATACCCGGCTGGCAGCCGAAACGATCGGCTCGCATCGCGATGTGCTGGGTGGCGCCGTGCTCGACCTGCGCAATCTGGTCGACCTGCGCATACCGCCCGCCCTGCCGTCACGCGACACCGGCGTCGATCTCGACACCGTCAAGGCGTTGCTCGACGCATTGGCGAACGTGGTCACGCATTGCCGCATTGCGACCTATACGCGTGCAGGCACGTCGCTATGGCGGCGCCTCTAGTCCCCGGAAAGCGGACAAGCCGACACGGACGCTCCTTTCGTTTGCAACCGTTTCCTTTCCTCTCCCGATTCACCTCTCCACCCAAGGCTCCACGACATGACGACGACCAAGGCAAAACTGAAATTCGACCCGCTCGATCCGCTGCAGATCACCCGGGAACTGTCCGACGATGAAAATGCGTACCGCGAACGCGTGCGCACGTTCGCGACAAGCGTACTCGCGCCGCGCGTGCGCAGCGCGTTCCGGTACGAGCATGAGGATCGGGCGATCTTTCGGGAAATGGGCGCGCATGGCCTGTTCGGCTGCATGGTGCCTGACCAGTACGGCGGCGAAGCGCGCAACGCCGTCTGCTACGGCATCGCATCGCATGAAGTCGAACGCGTGGATTCAGGTTACCGCTCGCTGCTGACGATCCAGGCATCGCTCGTCATCTTCCCCATCCTGCATTTCGGTACCGATGCACAGCGGGAACGTTACCTGCCGAAGCTCGTGTCCGGCGAATGGGTGGGCTGCTTCGGCATGACCGAAGCGAACCTCGGCTCCGATCCCGCCGCGATGCAGACACGTGCCACCAAAGTACCCGGCGGCTATCGCCTGAACGGCGAGAAGAACTGGATCACGAACGCACCCATCGCGGATGTACTGATCGTCTGGGCGAAGGCGGAGGACGGCAACGTGCTCGGCTTCATCGTCGAACGAAATGCCGCCGGACTGTCGACGCCAGTCATCGAGGGCAAGATGGCATTGCGTGCGTCGACGACGGGGAAAATCGTGCTGGACGACGTGATGATCCCGGATTCCCAGGTGTTGCCGGGCGTGAAGCGCCTGTCCGATCTCTTCAGTTGCCTGAATTCCGCACGCTACGGGATCTCGTGGGGCGCGCTCGGCGCCGCGGCCGCCTGCTACGAAACCGCTCGCGATTACACGCTCGCCCGCAATCAGTTCGGCAGGCCCCTGGCCGCAAACCAGCTGATCCAGAAGAAGTTCGCCGACATGCTGACCGAAATCTCGCTCGGGATGCTCGGCTGCCTTCGCTTCGGTCGAATGACCGACGACGGCATCGCGAGCGTCGAGCTGACGTCGATCCTGAAGCGCAACTCGTGCGGCAAGGCGCTGGACATTGCCCGTGTTGCGCGCGACATGCTCGGCGGCAACGGTATCTCCGACGAGTACTGCGTGATACGCCACCTGCTGAATCTCGAAGTCGTCAATACATACGAGGGCACGCACGACATCCACGCGCTCGTGCTGGGCAAGGCGATCACCGGGCTGAGCGCGTTCGCGAACTGAGCCCAATCCATCTACACCGGAGATGAACATGCACCACATGGAGGAGATGCTCGTCGTCGCGGAACGGATCGGTCGGGTTGCCCATCTGCAACTCAACCGGCCCAAGAAGGCGAACGTACTCAATGTTGAACTGATGGCGGCGCTGTCCGCCCACCTGGCGCACCTCGATGGCGACGACGAAGTCAGCGTGATCGTCATTTCGGGGCATCCGAAGTTCTTCGCGGCCGGTGCGGACGTCGCCGCCATGGTCGAGCGCAGCGCGTCGGACGTGATTCGCGAACGCTTTCTCACCGGAGCCTGGGAATGCGTCGGGCGCGTGCGCAAGCCCGTCGTCGCCGCGGTGACGGGCTATGCGACCGGAGGCGGGTGCGAACTCGCGCAGGCCTGCGATGCAATCATCGCGGGCGAATCCGCCCGCTTCGGGCAGCCGGAACTGGCGCTCGGCACGATCCCCGGGCTCGGCGGCACGCAACGCCTGCCTCGCTGGATCGGCCGGATGCGCGCGATGGACTGGTGCCTCCGCGCCCGCGTCGTCACCGCACGAGAGGCGCACGACGCAGGCCTCGTCACGCAGGTGGTCGCCGACGCCGACGTCGTCACGCACGCGATCGCGTACGCCCAGGAGATTGCGGCCTACTCGCTTCCGGCACTGATCCTGTTGAAGGAAGCCATCAATCGCACCGCCGAGATGCCTTTGTCCGCCGGGCTCGATCTCGAGAAACGCCTGTTCTACGCGACCTTTGCGTTCGAGGACAGGCGCGAAGGCATGGCCGCATTTCTCGCGAAGCGCCCCCCCGTATTCCGGCACGCGTGACGCACGCGCCATTTCACTTTCAAGAGGAGCCTCCCGATCACCATGCCGAAACGTCACTTCACTCAGCAGATCATCGTCCGCTATTCGGATATCGACTACATGGGGCACGTCAGCAACGCGGTCTATTACCAGTACCTGCAAGACGCGTACGTGAAATTCATGTACGGATTGCTCGACGCGCCGTTCAGCGAACGCATCTCGCAGATCACCGTGAAGACGGTATGCGAGTACCTTGATCAGGTGCGGCTCGGCGAGGTGCTGAACCTGCGCGCCAGCGTCATCCGGTTCGGTACGCGGAGTTTCGACATCGAGTATCTGCTGGCGCGCCGGGACAACGAGGACCATCTTGTCGCACGCGGCCTGTCAACCCACGTCACGTTCGACTATGCGACCAACGCGTCGATCCTGCTGCCGGACGATCTGAAGGCGAGCGTGCTCGCTTATCAGGGCAGTCTGTAGTCTGCAGTCGTTGCCGCCCATTCCACCGGCCTGTCTGTCGGTGCGCCATTTGGCGTCCGTCAGACGATCCGGCACCTTGCCACGCAGGCGCGATCTCCGTCGTCGACGCAACGCCCCGGAGCCGCACGGCATTACTCGACAGGGCCTGAACATGTCCCACGCTCATCGACAGCACGACGACGTGTCCGCCAGGGACACCGCAGGGCCAAGCCATCTGGACGGTCCGGAGACGATCCGCGAAAGCGGTTGCCGGATCTGTCTCGTCGGACTGATGGGCACCGGCAAGACGACTGTGGGGCGACACCTCGCGCAACACCTGTCGATCGACTTCGTCGATGCCGACGCATTGCTCGAAGCCCGGCTGGGCTACCCGATCCGGGAATGCTTCGCGCGCGACGGCGAGCGGGTCTTTCGTGACCGGGAATCGAACATCATCGAGGAAATCGCCCGCCGCCCCGAAGTCGTCCTGTCGACCGGCGGCGGCGCCGTGCTGTGCGCGCGCACCCGTTCGACACTGAAACGCCGCTTCACCGTCGTACATCTGACGGCAACCGTCGAAGAGATCCACGCCAGGACACGGCACGACCCGTCGCGCCCGCTATTGCAGACCGACGATCCGATCGCGACGCTACAAAGCCTGCTGCTGCAGCGACAAGCGCTCTACGAGGCCTGCGCCGACCTCACGGTCGACACGACCGCCCGGTCCGTCCCGGCGATCGCGATGCAACTGGCCCGCGCGCTCCGGTCGGTCGATGTGCATGATCCGGACTCGTCGCACTGAAGCCGCGCACGATCAACGCTCGCCTACTCGGACGCTCACCGTTAGAATGCACAGCCTTTCGAGTGCCCCGCGCCGGGATGCTCATCGGAATCGGCGACGCAACCTGTCCGATCGGGTGTTCACCCTCACCCTTGGAATTCACAGCGTTTCGAGTGTCTTCGGGTGGGGAATATCCACAAGGTGGCGCGTGCGCGATCTCCATCGCGCGCTCACTCTCACCGTTGGATTGCACAGCATTTCGCTCCCTGTCGGAGGTCTGTTATCCACAATCTCGACGCTGCAACCCGACACACTCGCCGGCCCTCACCTGTGAAATGCACAGCGTGACGAGTTGTTTCCGGGCAGGATATCCACATCGCCGCCGCGACGGAATGCACTTGATCGGGTACGCTCGCTCACCTTGGAAATTCACAGCATTTCGCGTCGTGCGAGCGGTCGGTTATCCACACCCAGGATTCCGCGATCCGCCGCATCGGGTCATCCTCACCGATGATCTGCACAGCCTGTCGAGTCGTTTTGCCGTGGTGATATCCACAACCGGCTGTGCGAAGCGTCCTTCATTCGTCATCGGCGAGGCGGCGCGCGGAAACCGGCCGATGGCCGGGAAGCCTTGCCCCGTCGTCCTCGGCGGCACCCTCACCATTCAAATGCACAGCGTTTCGAGTCGCCTCGGGGGTCGGTTATCCACATCCGTCCGGCCAGACTGCTTCGAACGGGCACGCGCCCTCGTGCTGCGTCATTCGGCAATCGACCGGATGACCGCTGCCGGATTACCGCCAACCAGCACATTCGGCGCAACATCCCGCGTGACGACGGCCCCGGCTGCGACCACCGAGTTCTCGCCCACCGTCACACCGCCGACGATCGTCGCGCCGGCGCCGATCCATACGTTGCGTTCGATCACGATCGGCTTCGCGACGACGAAATCGCGCCGCCGCGAAGGTTCGACGGGATGGCCCGACGTGATGAGACTGACGTTCGGCCCGATCATCACATCGTCGCCGATCGCGAGCCCGCCGAGATCGTAGAACGTGCAGTTCTGGTTGACGAACACGTTGCGACCGAGCTTCATGCCGGTGCCGCCCGTCGCATGGAACGGCGGGATCAGCACGAAGCCGTCGTCCACCGGCGTGCCGATCAGTTCGCCGAACAATGCGCGGACTTCCGCGGCATCGTCGAATGTCAGGCGGTTGATCCGCGCGGCGATCGCCATCGCCCGCTTGATCTCGGCCACCATCGCCGCCGACTCCGGCGTTCTTCCCGGAATGATCGTGGTGCGATCGTCGTTTGCCATGCGTGAGTTGTCTCCCATGATTTCCCTGTTTCGTGTCGTATCGGCGAATGCAGCCGGATGCGAGTCTTGCCGTGCGCACGGGCACTGCGGGCGTCACGACGCCGGGCAAGTGACGCCGGCTTGCGCCGGAATTTTTCATCGTGTTTACAACTAGTATGAATATGACTAGTTATTAGTTTACTTCCTTGTCGCATCGAGCTTTGCCCGGTTTTCCACTCGAAACGCCACGCGTCCGGCCATCATTCGCAGATAGTCGCCGCTCGCCGGGCGCCCCTGGCCGGGCGCCCCTGTCCGAACCTCCGGCGCTCGGGTACGCTTGAGCATCCACCGGACCGACGGCTGCACCCAATCACGGAGGCACGATGAAGCTCTACTACTGGCCGAAGACCCGGGCATTCCGGGCGCTGTGGATGCTCGAAGAGCTCGGTGTGGTGTACGAACTCGTGCCGATCGACCTGCGCTCGCATGAACAGGGCAGCGACGCGTTCGTGCAGGTCAACCCGATGGCCAAGCTGCCCGCGCTCGACGACGGCAGCGTGCCGTTCGCCGAATCGGGCGCCGTGCTGCTCTATCTCGCCGACCGCTGCCCGGGTGCCGGGCTCGGCATCGCGCCCGACGATCCGCTGCGCGGCCGCTTTCTCCAATGGATGTTCTTCACGCCGACCTGCCTCGAACCGGCGATGGCCGAAAAATTCACCGGCGCGTCGGGCAATCCGGTCGCATTCGGCTGGGGCAACATCACGCGCGTGCAACGCGCACTCGCGCAAACGCTCGCCCATCATCCATGGCTCGTCGGCGACCGCTTCACCGCGGCCGACCTGCTGCTCGCCAGCACGCTGAAGATCGCATTCGACGCGCATCTGCTGCCGCACGAAGGCGTGCTCGGCGACTACGTCGCGCGCGCCGAGGACCGCGACGCATTCCGCCGCGCGGTCGCGATCGAACAGCGCGAAGCGGCGCGCCTGCTGCATGCGTGACGCGTAGCGCGCGGGTGGTGCCGCCAGCCGCCCGCGGGCGTACCTACGCAGCCGGGCCCGGCGCCGCTGCGTCGGCATCGACCACCGCGCCCGGCAAGCCGCGCTCGTCGGTATCGGTGTCGACCGGCACGACTTCATGAAAGTGCGTGTAGTCGATGTGCGTGATGCCGTCTTCATCGTGCATCAGGTCGACATAGCGGTGACGCCAGCGGATTTCGCCATGCACCCACGTGTGACGCGCCTGCATCACCTGCGCGGTCGTCTCGTCCGAGCCTTCGATCGTGATCAGCAACGACGCGTCGCGCGCGGCGAGCGATTCGGGCGTCTCGCCGAACAGCGCGCTCGATTCGTCGATCACGTGCATCAGGTTCCAGCCGAGCAGGAAAATCGGGTGCTCGCTGCGCACGAGCGGCAGGTCGTGGATCTTGCGCAGCGTGTAGCCCTCGTGCGTGCCCTCGATCCGCATCAGCCGCAATTTCGCCTGCGCCTCGGCAATCACGTTCTGGCGCGCGTTCGCGGCGCGTACCATCAGCGTCATCCTGCCGTTCAGCGGCCGGACGATCGCGTAGCGCGCGAACAGGATCTTCGCCTGCGGTCGCGAAAACCGCGCGAACACGAGCCCCGTGGCCAGCGCGATGCCCGACATCCCGATGAAGATCTCGAACGTCGCGACCAGGTGCGCATAGACCGTCTGCGGATGCATGTCGCCGTAGCCGACGGTCGCGAGCGTCTCGACGCTGAAGAAAAACGCGCCGCCGAACCCGGCCGGCGACTGGTTCGCGATCGACGCGTGGCCGAGCAGGTAGAGCATTGCAAAGCCGCCGTTGAGCAGCAGGAACAGCACGGCGAGCGACAGGAAGAAAACGGGCCAGCTCACCGTCAGCGCGCGGTGATAGAGGTCGCGCCAGCCGAGCGGCGGCATCCCGTACGCGATGACCGGGCGTGTGCCCGACCAGATCTTGCGGCCACGGCCGCGGGAGGCTGGGGAGGACGAATCGACATTCATCGCGCGGCGCCGGAAGCAGGAAGGCGATGAGCGTAGCACGCGCGGCCGCGGCCGGGTATGCGTGCCGGTTCGGAACGGACGTCCGCCGCGCCGCCGGCCGCCAGGCACAAAAAAGCCGGCCGCGGAAGCGGCCGGCTGCGTCGTCAACGTGCGGACAGGCGCGCGGTGTGCGCGGCGCTCACTTCCGGTCGACGATCACCTGGTCGAACGTGCCGCCGTCCGCGAAATGCGTCTTCTGCGCGTTCGCCCAGCTGCCAAAGACCTGCTCGACGCTGAACGTCTTCAGCGGCTTGAACTCGGCAGCATGCTTCTTCAGCACGTTCGCGTCGCGCGGGCGCAGATGGTGCTGCGCGATGATCTCCTGCGCTTCCGGCGTGTACAGGTAGTCGAGATACGCCTGCGCGACCTTGCGCGTGCCCTTCTTGTCGACGACCTTGTCGACGACGGCGACGGGCGGCTCCGCGAGGATGCTCGCCGACGGATACACGGCGTCGAACTGCGCGCCCGACGCACCGGTGTCCATCAGCGCGACTTCGTTCTCGAACGTGACCAGCACGTCGCCGATGCCGCGCTGCGTGAACGTCGTCGTCGCGCCCCGGCCGCCGGAGTCGAGCACCGGCACGTTGCGGAAGATCGCCTTCTCGAAGTCGATCGCCTGCTGGTCGGTCGCGCCCTTCTGCTTCTGGAAGCCCCATGCGGCGAGATACGCATAACGACCGTTGCCCGACGTCTTCGGGTTCGCGATGATCACCTGGACACCCGGCTTCGCGAGATCGCTCCAGTCCTTGATCGCCTTCGGGTTGCCCTTGCGCACCAGGAACACCATCGTGGTCGAGTACGGCGAGCTGTTGTCCGGGAAACGCGCACGCCAGTCCTTCGGCAGCAACTGGCCGCGCTCGGCGAGCAGGTCGATGTCGTTCGGCTGGTTCATCGTCACGACGTCGGCCTGCAGCCCCTGCAGCACCGACAGCGCCTGCGCGCTCGACGCGCCGTGCGACTGCTTGATCGCGACCGTCTCGCCGGTCTTCTGCTTGTACGCGGCGGCAAAGCCCGTGTTGATGTCCTTGTACAGCTCGCGCGTCACGTCGTACGACACGTTCAGGATCGACGTGTCCGCGTGCGCGGCCGACGCCGCCACGACCAGCGCCGCCGCCGCGCCCGTGTGCAGCCAGCGGCCGATCCCCTTCATGCTTGCCATCGTGATATGCCCCGCTTCCAGTGGTGGTGAATGTGCGTGACGGCACGCGTACGCGCTGTCATCGAAACGTAAGCGGGCATTCTAGCGGCCGGGGGCGGCGCGCTTTCCAATCAGTCGTGGAAAGCAAATCTCGATTCCTGCTAAACGGCGGCGGACACTCGCGTGCGCATCGAATCCGGTGTTAAGATCGCCGCTCAGCCCATTCACGGTTCCTCCATGTCCGCTGCCCTGCGCTCGCTTCCGATCCTCGCCGCCGTCGCGGCAGGTGCGCGCGCGGCCGGGCTGAAACTGAAAAAACGACTCCTCGACTGACGGGGACGTCGCGTCCCGTCAGGCGAATGCCGGACGGGATGCCCGCAGGTCGTTTCATTCTCCTTGCACGCATGCCTCGCTCCGGCCCTCCGCCGGCGGAACGGTTCCTTCCCACTCCGTTTCCACCATGAGGCTTTGCATGAACACACGTTTCGAAGGTATCTGGCTGCCGATCATCACGCCGTTCCACCACGGCGAAGTCGACCATGCCGCGCTCGCGCGACTCGCGCGCCACTATGCGGGCGCGGGCATCGCGGGCTTCGTCGCGGGCGCGACGACGGGTGAAGGCGTGCTGCTCGACGCACGCGAACAGGACGCCGTGTTCGCGACGCTGCGCGACGCGGCGCCCGGACTGCCGATCGTCGTCGGGCTGACCGCGAGCGCGACGCATTTCGCGGCCGCGCGTGCGCGCGAACTCGCAGAGTTGCGGCCGGACGGGCTGCTCGTCACGCCGCCCGTGTACGTGCGGCCGACGCAGGACGGCATCCGCCGCCACGTCGAGGCGATCGTCGACGCGGCCGACCTGCCGGTGCTCGTCTACAACATCCCGTACCGCACCGGCGTGAACGTCGAACTGGACACGCTGCAGGCGCTTGCGCGCGACCCGCGCGTCGCGGGCCTCAAGGAATGCGGCGGCACGCTCGACCGGATGAGCCGGCTCGTGCACGACACGCCGCTCGCGATCCTGTCCGGCGACGACAACCAGAACTTCGCGGCGATGTGCGCCGGTGCGCACGGCGCGATCGCGAGCAGCGCGCACGTGCTGCCCGAATGGCATGTGCGCATCCATGCGCTGCTGCGCGACGGCCGGCTCGCCGATGCGCGGCGCCTGTCGGTCGCGCTGCAGCCGCTCGTCGCGGCGCTGTTCGCGGAGCCGAATCCGGCACCGGTGAAAGCCGTGCTGGCCGCGCAAGGGTGGTGCGAGGACGGGTTGCGGCTGCCGTTCGTGCCGGCGAGCGAAGAGTTGCGGGAGCGGCTGGCCGCGCTCTGCGCGGAACTGGACGAAACCGCGCCGGACGCCGCAGCGGCATGACCCGCGACGCCCCGTGAGGCGTCGGCGACCGACGGCTTTCGTGCCGACAAATCGCTTCAAACTGTCAGAACGAGAGACAGGCCGTACCGTGCAAGATAGGTATCGGCCGTCACGAGCTGAAGCGGCTCGAGCCATGCCTGCGCGACCAGCAAGCGATCGAACGGATCGCGATGGTGGTGCGGCAAATCGCGCACTGCCGCGCCATGCACGGCCCGAACCGGTAGCTCGCGAATCCCGCTCGAGCCGATCGCGCGGATCAGTTTGCCGACGTCGATATCGAGCTTCCCCAAGCCGGCCTTGATGGCGGCCTCCCAGATACTCGCGCTGCTGACGAAACGCTCGTCGGCGGCCGAAATCAGTCGGCGCGCCCGTGCGCTGAGCTTGGGGTCACCAGTCACGATCCACAAAAAGACTTACGTATCGAGCAACAACCGCATCAGCGCCCTTCGAACGCATCCAGCAGGTAATCGGGCAGCGGCGCATCGAAATCGTCGGCGATCCGGGCCTGCCCTTGCAAGACACCGAACCGAACGGGCGGATTGGCAGACACGAGTCGACCGGCTGACGCCCCGTCGCCGCGGATCGTGGTATCTGCCCGTTGGGCCGGATCGACCGCACCGGCGCCGGGCGTATTCGCGTTTTGCATGACGACCTCCGTTTCAAGTGATCATCACTGTAGTCAGGTTCACCCGATCGATCCATTCGGCCAATCGGCAGAGGGACTGCCGAACTGCAACCCGCGGCGGCAATCGAACGTTTCGTCACGCCGCCAGCGCCGCCACCGCCCCCTCCGTCGCATCCCGCACCGCCTGCGTCACGATCCACGCGAGCCGGTCGACGGTCGGCGTCGCCGACGACGTGCGCCGCAGCAGGATCAACGGCAGGCTCGGCAACGCAGGCAATCCGAGCGAAGCCGCATCGAGCACGCGCACCGACGCGGGCAGTCCGTAATGCGAACGCACCGTCAGCCCGAGGCCGGCCGCCGCCGCGGCCCATAAC
>Ga0209566_101102_pt1 | contig 10434 bp, 9 predicted proteins | sample Araplavi_mTSA_r2_2_FD_184287 | JGI IMG/M metagenome (GOLD analysis project Ga0209566, IMG submission 184287) | Arabidopsis root microbial communities from North Carolina, USA - plate scrape CL_Cvi_mTSA_r2 (SPAdes) (version 2) | ecosystem: Host-associated > Plants > Roots > Endosphere | place: USA...
CGCGAGAAGTGGAGCGAAAGTGCGCTTCTGGAGGTCGATGCCGAGCGACTCGCGGCTGAGGATCACTACCGAGAGCTGGTGATGGACAGCAGCCGATCACTTCTCGAGGTCGTAGTTGCCATTCGGCCGAGGGCGACCTATACCGATCCGCGTTTGGGCTAAGGTCCGCTGTCGACCCAAATCGGACATTGCGACGCCTCATGGGTGGAGTTCAATTGAACTGGGTTCGGAACAGCCAGGAATCGCATGAAGAGGAAGTCGGTGATCGGTTCCCTGTGCGTGTTGATGGGCGCATTCGCTTTGTGGTGGTGCGTCAAGTTGATGTGGCCAACTTACGACTTCAGGCTCGCACTGCCATCGCCAGATGGCTCGTACGTCGCTGTCGTAGTCCGAGAGAACAAGGCGGGATTTGAGGACTTTTTCTATGAAGTCCGCATATTTCCTTCGTCGAAATTCGAGGAGAAGCGGGTTCGGGGGCAGAGGGTCTGGAAGACGGGTGTCTGGAATGATGGCGACTATTTGATCTATCGCGGATATGCGATACCGGGTCTTCACTGGAGTGCCGGACAGAGGCTGGCGATTGACTTAGACGACCTTGAAAACGAGGTCGAGGAGGTCCGCCCTAGGCCAGCTTTTGAGTTTGACCGCAAGTCGTCGGTATCGGCTGAGCTGCTCTTCAATACGCATGAGCGGCGGGACGTTCTTCCCTAGTCGGCGCGTCGTTCGAAGAGTCCATAGTTGCAACCGGGTCTCGCATGGCGCTTTCATTAGGTAGGATGTCCGCTTTCGACCCATAGCGGACATAACACTTGAGCCCGCTGTGAGGGGTCAGTGGATCGGGGAGGAGTGATGGACAGCGCCAAAAGCGTCTTGATTCCAATGATCAGCGAGTGCCTGGGGCGCGATGTGTCGTCCGAAGAAGGGACAATTCAGTCGTTCGATGCCTTTACGGAGTCAGACCTTGGAGATGTGCGTCGGCTCGGCAAGGTGTCCCTCGTTCCGGCCGTCTTCTATATCCGCTTCAAGATGGGCGATCGCTCACACTTAGGCGACGCTATCGAGTTTTTTGAACGCGTTCGGGAGCAGTCTTAGTGTCCGCTTCCGACCCGAAGCGGTCATTCCAAATGAAGCAGATTTCAGCAGCGGAAAAGACGTAGGGAGGCGAACCCGTGACGAAAAGCTCAGCCGCAAATCTCTCTCTAGCGCTAGTTGTTCTAGGCGCCGTCACCCTGGTCATGCGAATTGCAGCCTCCCACGTCGATCCAGGGGCGGTTGCGCAGATGCCTGACCCGCGTATGGCATTGCGCTGGTTTGGTGCCGGGCTACTAGCCCTTCTTGTTGGTTGTTGGCTGGCAGGTTTTGCCTATTCGGGGGCAAAGGCACGGTCAATCGTTGCGTTATCGGTCGGCGTTCTTCTGCCTGTGATTAGCACGTTGGGATTCTGGTGGTAACGACCTAACGAAGAGTCCGCTCCCGACTGCGACCTCAGCCAATCAACGCAACGCATTGCCGAAGCCGTTCGGTCAGCGTATCGAAGTCCAACGTTTGCCACGGCCGCCATCGAGCGGCCGTGCCACAGCATTCCAATTTGCCGTGGAATCGCTTCTTCAGCCACTCGGCAATTTGCTCCGGTGCTCACGCTTGCGCGTCTATCGTGTGTCGCGTTGATCGGCTGGAGTCGCAGCCCAAAGCAGACATTGAGGTCGAGTGACGCGCCGGTGGACGCGTCACTCGAATGGCCTCGCCCTAGTTCTCGCCGACGCCCCGTCAGGATTTGATGAACTTGAGAAGGTCGGGGTTGAGGATGTCCGCATGCGTCGTCAGCATGCCGTGCGGGTAGCCGGGGTACGCCTTTAGCGAGCCCTTGGCGAGTAGTTCCACCGCGCGTGGCACCGAACTGGCGAATGGGACGATTTGGTCGTCTTCGCCGTGCATGACGAGTACCGGCACGGTGATCTTCTTGAGATCTTCGGTGTAGTCCTCCAGCCAGGATGAGACGGTTTCGTAATGAGCTTGTGCGCTGCCGGCCATGCCTTGGCGCCACCAGTTCGCTATCACCGCTTCAGAGGGCTTGGCGCCTGGACGGTTGAATCCATAGAAGGGGCCTTCGGGAACTGCCCGGTAAAATTCCGATCGGTTGCCAAGCACGCCTGCCTTCACCGCTTCGAACCAATCCCGTGGCTGACCGCCGGGGTTTGCGTCGGTCTTCACCATGTTCGGCGTCAGCGAGGCCACCAGCACCGCCTTGGCCACCCGGTCTTGATGGCGCGCGACGTAGCGCGCTACCTCGCCGCCGCCCGTCGAGTGCCCGATGTGGATCGCATCGCGAAGGTCGAGGTGCTCGGTCAGTGCGGCGAGGTCGGCGACCCAGTGGTCCATGTCGTTGCCTGTGCCGACTTGCTCGGATCTACCGTGGCCGCGTCGATCGTGGGCAATCACGCGGTACCCGTGAAGAAGGAAAAACGTCATCTGGGCATCCCAGTCGTCGGCCGACAAGGGCCAGCCATGGCTGAAGACAATTGGCTGACCGGAGCCCCAGTCCTTATAGAAGATCTTTACGCCGTCCGGAGTGGTGATCTTAGGCATCTCTGGTACCTCCGATGAGAGATTGAATGAAGTGTTGGTGCGCCGCGGGCATCAAACGTGTTGCCCGCGCTTTCCTTCGCAGTCAGTTTCGAAATGCGCACTTGAAACTTGCGGGCGGAGCGAACTCCGACGACGCTGCGATGGATCCCTAAATGTCCTTCGGTGCGACGCCCTTGCTCTTGGCGCTTGAACGCATTGAGTAGAGGAATCGACCAATAATTGAGCACTCCGAATGCGGTGACCAGGCGAGTGAGAACTCCACCTGCGCGCTAGGCTCGTCAATGGCAAGAAAGGCCACGCCCGGAAAACTCACTTCTGCCTGGCTCTGCTGCGCGAGCGTTACACCGAATCCCGCCGCCACAAGGCTGAAGATGGTTTGCTTTCCCGCTGGAATGGGATTGAGCGGCATCCCCGGCCCCATCATCTTCGCGTAGAACTCGCGCATGGCGTGGCTTTGAGCCCAGTCCTGGACGTAAATGTTTTCGCCAAGCAAATCGCTCCAACGCAGCGACGCGCGCTGGGCAAGGGGATGCTCTTGCGGCACCGCCGCCACCATGCGCTCGCTGTAGAGCGGCTCCATGACGATACGCGGCCAAGGCGCGTAGCTGGGTATGAGTGCGACGTCGATACGTCGCGCTACAAGCTCAGAGAACAACTCCAGATCTGGCAGCTCGTGGACGATCAAGCGCACGGCGGAATGAGCCTCGCGCCAACGTGCCAGCATGTCGCGCAGCGGCTCTCCTACCGGAGGTGATCGAACACCCAAGCGAAGCTCTCCTGCCGTGCCGCGTGCCGCTCCGGCCGCCACCTCCGTCACCGTCTGAAGGCTGCCAAGCATTCGCTTGGTCTCAGTGAGCACCGGTCCTGCAGCAGGGGTGAGGGTGACCCCTTGCTTGCTTCTCTCGAACAAGGTCAGGCCCAGATCCTCCTCTAGTGTCGTCACGCTCCGGGTCAAGGTCGAAACCGAAACGCTTAGCCATTCACTGGCGGCCGAAAAGCTGCCGTGTTCTGCGACGGCTACGAAATATTTGAGGCCAGTTAGTTGCATGATTCCGATCGGTCTGTTCTTCAAAGTGGCGACGTCCGGAGCCAGGGCTCTAAGTGACGCCCCGACCTGCGCGATGAAAGATGAAGTGGGCCGAATGAATGTCAATCTGCCCCGTGAAAGCCAGTGAAAGGCCTGTGCGGTGCATGTAGGCGTCACCCCGCATGACGCTAGGCCTGACTCTAGCGGAGGACATGGCCGACCACATCTCGTCTCTTGGGCAACTCGTATTGCTTGCTACGCAATGAATGGTGCCGACTTGGGCCTCCGATTGAATCGACGAGGATCCCGCCCGGCCCACATGACGTTTGCCGGCACAGGCGCCCAGTTATGTTCCCCTTATGTACATAGGGGACTCCTACCCAAGTGGATTCCGCGTGTAATTCCCGCGCGGTCCAAACGGCCAGATTGCGGATGTAATCGAGGCCCATTTCGCAGCGAGCGTTCGTTTGATCGGGGTGGACAACCGGGTCGGTGACGGCGTCCGTTTTCGATGAAGCAAATCATTGCCCGCATCCAAAACGGTGGTGTCCTGGGCTGCATAGGGAACAACCTGGACAGGGGTTTCAGTGCCTGGAAAGGGCTGGTCTCCGTGTCGCCGTGTTACTCCAAACGTTAGGGTGTCGGGTATGCTTCCGTCATGACGCCACGCCACATCCATGCCGCCCGCTATGTCACGCCGTTGCGCGAAGGCGGCTCGTTGCCTGCCGTCATCGAGGGCGATGACGACGGGTTATACGTGCTCAAGTTTCGTGGCGCGGGGCAGGGCGCGAAGGCCTTGGTCGCCGAATGGGTGGCCGGCAGTCTCGCCCGCGCCTGCGGGCTGCCCGTGCCGGAAATTGTGTTCGTCGGACTCGATGGCGATCTGGCGCGCACCGAGCCCGATCCCGAGATCCAGGACCTGATCCGCTCCAGCGCCGGCCTCAATCTCGCGCTGGATTACCTTCCGGGCGCGATCAATTTCGATCCTGTCGCCGAACAAGTCGACGCGACCTTGGCGTCGCAGATCGTGTGGCTCGATGCCTTCGTCAGCAACGTCGATCGCACGGCGCGCAATCCCAATCTGATGGTATGGCACAACAAGTTGTACTTGATCGACCACGGCGCCGCGCTGTATTTCCACCATGCCTGGAACGGTCGCGACGTCGATCCGACGAGACCGTTTCCATTGATCCGCGATCACGTGCTGCTGTCCTCTGCCGATCGTCTCGCCGAGATCGATGCGGCGATGGTCGAACGCCTGACGCCGGCCGTCATTGAAGACATCGTCGCGGACGTGCCGGATACTTGGCTGCAAGGTCCCGATGCATTTGCCGATGCCGCGACTCAGCGCGCGGCGTATAACTATTACCTCGTCCGCCGCCTCGCGGCCCCGCGGGCCTTCGTACAGGAAGCCATCGATGCGCGCGCATGACAGCTACGACTATGCTGTGATCCGCGTCGTACCGCGGGTAGAGCGCGAGGAATTTGTCAACGTCGGCATTCTTCTGTCTTGTGCGGCGACGCAATACCTTGAAGCGCGCATCGAGCTCGACGAGGCACGGTTGCGCGCTCTCGATCCCGCCATCGATCTCGTCGCCGTGCGGCGCCACCTGCAGAGCTTTCCAATCATCTGCCGCGGCGGGCCCGACAGTGGGCCGATCGGACAGTTGCCGTTGCGCTCTCGTTTTCATTGGCTGACCGCCAAACGCAGCGCGATCATCCAGACCTCGCCGGTGCACACGGGGCGTTGCACCGACTTGCCCGCGATCATGGAGCATCTGCTGGAGCGCATGGTTCGCGTGCGCTAGAAGCGCGGGTTCGATAGACCATAGGAAGACTTCCGCGATAAGCATCCATCTGAGTCGGTATGCGATGTTGTCCGCGAAGTTGTTACACCATCAGTGCTGCTGTTCTCGCATCTTCTGCACGAGATCAAGCCTTGGCTTGAGGGGATCGGTGCCGACAGTGATGCCTTCATTCGTGAACTGAAGCAGGCGATCTACCGATGCATCATGGCGCGGCCACGTTGGCCTTCCGCCTCCGTTCGGGTCGCCTGATCTGGCGAAGGAGACCCAATAGGCGCTTGCCACGGACGCCATGGCTTTGTCGTCCGGCGTCACCTGCTCGTGAACCAACGCGGCAGGGATGTCAAAGACGTACGGTATCTCGAAAGCATGCAACGTGCCTTTGAGCTTGGCGCGTTGCGCTTCGGCGACGTAGCCAAAGCGATACAAATACACGGCCTGGCCGGAGTGTGCGACGGCATCGGCGAGATGCCTCGCCGGTTCCACTAGAGTTTCATCGGCCCAAACATCTTGCTTCAACTCATCCAGCGTCTGATCGCCGTTCGGGTCATAGGCTGCGCGTGCCGCAACGCCAAGGTCACCGAATGGTGCGAACAAGGCTTCCTTACTTTCCGCGACACCAAGCCCCAGGTCCCGGCTGTTTGCCCCGACCAGGATGGGTACGGGTGCCTGCTTGCTTTCGGCGAGCATGGACTCGGGCGTTGCGGGCACGAGATGTCCGTCGATGATCGAGCCCGGCACGCCCGGAATGGCCTTGCCGGTGGCAAGACTGGCGAGCACCTCCTTCGCCGATGCGTGCTCCAGCAGCTTTTCTGCGGGTAGAGCACGGAGCGCCGCCAGCGCCTGGGCGTCGCTACCGTCGATGCCGACGGTTTTCGCGTAGGCAACTCCGGAAACCTCTGCGTCTTTGAAAGGTGTAAGCGGAAGCGCTTTGGATCGAGCGGTAGGTATACCTGGTGATTCGAGAATGGCGCGTGCGAACAGCCCGCGAGAAAGGGGCGATATGAGATGGATCATGACCGAGCCGCCGCCAGCCGATTCGCCGAAAATCGTTACGTTCTTCGGATCGCCGCCGAAGGCTTCTATGTTGCGCTGAACCCATTTCAATGCCGCGATTTGATCCAGGTAGCCATAGTTGCCGTGGACTTCGTCAGGACTCTCGGCGGTGAGCGCAGGATGCGCAAAGAACCCAAAGCGCCCCATGCGGTAATTCATGCTGACGACAACGACTCCCTGACGTGCCAACGCATCGCCGGGGTATTGAGGCGTGTTGCCGTGGGCGAGTGCGCCTCCATAGATCCACACCATGACGGGCAGATTGCTACTCGCATTGGCGGGTCGCCAGAGGTTCAAGGTCAAGCAGTCCTCCGACTTGGGCAAGTCGTCGGTTTGCATGCAGCTCGGACCGAACTTGGTGGCGTCCAAAATCTTCGACCACGGCTTGACTGGCTGGGGCTCGCGCCAGCGCAGCATCCCAACGGGCGGCGCCGCGTACGGAATGCCCTTGAAGCTGGTGACACCGTTCGCGGTATTTCCTCGCACCTGGCCTTCCTGGGTTCGAACGTCGTCGCCGGAACGGTTGCCTTGAGCGGCAATCTGCAGAGGTACTACCAGGGATGCGGTGATAAGAAAGAGGGGCAGCCAATGAGCCTTGCGCATAACACCTCCCAACGGGTTAGAGGCAGTTCCGTCGCTGTGCCTCGCCATGTCCAAAGTGCATGGTGTCGCCGCCATCGGCGCCATCTTCGCAGTCAGGTTATTGATCGAGCGGGCGTTGAAACTGTTCCTTCCAAGAAGCCCTGGCGTTGTACATGCGGATCGACAGGGCCCATCGAAGGGAACATCATCACGGTCCCCTTGAGGGAGATGGCATCCGCAAGTCTGACTCCGTTGCATGGAAAGAGGACGTGATGCGCGCACGTTTTTGCGCTGGGGCGTACCAAGATCGGGCCCGGCGTATCGCAACGACGCGAGCGTGCAAGAAAGTACGCCGTTTCAAATAGACGGCCGTCGGCCCGCGCCTGGCCTTTTTCGTTGCATGTGTTACGAATGAGGGGAACCCTGTCAGAAAAAGCCTGTCTAGTCAGGCTGGTTGTCGCGCATGTTGGCGGCATGCGCAGGATTGATGCGGGTCATAGGATTGAATCAGGAGTGTGATGGCGCGTTCTGGGGAGAGTCGAGATCGACAGGCGAGTGACGCCGCGCGCGGGCTTGAATGGTTCGATGGCGAAACACGCGAAACCTTGGGGCGAAGGCGTTGGCGACAGGCGCCGCTGACCCAGCCCGCGCTGGCATGGACGCTCGTGTTGGTGCTGGTGTTGCATGCCTTGTTCGCGGTGGCGCTGTGGTACGAGATGCAGCCGGGATCGCGACAGGTAGCGGCGGAGAGGGCTGAAGGCGACCAGGCGCTGATCGTTCGCCTGATCGATCATGCCGGCAAGCCGCCCGTTGCACCGCCACCGGAACCACCGCCGTTGCCGGCCCAACCCGTGCCGTCGCAACCGGTGCCGCCAGCGCGAACGAACACGACAACGCGAGAGCCAACACGGCGCGAGGCCGCGGCGGTGCAGGATCATCCTGCGGCGTCCGCACCGACTGCGCCAATCGCCATGCCGTCCGCCACGAGCATGTTCGGGAAGGATGGTTCGATCCGGCTTCCGTCGACGACCGCAACACCACCGGCGCCGGCCCCCGCCGATGACGGGCAGGCGAAGGCAAAGGATGATCGTCAGATCATGCAGCACGACAGCAACCGGATGCACTACAAGGCCACCCGCTTCGAGAAGTATTTCCCACCGCCGAACGAAACAGCGGGTGGCGCGGTGGGCCGCCATATTGGCGATGCCATCAAGGAAATCACCAAGGGCATCTGTGACCCGACCAAGAGCAGCACGGCTGCCAACCTGCTGTGTGGATCGCCTCCGCCGCCAGCATCGTCCATGGACCGCGACGAGCGCCTCAACCTGCCTCCACCGCCGTTGGTCAAGGATCCCAACCCGCCCAGTGCGCCGTCGCTTTCCAGTTGCATTGCCGAATACAGGGACGGCAAGCCGCTATCGAGCGGCTGCCCGGTGAATACGCCCGATCTGGCATTCAAGGCTGAAATGCGCGAGTGCATCGATTTGTTCCGCGCGGGCAAGCGCCTCAAGACCTGGTGTCCCGCCGACACGCCCCAGCGTGCGGCCGCAGAGCCATCGCCAGCGGAATCCTCGAGCACACCGGCGCACTGAGCGCGGCAGTACGCGCGCGCTTTCGGGGCCAGTAACGTGGCGGGCGTGGCGCGCCCGCGCAAGGGCGTGAAGCCAAGGACCACGATCCGCCCCGCGCCTGTTCCGCCGGGGAAGTTCCGGCCAGCAACGGAATCCATACGTTCGCCATACCAAGGCGTGCACGGGGTTGGTGTAGTCTGGGCAGCGAGAAGCGCGGCAATTGAGGTCCAGCCGATGGCTGCAGAACCCGCTAGTGCTGCATGGATTGTCTTCGACAGGGTCGAGATCGATACCCTGGGACATCGCTTATTCGTCAATGGCGAGGAAGTAGGGCTCGAGCGCAAGGCGTTCGCCGTGCTTGTTTTGCTGGCACGCACGCCCGGGCGCGTCTTGAGTCGCGACGAGATTCTCGACGTGGTGTGGGGGCACTCGCACGTCACGCCGGGGGTGCTCAGCCGCGTCATTACGCTGCTGCGTCACGCGCTTGGCGAGAGCGGCGAGGGGAGCCGTTACCTGCACACGGTCCATGGCGTGGGTTTTCGGCTCGACGCCGACGTGCGGTCAGGCGCGTCGCGCGAAGCTCTGGCTGACGATGAGATGGTGCCTTCCGAACCTGTTGCATTCGTGCCGACGCCCGCAGGTGACGCCGCGCCGCCGCCGGTCGTGGCGAACGCCGATGCATCGGACGCGTCGCCCTCGTCCCGGCGACGTGGTCCGTCGTGGTGGGGCATGGCCGTCGCTGCGTTGCTGGTCGTGGTTGCGGCGTTCGGCTGGCATGCGTTTGCGCCGCATCGCGGGAATGCAGCTGGGGTGGTCGACGCCAAGTCCATCGCGGTGCTGCCTTTCGAGAATCTCAGCACGGACCAGGGCAATGCCTATTTCGCCAGCGGCATGCAGGACATGATCCTGACCGAGCTGGTGGGTATCGGCGGCCTCAAGGTGATCTCGCGCACGTCCACGGCGAAGTACCCAAGCCACCCCGAAGATGTAAAGGACATCGCGCGACAGCTGGGTGTGGCGACCGTATTGGAAGGCACGGTGCAAAAAGCCGGCAACCAGGTGCTGGTGAACGTGCAGTTGATCGACGCCGGTACCGGCAATCACCTCTGGGCGAAAGCCTATACGCGCACGCTGGACAACGTGTTCACCGTCGAAGGCGAAGTCGCGCAGAACGTGGCAGAGGCACTCAAAGTGCAGCTGACGTCCGACGAAACCGCGCGCATCGACACCGTGCCGACGTCCAACGCCGCCGCTTACGATCTGTATCTGCAAGCCAGCGCGCACGCCAATCGCGCCTACGACGACCCTTCGTTGTCATCGGCCGAGTTGCCACCGGCCGTTTCGCTGTTTCAACGGGCGCTGTCCAAGGACGCAAACTTCGCGCTGGCCGAGGCAGGCATGGCGCGCGCCCATATGCAGATGTATTTCTTCGGACCCGATCGCACCAATACGCGGCTGACCCAGGCGAAAGCGGCGGCGGATCGCTCCCTGGCGTTGCAGCCGAACCTGGGTCAAGGGCATTACGCGCTTGGCCTGTACCACTACTGGGGTTATCGCAATTACGCCGCCGCCACGGCGCAACTGGAGTTGGCGAAGCAGGCGTTGCCAGGCAGCGCCACGGTGGAGCTGCTTATCGCCGCGGTGGCTCGTCGCCAGGGGCATTGGGACGAGGCCGTCCAACTGTTTCGTCGTGCCACTGTGCTCGATCCGCACAGCGAATTCGCGTTCAACCAGCTGGCGGTGACCTACGAAAGCTTGCGCCGCTACGCCGACGCCGATCAGGCCTTTGCCTCGGCACTCGCGCTGA
>Ga0209566_101109_pt1 | contig 10381 bp, 8 predicted proteins | sample Araplavi_mTSA_r2_2_FD_184287 | JGI IMG/M metagenome (GOLD analysis project Ga0209566, IMG submission 184287) | Arabidopsis root microbial communities from North Carolina, USA - plate scrape CL_Cvi_mTSA_r2 (SPAdes) (version 2) | ecosystem: Host-associated > Plants > Roots > Endosphere | place: USA...
AGACGGCCTCCATCGACAACGACATGGCCGTGGTGCCGGGCATCGCCAGCTTTCATGTGCCGGATGGCGAAGGCGGGTATCTGCGCGGCATCTTTCCCTCAAGAGAGATCCTGGGTGAAGGCGGCATCGTTTCGACAGTCGATGACATGCTGCGATGGACTGCGCACATGCATGGTGAAAAGATCATCGGCACGGATGCAACCTGGGCGCAGATGTTGGAGATGCCCGTGTTTTCCAGCGGACAGCGCAGCAACTACGCCCTGGGCCTCAAGCAAACCATCTATCGCGGCGTCCAGCTCACCCATCATTCGGGCGGTGTCGTCGGGGGCACCAGCCATATGCTGTTCTCCGCCACACACGGGCTGGATGTGGTGCTCCTCAGCAACGGCGCGGTCGGGACCCCAATCGATCTTGCCCATCGCATCGTCGATATCGTGCTCGCCACTGTCTTGAGCGGCGACGGGCCCCCGATACCAGCGCTTGCGTCGGCACATGCTGCGCGGCTTGGCTGCTATCGCTCATTGGACAGCAATGCGGTGTATGCACTGCAGGACCACGACGGCGCATTGGCGCTGGGTGGTTGGCTCTGCGCGGGGAAGCCCCTGCCGCTTTACCCGATCGAAGGAAGCCCCACCAACGATGTCGCCATTGAAGCCGGCTCTGACGGAACCTTCTCCGTGCACTGGGGAATGCACAACGCGCCCGATGACATCGACCATCTCCGGATCGCCCATTGCGGCCATGCCGAGACATTCGAACGCGTTGCTGAAGCGCCCCCGATGACGGCCGAGATCGCCGCTGAGGTGTGTGGCATCTACGAGAGCCACGATGCCAACGCCCGCGCCGTCATCGAACCCGATCCGGCCGACCGCAGTACTTTGATACTCCGTATGCAAGGCTCAGCTGGAGGGTGTGATTACCGACTGGCGCCTATCGCCGATCACGTCTTTGGCATGGCTCCCATTGCCCCGCTGGCTTTCATCGATGGCATCGTTACGCTATCGCAAGACCCATCCCAGCAGGTGACGCCCGGCTTCCGCATTGATACCCAACGGAGCCGACGCGTCACATTCATGCGGGCAGTTGGCAACCGGCCACGATATCCGGAACCCTGCCTCTGAGACACAACGGTTGACGCAAAAAAAAGCGGAGCGGCACCGTTGCCGCTCCGCCTGTTCTCATATCTCCCGCGAGAAAGCGAGGCCACGTGTGCGCGAGGTATCCAGCCAGAAACGGGAAGCGCGCCCGTTCACACGATCGACGGTCAGCACACCGGCGGAGAAACCTTGCGCGTCCGCCGGTTCAAACGTGAAGACGTCTTCGCTAACGGGGACAAGCCGGTAGTTGACGCCACCCATGGGGCCCTCCAGCCGCATCGATACGGCGCCGTCCGAGAGCGTCAGTCCAGCATGCCCTGCTGCATCACCGCTGAAGTAAGCGCCCTCCATGCCGGCGAAGGCATCGGAGACAGGTGGCGCCTCATCTGGCAGCCGTTCCAGTAGCGATGCATGGCCGCAGTCGATGAACTCGATGGCCGTCACGCGGCCGGCCGACGTCTCGCCGGGCCGAATCATCAGCGCGCCACCCGTACCGTCCTCGATGCGCAAACCGTCCGTCGTCTCAATTAACGGTAGCGCCAGGTGCTTCTGGTTATGTATGACGGCAGCAAGGTGCCCATCCCGATCGACAACCTCACAGTACGCTCGATCGGCGCGCGAGAAGTATCGGCCCAGCAGCGCTTCATGACCGTTGATGGTCAGTGGCGCGGCGCGCGGTGCGCCGAGTACCTCGTCGCCCAGGACAACGTCGACAATCTGCGTTGCGAGTGCAATCGGGTCCACCGGCGCACCGTTGGTAAGAATCACCACGTCAAGCGCATGCGCCGCCACGGTCAACATCTGGCATGACCCACCGAACACGCCGCCGGCATGGTGGAGCAACTCAACATTGCGATGCGGTGTGCGCATCAACCCAAGCGCGTACACACCTTCGGCACCACTGGAATAGCGCGGTTTGGTCAGCATCTGCCGCCACACGTCCTGGGTGCCGAGCTTGTCGGGCGCGCGCAGATGGGCCGTCCAGCGCAGCATGTCATCGATGGTGGACACGATGCCGCCTTCACCCCGCACTTCCCAAGAAGGGAACAGGCCGCGAATAAACCCACCCGTTCCGTCCGGTACGTGCTGGGTGGCCATGCGCGGCCGAATCTGCATGTCGTCGGCGACGGCCTCGGTATCGACCATGCCCATCACACGGAAGATGCGCTCCGACAGGAAGCTCTCGAACGGCATGCCGCTGACCCGCTCAATGGCAAGCGACAGCAGGTGGTAGCCGCCGTTGCAGTAAATCATCCGCTCCCCAGGGCGGAAATTGACGTCGCGTTGGCGGACCTCCGTCGCCAAGGCCGCGCCCCGAGGCATGGTCACCACGCCCTGCGTCAACACCCACAGGTCGAGGTAACAGCGGTAGCCGCCGGTGTGCGTCATCAACTGGCGTAACGTGGGATCGCCCGCGAGCACCGGCAACTCCGGGATATACGAGCGGATGCCCGCGTCGACATCCAGCTTGCCCTCTTCTGCCAGCAGCAGCGCCGCGAGACACGTGAAGTGCTTGCTCGTCGAGCCGATCCGCATGCGCGTTGCGGGCGTGTTGATGGTGCCGTGCTCAATGCTGGCCAGCCCGAAGCCGCGCCGGTAAAGCGCATCCCCTCGCAACGCGACGCCGACCACGAGGCCCGGCTGGTCCGCTTTGTTGTACGGCTCCAGCAACGCGTCGAGTTGCTTCCTGATATCCATTGGATCGTGTGTCATTTCGAGTGATGTGCGTTAGAAGGGAACCGTCAGCGTTGCACCGATCGTGCGAGGCTGTGCCACGCTGACCAGCGCAGGGCCACCCATCGGAACCAGGGACGTACCTGCCGCAAGCAATGCACGGCGGTCGAACAGGTTGCGAACGTAGAAAGCGAGGCTGAACTTCTTGAAGTCGAGTCCTGCCTGCAGATCCGTCATGGCATAGCCCGGCAGGGGATAGTCCGGGCGGCCTGTATTGCTTCCAAAGCCAGCATGGCGACTGCCGACAAACCGTTGACTCACACCTGCGTAGGCTGGATATCCGTTCACCGCGAAGAGGTAGCTGGCCGATAGCGTGGCGGCAACCCGTGCCGAGTTTGGAAGCGGATCGGCCGCATTGGTGCCCGTGTTGACATTGCCCGTGGTCAGCTTCGCGTCGATGAGTGACACGCTCAGACCAAGATTCCAGTGGCGATTCGGACGGAACGCGCTGGAGAGCTCCAACCCTCGAATCCTCGCATCACCGGCATTGAGCACTTGATTGACGCCATTGACCGCGCCGAACTGCTGGATGTTCTTCCACTCGATGTCGTACACCGTCATCGCAACCGACATGCGCTTGTCCAGAAGATCGGCCTTGTAGCCGGCCTCGTAGGTCCACAGCGTGTCGGGGCGGAACGTGGGATTCCCAGACGAAGGCAGCCCCGTGACTGGATCAACCAGCAGCGCATTCGGTCCACCAGGGCGATACCCGCTGGCAGCGCGCAGGTAGACGTTGCTGTCTTTCGTCAGCGCATAGTTCGCCGTAAGCATGTACGTCTTGCTGGTATCCGACGAGGGGGCGGTAATGGTCTGCGTGGGCCCCGCGAGCGTGCCAAACGTGGTCTGCTGGTACTCCTGCGTGTTGTGTGCCACACGGAGCCCGCCGGTCAGCGACAGGCGCGGGGTCAGGTGATAGGTCAGATCCCCGTAGGCCGCGTATTCGCTGTAGGTGCTCGGTGCCTCAAGCGCGGTCAAATTGGGGCCGACGGTTCCGGCGGGCAGCGTTGTAATGAGCCCTTGGCTCGCGTCACTGCGCTCGCGCGTGTAGAACACGCCCGCAAGCCATTCCAACGTCCGGTTACCTGGCGAGGTCAGACGAAATTCCTGCGTGAACTTGTTCGTCGTCGCCACGTTCTTTGCGGCAACGGAACTCACGTTGAGGCCGAGGCCGTTGAGCAGCGGAACGTACACCACCGACAAGTCTTGCGGCGCATCCGATCGCATCGACTGGTATGACGTGATCGAATTCGCGCGTGCCCAGCCGAACTCGTACTCAACCCCGGCGGAATAGAGTTGGACGTTCTGATGAAAGGGCTCCGTCGTAAAGAGCCGCGTTGTCAGATCGCCGTCCACGGGTTGCCCGTTTTTTCCATAGGCAACGTAGTTCGGTGCATTGCGGTTGATGTTCTGCGTCAATGCGGTCAGGCGCAGCGTCAACTGATTCGTGGGCGTCAGAAGAAACGACGCGCGCGCGCCATAGGTATCGCCGCGGTCAATACGTGAACCGGCCTGTGGCCCTACGGCATCGACATAGCCCGCGTCGTGTTGGCTGAACATCGAAATCCGTGCCGCCGCCACATCGGTCTTCAACGGAAGATTCAACACGGCGTTGGCGGAGTTGTTCACGCCGCCATGCTTGGTGACGGAAAGGCCTGCAGACGCGCGGCCCGAAAATTCACCGGAATCCGGCTCGTTGGTGACGTACTTGAGCAATCCGCCCATCGCACCCGCACCGTACAGCGTTCCTTGAGGACCCCGCAGAATTTCGATGTGGTTGAGGTCCAGCAGGCTCATGTCGAGCGCGAACGTTGCACCCTGGGAGAACACGGTGCTGCCGCCAAATGCCACGTCGTCGACGTACACGCCGACGGTCGGCCCGGTCTGCTCACCTGTCGTCACGCCGCGCATGCTGATTTGCCCGGAGCCGCTGCCGCCCGCCGTGTTCAGGTCAACACCGGGTTCCGACGACAGGAAGTCGGACATGGTCTTTGCGCCGCCTTTCTGCAACTCTTCAGCCGAAACCACGTTGATCTGCATCGGCACTTCACGTGCGGGCTCCCGGCGGCGCGTTGCGGTCACCACCACCGTGTTGAGGGTGGCGCCTTCTTTACCCTGCGAGACGGAAGTCTCGGCTCCCTGCGCCCTCTTCTCAGCCGGGGCCGTCCCGCTTTCAGGCCTCGCTCCAGTTGCCGTATCCGACGCTGCATCAGGCGCCGCAACCTGCACCATGTCTTGTGAAGGCTTCACCGTTTGTGCGTGCGCGTACAGGGACGCCAAGCCAAGTACCGGGCCGGCAAACCACGTCATATATCGCCCACCCTGGCGAAACTGAGACGCGGTCGCATCCACTCTACGCGCCCTTCGATTGTTCATTTTCACTGTCGTCTCCTCCGAGTTTTCCGCTTTCTGATTGCGGTGTTCAAAGCACCGTTTCACTTCGCAACTCGTCGCCAACGGTAAGTGCATGGCATTTCTGTTTCGTGTGTACTTTGTATCGGTCTTGAAACAAGCAGAGGTGCAACATCGTCCTCGTCGTTCATTGTTTCAACGTTGAAATGGAATACAAACAAAGTCGATACAGTCGCGCGCGATAATCCCCCTATGCTGATTTCTATTCGTATTCGACGTACCTAGGACGCATATGCCCAAGCCATCATTTGATTCCGCGTTCTATCGTTTGCTATTCGTGATGCTGGCCATGGTGCTGATGACACAGGCCTGCGCAGCTCTCGTCTTGTGGTGGTTCTACAGCGCCGCAGCGTTCAAGGCGCCTCCGGGCATGAGCGTTCCGCTACAGCTATTTCTGGCCGTGCTGATCCAACTGGTGCCGCTATTGATCTCGTCCTGGATCGGCGCGCGCATGCTCGCGGCACCGTTTCGTTCACTGGCCCAAGGGGCCGCCGAATTGGCGAACCACATCGACGCTTCGCCCATCCAGGAAGCCGGCCCGATCGAAGCGCGGCAGGCGGCACAGGTTTTCAACTCGATGCAAGCGGCCATACGGCGCCAGATGAGTGAGCGAAATCAATTCCTAGCCGCCGTCTCGCACGATCTACGCACCCCATTGACGCGCATGCGGCTACGCCTTCGCACGCTTGAAGACCGGGAGTTGAATGACCGGCTCCAAAGCGACATCGACGAGATGACGCAGTTGTTGGACGCCACGTTGTCGTTCTTGCGGAACGCGGAAGTCGTTGAAGCCTTCAGCCCGGTTGATATCAACGCGCTGGTGGATGCGATTGCGGAAGATGCCGCCGAACGCGGGCAGCGCGTCACCGTCAGCGGCGAGATACGCGCGCTGATGGCGCAACCGCTTGGTTTGAAGCGATGCCTGACGAACCTGGTGGCCAACGCCATCCGATACGGAGAGGAGGCGCATATTCATCTGACTGACGGACCCTCGTTCATCTGCATTGATGTCGCCGATCGTGGCCCGGGTATCCCCGAGGCGCAGTTGTCACGCGTGCTTGAACCGTTCTACCGGCTTGAGAGCTCGCGCAACAAGGACACTGGCGGCACGGGCCTCGGACTGGCCATCGCGAGCGACATCGTCAAGCGGCATAACGGAGCGCTTGAGCTGCGCAACGATCCGGCCGGAGGATTGGTAGCGACGGTGAGACTGCCGCGCCGGTAGCCCGTGCAGCCGCCGTGTTGCCTGCGGCCGCACTCTCGTTTCGAACGCGATACAGAGTGCTCACAAACTAGCAACAGCGTGTGCCTACAGTGAGGTTTCGATCTCCACGCCCTCTCGTAGGATTCACGATGAAACTATTCACTGCTCAGCTTGCGACCGAAACGAATACGTTCGCGCCCTGCCCCACTGGCTGGGGCGGCTTTGAGGAATCGGGCATCTTCCATGGCGACGCAAGCCTGCGAGCCCCGCAAGGCATGGGGTTCGCCCTTGCGGAAGTGCGGCGACTTGCGGAACGCGACGGGCATGAGATCGTCGAGGGCATTTGCGCAGAGGCGCAACCATCGGGCCCCACGATTCGCGCGGTCTACGAATCGCTGCGGGACGAGATCCTAGGCAAGATCGAAGCAGCGCAGCCGCTTGGCGGCGTGCTCCTGGTACTGCACGGCGCGATGGTGGCCGAGGGATACGACGACTGTGAAGGTGATCTGCTATCTCGGGTGCGAGCCATTGTCGGCCCCGAAGTGCCGATTGCCGCCACACTCGATCCGCACTGCCATTTCACGGAGCGCATGCGGCGCTCGGCAGACATCCTGATCGCCTACAAGGAGTATCCGCACACCGATCCCATCGATCGTTTGCGTGAAGCGTATCAACTGCTGCTCGACACCGCGGCAGGCAAGATCCGCCCCACCACAGGTGTGTACGACTGCCGCATGGTTGGGGCCTGGCACACCACCAGTGAGCCAATGGCTACGTTCGTTCAACGCATGAAATCGCTGGAAGGACGGGACGGCGTGTTGTCCGTGTCGCTCGGGCATGGGTTCCCATGGGGCGATGTTCCGGAGGCCGGCGCAAAGTTTTGGGTGGTGACCGACAACAACCTCGCCGATGCAACGGCGCTGGCCACGCAGCTTGGCCACGAATTCTGGGCCCTGCGCGAAGCCACGCGGCCTGCATGGCTCGACGTCGATACTGGGCTGGACCGCGCCCTGGAGGTTGGCAGCGGCCCCGCCGTGATCGGCGACGTTGCCGACAATCCGGGGGGCGGGGCGCCAGGAGACAACACGGTCATCCTGCGCCGGATCATCGAGCGACAGATCGCAAACGTCGCCATCGGGTGCTTCTGGGATCTCGGTGCGATCCAGATCTGTCACGACGCCGGCGTGGGCGCAACCTTCGATTTGCGCTTGGGTGGCAAATGCGGTGTGGCCTCGGCAGACCCGTTGGACCTGCGCGTGACCGTGCGTGCACTGTCCGATCAACATACGCAGAGCATTTCGGGATTGACCATTCCGTTTGGGCGAGCCGTTTGGCTCGAGGCCGCCAATGGTGTCGATATTGTTCTGGCCTCGGTACGCAACCAAGTGGTTGGCGTCGACGCATTCACGGGTCTGGGGATCAATTTTGAAAGCAAGCGGCTGGTTGTCGTGAAATCAACCCAGCACTTTCAAGCCGAATTCGCCCCGTGCGCCAAGGCGATCTTCCATATCGCAGCGCCCGGGGCTGTCACCCCGAGCTTCGCCGATCTGAACTATCGGCGTCGCGATCTCAACTATTGGCCCCGCGTGTCGAACCCCTTCGAGGCATAAGCCCGCGAACCGGGCATTTTCAAATCTGTGGCCGTGAAGAGGCCACGCCTTGCTGCTGTCCGGACAAATTCCCTTTGATGCCGATAACAAGCGTGAGTCCTTAGCAAATCAATTTAGCCCGCCCCGTGCCAGTGGCGCGCAGCAAAAGATACCCCTGCATTTCAGCGTCGACACCATCGAGACGCTATATGAATTGGGGTTGTTCTCAGCCACAAGCTGGAAACAGCCCCGTTCCCTTAAACCCGTTCGAACAGAGCGCTTGGGGAGCGCAGGCGTGCGCCAAGGCCGTGGCCGCATGGTTTGCCGTCGCGCTGGCGTCAACGCGCCTTCCCCTCCCAGACACAGGCAACGCGTCAGTGCAATTCGAGGTGATCCGCCCTGAGAGGCTCAGAGACTACGGATTGCGTTTTTGTGTCGGGGTGGCCGTCCCGACTTTGGGGCGGGTCGCATAGCTGACGCCGTGCTGCTCCAGATAGTCGCGAATCAACTGCCGCACCACTTGCGACGGCGTCTGATCTTGCGCCGCGCACAACTTCTCGAAGGACTTCTTCTTCACCGGATCGATCAACACGGTGAGACGCGCAGTCTTGGATTCCATGTGGAGTATCATTGCATGATAATGTCATTATCATTATATACAACCATGCACCAAAGCACAGCCTGAGACGCGCGCTGGTGCTCCGTCCCCAATTCGCGGGCTGCAGCCAGGCGACCGCGAGCCTGTTTGGAATTCACCGTTTTTTTGAGGATGCAGTGGTAGAAGCGACGATCGAGATGACCTGCCTCGTTGGTCTGCAAGGCAGTGGATCTGCGCGGCTGGTACATGCCGCTAGACAGTTCGATTGCGACATCCTGCTCGTCTGCAACGAGCGCACGGCGAACGCCAAGAATGTCATGGAGGTCATGCGGCTCCCCGCCCGCGCGGGCGCCAAGGTCATGATCCAGGCCGTTGGTCGGGATGACGCCGCCGCAGTGAAAGTCATTGCAGCACTGCTGAGTGCCTGACTCATTCATACGAACGCTTGATCAAGATCGGCAATTGATATGTCTTACGGCTCCCTTGACGCCTATGTGAAGTTTCTCGCCGAAGCCCCTAACGACGGGACGCCAACGCTGCTGGAAACTGCGCACGAACTGTCGCTCCATTTTGACGTGCATGGGGTACAGAGCCTCATGTCAAGGCGCGACCCAAACAAGTTGGTGCTCGGCTATACCCGAACAATGATGGGCTTTCTGCTCCTGCAGCCGGCGCCTGCCCGAATCTCCATGATCGGCTTGGGCGGCGGCTCGTTGGCCAAGTACTGTTACCACCATCTTCCCGATACCAAGGTGGTGGCAATCGAGATCGATCCTGCTGTAATCGCTTTGCGCGATACGTTCCACATTCCCCGCGACGACGACCGCTTCGAAGTGATCTGCGCGGACGGCGCCGAGTATGTCAAAGGACAGGATGCACGACCCGATGTGATTCTGGTCGACGGATTTCTGGCGCATGGCATGGCGGCGCAACTGGGGACTGCAGACTTTTACGCTGCCTGTTACGCGCGCCTTGCCGACGATGGCGTTCTGGTTGCCAACTTCCTGGAGAGCGATCGCGATATCCCGTTCTACCTTGAGGAGTTGCACTCGGTATTCGGCGAGTCGTTCTCCGTTTCGACGTCCGAGGACAGCTGCAACTACACGTTGTTCGCTTGGAAGGGGTCGTGGAAACTTCCGGCGCTGGACACACTGCTCACGCGTGCGCGCACGCTGGAGATGGAACACGCTCTGAACTTGCGCTTGGCTGCGCGCCGCCTGAAGCAAAGCAAACGGCTCGCGTCGGATCTCGAATTCTGGCAAGAGCAGGTGAGCTGGCGGCGCGGCGGCGGACGCTGAATCGACCGGAGCTGAATGCCCTCGCCACGGAAGTGACCACGCCCATTCGCATATGCCGGGAAACGTGTCCACGATTGACGACAACCTTGTGCTCAGCTACGTCTAACTACACCGATGCATAGCCAAAAAATCAGGTTTCTTCGCTCACGAATTCCCACATTCGAGTGCATTCCGGGATGTCACGATTGTTGTGGACCCGTGACCACCTCAACGGAGGAGATGTCGAGGCTTCCCGTTAAGAGCGATGCCGAGCGCGACACTGCGCTGGCAAACCTAAGTTGCCCTCATCTGGATACCAAGGGATGCAGCGTGTATTTGGAGCGCCCGTTGATTTGTCGCTTGTTTGGTACGACTCCAAGGCTTCCCTGCCCGCACGGAAGGCGGCCGGACGAAATGATCGATCCTAAAATTGAACAAAAGATTCAGCGCTTCTTTCTTGAGGTGCGTCACGT
>Ga0209566_101110_pt1 | contig 10352 bp, 10 predicted proteins | sample Araplavi_mTSA_r2_2_FD_184287 | JGI IMG/M metagenome (GOLD analysis project Ga0209566, IMG submission 184287) | Arabidopsis root microbial communities from North Carolina, USA - plate scrape CL_Cvi_mTSA_r2 (SPAdes) (version 2) | ecosystem: Host-associated > Plants > Roots > Endosphere | place...
ATAAAGCTATCCATCCTATAACAAAAGCCCCCCCCCTCAGAGTCAAGATGATTCTCCCTCTGATGTCATACCCGGCATCTCGGAAGCGGTGCAGGCCATAGCTTTCGCGAAATTATGATTGACCCACAGCACTTTTCCATTTATATCAAATTGGATCATAGTAAGTGTGCTCTCCATCACAGCAAGGACAGAACCCTCGTTTAGTCCTTGTGTACTTGAATGCTGTAATAAAAATAGAAAAACAGGAAGACCCGAATCGACGGAATCTCCCTGTCTTGCCCCTCATTTCAACTACAAAGCCACTCTTAGTTTAAAATCATTCGAGCAACCGCCGCCAAATCTTCGATGTCGGCTTTGCCGTCATTGTTCACATCTGCTTTTCTGTATTCGTTCCAGTTCGGATCAGCAGCCGTTTTGCCATAAGCGTTATTCATGAAGTAATAATATGTAATTAATTTCCAGTTACTTAAGTCATCTAGTTCTTGCATCACCTAACTAAATTCATAAAAAAAGCAATGAACAAGGCCACGCTTATGAATAGTAGTACCATGCCTCCCTTTTACAATACAGCTAACTCATAAATAACTATGCTCGATAAATTACAATGGTTCGATCATCGCTACGTAAGTCGAGATCGTTTTATTAGTCTCCTACTTCAGCAACAACATCGATCTCCACCAAAATATTATCCAGCTGACTGCCAACCGTCGTACGTACAGGGTACGGCTCGTTAAAGAACTGCTTATAGACTTCATTATAAGCGTCGAAATCTTTCAAATCAGCAAGATGTGCCGTAACTTTAACTACGTGCTCCATCGTCGCCCCGCCTGCTTTTAAAATGTTCTCAATATTGATAAGTACCTGTCTTGTTTGCTCTTCAATTGTTTCCGGCACTGTGCCCGTCTGCGTGTTAAGTGGGCCTTGACCCGCCACATAGATTCGATTCCCTACCCGAATACCCTGTGAATATGGTCCAACTGGAGCCGGAGCTGTTGTCGTCTTAATTAGTTGTTTCATTATTATTCCTCCTGAACTCGATATTAGTCTTATGCAGCTAGTGCTGTTGTAACCAAACCATATTATGAAAAATTGAGCGAATACGGGCGATAGAATCGTTTTTTCGTGAAGGATGTACACGGTTCGTTAATAGTACGGCAAAGCAGTCTCTCGAAGGGTCCATAAACATGCTCGTTCCCGTGAAACCGGTATGACCATAGGAAGCGGGCGAAAAATAATCGCCTGCAGGTGAGTGGCGCAAATCCTTACCCTGCCATCCCAAGCAACGGGCTAGCAGATGAGAGGGGGTCTGACGCGAAGTCATAAGCTCCACAGTCCCTGGCTTTAACCACGCTCCCGTCTTCGTTGCACCTTGACAAAGCAGAGTTTGGCATAGCAAACTCAAATCTCGGACAGTGCCAAATAATCCTGCATGACCGGCAATTCCTCCTAGAACAACAGCATTTTCATCATGCACCTCACCTTGGATAGGCCGGTTTCTCCACTCACAATATTCGGTAGCTGCTATACGGTCATGGAGATCTGAAAGAGGATTAAACATGGTGTGGTTCATCCCGACGGGATCCAATACCAATTGCTTCAACGCGTGATCCAATCTTAGCCCAGTAACGGATTCAATGATGTCACCTAGGATCATATAGCCTTGGGAGGTATATTCGACATTCGTTCCAGCCTTGAAACGAAGGGGCAGCTGCTTGACGGCCAGCATCATGTTCTCACGCGTATCCACCAATCGAAACAAAGGCTGCTGACCTGGAATACCACTCGTGTGCGTCATCAGCTCGAACAGTGTAATGGCCGCCTTATCGGTGTGTGCGTAGTCGGGTAAGAAGCGGGAAATAGTGTCGTCTAGGCAAATCTCTCCAGCCTCAAGCAGCTTCATCAGAACAAGCGTGACAATCGGCTTTGTAACTGAAGCGAGATCAAATATTGTTTCTACCGTTGCCTCATCCCTGTCCCAGGCTACCGTACCGACAGCCCCCTGCCCAACAATGCCAGACGAATTTCCGTACGCATAAACGGCACATGAGAAAGCCCTCTGTACTTGAGATTCTTTCAAAAATGATGTAATCGCATCCATTATCAGGCTCCCTCCTTCAAAAATCGTCGTGCGATTTGTTCATATATATCCACGGCCTGTTCCAACTGTACAATCTCGACATACTCGTCAGGAGCATGGGCTTGCATTAAACTGCCCGGTCCCAAGATTACCGTCGGTATTCCAGCAATCGTGACCAGTTTACTCATATCACAGCCGGCGCTAAAGCCTTTGGCAGTCCTTCGTTCCTGTAATACGTGACTTGTCGCCTCCAATGCCGTCGTTACAATCTTTTCAGTTTGATTGGTTTCTGACGGTATCGTAGCCACGATAACCTCCATATCGGAAACCTGAAAATCTGTACGCTTCTCCTGAAGCCGTTCAAGGATTTGTTGAAGCTCACGATCAGCTTTTTCATGTGTCTCTCCCGGTATGAGACGTCGGTCAATTATCACTTCTGCTTGACCCGGTATCGTATTTTGGCGGGTGCCGCCTTGTATAATCGTTACAGCTGCATTGGCTGGGCCTAGTTGAGGATGAATGTACTCTGCCAGCCTATGACTGAGCGCTTCATATTCCATGCAGAAAGCTGCTGCATGATGAATCGCGTTATTGCCAAGGTGTGGGCTTCCGGAATGCGCCGCTTTTCCATGAAATCGAAGCCTTCGCATATAAGTGCCTTTGTGGGCAATCGCCACTTCCAACTGCGTAGGCTCGCCAACAACAGCGCCATCCGCTTGAATCCCTTGATTGACTAGGAACAAACTGCCAATACCTCCCGCTTCTTCGCCCATGACAGCCGTGAGCGTCAGCTTTCCTCGCAGACCTTCCGGTCTGGCCGCCAATCGCTCCATAGCACACAGCATGGAGACAAGACTTCCCTTGGCGTCGCAAGCACCAAGCCCATATATCCGCTCGCCATCAATGATCGGTGAGAATGGCGGATAGTTCCAGGTTTGACCTTCAGGATTGTTAACATCCATATGTGTATTGAAGACTAACATAGGACCTGTTCCGAAATCGAGCGTAATTAACAAATTGTCTTTTCCCGCCTCGACTTCCTGACGAACGACTTTCGCATGAAAAGACTTCGCCCACGCTTCTACCCAGTCAGCCACCAGCCCGACTTCTCCAGGTGGTGTAGGACTGGGTAGTGCAATACATGCTAGTAACGCTTCTACCACGGAACGGGACGCGTTCATCAAATCACCTCCATACTTCGCCAAGCAGTCGCTGCAAATCCGGGAAGGATGCTTGCACCTTCACATTCGAAGCAGGTATCGCTTCTTGAATCAGGTAGGCCTGTTTCAATCCATTGCCTGTTATAATACATACGACCCTGTCGTCAGCGCCAATCGTGCCGTTTTGAATGCCTTGCTTGACGGCAGCAAGCCCTGCAGCAGAGGCAGGTTCGGCGCATATGCCGTCCTTCCCAAGCAGCTTCATCGCTTCCAAAATATCCTCATCTGTAACGGATTCGGCGAAGCCGCCGGAATCGTATACGGCGTTAAGCACCCTCTCTCCGCCTTGGATCGGCGAGTCTGCTGCAATGCTTTGAGCAATCGTATGACTTGAATCACCATATCGCCCAGCTTGACGTTCTCCCGCTTTAAAAGCACGCGGGATATGTGCGGTAGCTTGCGGCTGCACAGCTACCATTCTTGGTTTACTATGAATCCAACCAAGCTCATACAATTCACAGTACCCTTTCCAGGCGCCCCAAATTCCGCCGCCCGTTCCAACCGGATGCACCATAACTTCAGGCGCTTCCCAGCCGAACGCTTGAGAAATCTCGTAGGCGTAGCTTTTCATCGCTTCATGACGCACCGGATTAATGAAGTTGACAAACTGGTACAGCCCCAGTTCTTTTACCGCCTGCTCAAGCATCGCAGTAATTTCATTCATGCTTTCAAAATGAAGCGTAGCCGTACGAGCACCATAAAACGATATTAAGGCCTGCTTCAGTGGATTAGCCAAATATTCGACCAACACCGTTGCATGAATGCCAGCGCGCGACGCATATGCGGCAAAGGAAGAGCCTGCATTGCCTGAACTGTAGGTAAGCCCGCGCTCAATGCCAAGTTGCTTGGCAAAGCTAATCGCTAGACTAAAACCACGATCTTTGAAACTGCCGGTTGGCATCAAGGTATCATTTTTAAAATACAAGTTATTCAACCCGAGTGCGTTCGCAGCATGGACAGACTTCACCAGCGGTGTTCCGCCCTCACCCAGCGAAACGGTGAATTCGGAGCTGCTAACCGGATAAAATTCGTGCCACCGCCACATGGTGTTATCACGGCCTGCGAACATACCGGGGTCCAGGTCACGTTTCATTGCAGAGATATCATATTGCGTCTCTAGCAGTCCGCCGCATGACGGACACGTATTCAATGACTTCGTAAGTTCGAAAGACGTCTGACATCGATCACAAAGATAATGCGTTGCATATGACCATCTCATGCTCGCTAGCTCCTATTCTTTACGTGTTTTTGGATCCAAATAATCGCGCACCTTGTCTCCTAGTAAATTAATAGCGAGTACGACTAGCATGAGCGATATACCGGGTGTGACAGTAATCCAACAAGCGCTGCTGATATATAGCTGACCTTGACTAAGCATACTGCCCCAGCTAGGAATATTGGCAGGGATGCCAAGCCCCAGGAAGCTAAGCGAAGATTCGGCAATAATCGCAGATGCAACTTGGAAGGTGGCTATCGTGATCACCGGAGCAATGATATTGGGTAGGATGTGGCGAAATAAAATCCGATTATCCCGCGCCCCGATCGTTCGAGCAGCAACAACGAAATCACTGCCACGGATGCTCAGCACCTCGGAGCGAATGACGCGTGCATAAGGAACCCAACCCGTAATACCAAGAACAATAATCAAATTATGCATACCGCCTCCGACCACAGCTACAATGACAAGGGCCAACAAAATAGTCGGAAAAGCAAGCTGGATATCAGCAATCCGCATGGCTAAGTGATCAAGGAACTGATAAAAGCCTGATAAAAGACCAATCAGTGTACCAAGCACCCCCGAAACGATCACAGCACATACGCCAACTAGAATCGAGATTCTGCTGCCATAAAACAGACGGCTGAGCACGTCTCGGCCTAAATTGTCTGTACCGAGAAAGTATCCATTCGCATGGTTTTGCAGCCAGGCCGGTGGCTTCAGTCGCAGCATCAAGTCTTGCGCATTCGGATCGTGAGGTGAAAGTAGTGGAGCCAAAATAGCCATCAGCACAAACACGGCTAAGATCGCGGAAGCAATCCCCGGTATCGCATTTCCGGTCAAAACTAGACTTAAACGCTTCATCGTGATCGCCCCCTATTTGTATTGAATTCTCGGATCAATAAATGCATAGCACAGATCAACCAACAGATTAATGATGACAAAGATGCCTGCAAGCATGATGACCGCCCCTTGGACAAGGGGGAAGTCTCGGTTATAAATCGCTTGCACGAGCAGCTGCCCGACGCCAGGCCAAGCAAAAATCGTCTCCGTAACAACGGAGCCTCCCAGCAGGGCACCAATTTCCAATCCTACAACGGTAACAACCGGAAGTAAGGAATTGCGGAGTGCATGCTTAGCAATGACTGCGCGAGGTAATAATCCTTTGGCACGAGCGGTACGAATATAATCGGAGTTGATCGATTGGATAAGTGATGATCGAAGCAGTCTTGTGACAAGTGCCATAAGGTGCATGCCCAAGGCAATGGCAGGGAGTACGAGATGATTGAATCCCCCGTACCCACCTGTAGGAAACCAGTGCAGCTCTACCGAAAATAGCAAGATCAGCAGTACACCAACCCAGAATACCGGCATGGATTGCCCGATCAAGACGAGCGACATAATGCCATGCTCAGTTGACGAGTTGCGCTTAATGGCCGAAACAATTCCTGCAGGAACGGCTAGAATCAATGAAAATATAAGCGACGCCGTAGCCAGCATGGCAGTGGCCGGGAGCCGATCGGCGATCAGTTGAGCGGCTGGCTCCCCATACTTAAGCGATTGGCCTAAATTGAATTGCAGCAGATGGTAGATATAAATGCCGAATTGTTCGATTACCGGTTTATCAAATCCAAGCGATTTTTTCAAAGTATTGATCTGATCGACAGATGCGTCTGGAGGCAACATGATCGTTACCGGATCGCCCGTCAATCTCGTGATGAAAAATACGACCGTCGCCACGCCGAAGAGAACAAAGATGGCGTAAAGACATCGTCTCAGAATGTAGGACATCACAGCTCGTATCTCCTCCTTGACAGTGGATTGTTCGTTACTTGAACGATGCTCCGTACATATTTAGAACCCCCGTCGGACCCGGTGTCCATTGCAAGTCCTTGCTTATTCCATAAATACCGTCAAGCTGATATAGATAAATGAAAGGAGACTCATCTTTGAGCAGTGTTTGCAATTTACTGAATGCTTCTTGACGAACCTTCGGATCCACCGTTTGTTCCTCTACATCAATCAACTTATCAGCATCGGTGTTTTTCCAACGATTATAACGTCGGTCGCTCTTAATGTAAGATTGGAAGTTGCTGAGCGCATCCATCGTCCAGCCTGTGTTACCGATATAGTACATCGGAGAAGACTTCTTAGCCGTAATATTTGCCACAAGAGTAGCGCTATCCATTAAATTGACTTTTACGTTCACGCCTATTTTCGCTAGCTGGCCAGCGATGGCTTGCACGTTGCTTGAATCCGCGTTAGATGCATCCAATGAGATTGAGAAGCCTTGCGGGTATCCAGCCTGTGCCAGCAGTTGCTTTGCTTTTTCGGGATTGTATTCATAAGGTTGAATGGAAGCGTCCACACCGAAGTTTTGCTTAGGAATCAGTGTCGATACACGGGCTGCATGGCCACCAAGTACGGTTTTAATCATCGTGTCGACATCAACAGCATAGTTGAGCGCCTGTCTGACTTCTTTCTTTGCCAGAGGGCCGTCCTGTGTGGTATCCAGTGAAATATAAAATGTGCGGATCCAAGGGCTGGATACGACTTGAAGGGAAGCCTCATTCTTGATTTGGTCTGCCACATCCGACGAAAGCGAACTCGCAATGTTTACTTCGCCTGTTTTCAGTGCAGCTACCATGTCGGCCGGGTTTGGAATGATGCGGAAGACAAGCTTTTTAATTTGGGGAGCGCCACGCCAATAATCGGGGTTAGCCTCCATCACGACTTGATTATCTTTTTGCCAAGAGACGAATTTATAAGCCCCTGTGCCGATTGGATTTTTAGCGAAGTTGTCATCGCCTTTTTCCTGGATGTATTTGGGAGGCACCATGACACCACCAAAGAGCGTAACTTTGTTTGGCAAGATCGGATCGGGACCTTTGGTTACAAAATTAACCGTGTTCGCGTCGACGACTTTAACTTCACTTACTGTATTTAGTTCAACAATTGGTGACTTTGTAGCCGGATTAAGCAAACGGTCAATACTGAACTTGACAGCATTTGCATCAAACGGCTCTCCATCCTGAAACTTAACGCCTTCTCTCAGCTTGAACTGCCAGGTCGTGTCATTAATAGCTTTCCACTCTGTAGCGAGCCCTGGTGCCAAGTTGTTATTCGCGTCCCGTGTGACTAAGGTGTCGAACATATTGCTTAAGATACTCATGTCAGGAATTTTACCTTGCTTTTGCGGATCCATGGTGCCTGCGTCGGTTTCTTGGGCTACAACAAGTGTATCCTTTACGGTTGCTTTGTTGCCTGAACTGGATGGAGTCCCGTTCGATGGAGCAGAGGTATTGCTCGATTCGCATCCGGATAATACGACAAACAAACTGATTGCGGCAATGAACCATTTCATTTTCATGGTAGACCCTTCCTTATCCTTTAGATTTAGTTGATCTTAGTTTTGATCATCGACTTGAATCCACTGGCTTTCGGAAATAATAGCGACCGGCTTTATGACTTGTGACGGCTTTCGTTCTTGGCCTGTCGCATCGCGATACGTTCGACTTCCCTCAGATGCTTCATCTATGCGGAACAAAGTAGCCCTCTTGACGATTTCCCCTATATCACACCAATTGTTCAACCGCAAAATATGCGCTGGCGCGCTTGTCACAGCAGCTATCACATCCATTAACGGCATGCCGCAGTTGAGCAGTTTGGTCATCGTCGTCGGTAAATCGTAAACGGGCCCATTTACATTTCGAATGTGGGCATCTGTACTAATGGTATGAGGTGGAAAACCGGCCGCAAGTGCTTTTTGGCATACATCGTAGCTAAAGCTGGCCGCCCCATGACCGACATCCAATTTCACGCCTCTATCCAGCGCCCGTTGTAACGATAGCTTCGGTCTACCGTCAACCATCCAGGGATTTCCGATTTTGCCGTGGTAACAATGTGTGACAACGTCCCCTTCATCAAGCAAGTCAAGCACATCGTCGATTAACGGTGGTGCCTCCCCGATATGTACCATGAGCGGAAGACCTGCTTCCCGGGCGGCAAGCACCGCTAACTGTAATGGCTGTAAGCCTAAATCTCCAACAATAGCCCCGCTGGAACGCACCTTAATGCCACAAACAAAGGGCTGATTTTCCAAAGCAGCCTTCACGGTTTTCTCGATGTTGATCAAGCTCAAATCGGCTACCTCACGAAGGTGCACAAGTCCGATTGAGCTAATATTGAGCCAAGCTCGAATCTCGGTTTGAAAGCTTGGAGCGACATAGCGCCGAAAGCCCGGAAGTGTCGCCTCACCTGCACTTCCTGCATCAGCAAGCAGATGCACGCCGGTTTGTAAACCGATTGCATCGGCCGTAACACTTAAGGATGTGGCGCCATCATAGACATGCGCGTGTAAATCAATCCACCCAGGGCTAAGAAACAGTTTGGAGTCAAGCGCCGGATCAAAAGACTCTCGCAGGAGTCGTATTCCCGCTTCCGTTTGGTCGATGACAGCCGGGTAAGCGTTTCCATTTGTGGGATTCAAGACATGCAAAAAAAGCTTTTCGTTCATCGAACATTTCCTCTTTTCCTAGTAAAGATGGCAAGCAACTAGATGATTGGGTAACACTTCCTTTAACACAGGCCGAATTGTACGGCAAGCACTGAAAGCTCTAGGGCAGCGCGTATGAAACGGGCACCCTACCGGCGGATTGGCTGGGCTTGGGATTTCTCCTTGTAAGATGATCTTCTCCCGTTGAGCCCCCCTTTCCGTGGATGGAGCGGAAGATAAGAGCGCTTTGGTATACGGATGCAGAGACGATTCATATAAGCTTTGCTTATCGGCAATCTCCACCAATTGGCCTAAATACATGACGCCAACCCGAGTACTAACATGGCGAACAACAGCCAGATTATGTGAAATAAATAAGTAAGACAGGCCCAATTCATCTTGAAGCTCTCGAAGTAAATTTAATATTTGCGATTGGATCGACACATCCAGGGCTGAGACCGCTTCATCGGCAACAATGAACTTCGGGCTTAATGCGAGTGCTCTGGCGATGCCTACCCGCTGCCGCTGTCCACCCGAAAATTCATGCGGATAACGCTGGGCATCTCTTAATCGCAACCCGACCCGTTCCAGAAGCTGACCGGCTTTTTCATGCGCTTCTTGACGAGACATTAATTGATTCACAATAAGCGGTTCGGCAATTATATCTCCGATTTTCATTTTCGAGTTAAGTGAAGAGTAAGGATCTTGAAAAACCATTTGAAAATTTTTTCGGATGTTTCTCAATCGGCTTCCTTGCAATTCGGTTATATCCTCGTCTTCAAATCGAATTCTTCCATCCGTTGGATCCAGCACACGCATAATCATCCGACCGAGGGTCGATTTGCCGCACCCCGATTCTCCGACGATCCCAAGTGTTTCACCTGCTCCTAGCGAAAAAGAAACGTCGTCGACAGCTTTCACGTAGCCTGTCGTTTTTCTAAATAGCCCTGATGTGATCGGATAATATTTTTTTAATCCTTGGACTTCAAGGAGTTGTCTATTCATCTTCTTTCACCTCCTTGCACCAAATCGCACCGCACCCAATGACCCTCTTCTAATTCTCGCAGTAATGGCATGCTCTGTTTACAAGATGGCAATACATGTTCACAGCGATCAGCAAATCGGCAGCCGTTCGGAAAGTGGGCCGCATCGGGGACCGTACCTGGAATCGAATACAGGTTCTCCTTCTCCTGCTCCAATGAAGGTATGGATGCCAGAAGTGCCCTTGTATAAGGGTGCAGCGGTTTGTCAAAGATGGCATCACCGCTGCTGCTTTCCACGACTTGCCCCGCATACATGACGACAACCTGATCGGCCATTTCCGCGACAATTCCCAAATCATGA
>Ga0209566_101112_pt1 | contig 10344 bp, 8 predicted proteins | sample Araplavi_mTSA_r2_2_FD_184287 | JGI IMG/M metagenome (GOLD analysis project Ga0209566, IMG submission 184287) | Arabidopsis root microbial communities from North Carolina, USA - plate scrape CL_Cvi_mTSA_r2 (SPAdes) (version 2) | ecosystem: Host-associated > Plants > Roots > Endosphere | place: USA...
AGAAGAGTTCGCCAAATCTCATACTTCTTTATTTGAGCATTATAGTAGTTCGTATTGAGAGCAGAGTCAGGTGAATCCTGCTTAAAAAGTTTTTCCCCACAAGAATAACATTCCACTTCTACTAAAGACGGATGTACATAAGGTTGATTTTGTTTGCACGAGGGACATTGCGAAGTCAACGGAGTACCATGTTTATCACATACTTTTAACTCTTTAATTTGCCAAAGTAATTGATAGCAATTTTTCTCCTTTAAACACATCGGGCAAAAGCAACGATAGGTATGATTGAAAACATTTAAAATAAAGCTTCGATAATAATTAGCATTTTGATCTTCTTCATCTAAAAATGTTTTAATTATATTTTCCAGCGAAGCACCTTTGAAATATTTTTTGTCTATTTGAAGCAGTAAAGATAATTTTCGTAGATCGGTCACGACTTTAGGATTTAAATCAATATGAGGGCTTCTTGAGTTTTTGATTTCTGAAATCTTTAACAATTGCTCATATCTTATTCTATTTCGGACAGCTGTGCGTAATAAAAAGGAAGAGAATGCTTCTCCCTCATATGGAATTGTCTTAATTGTTAATGTCTCTTCTTCCATAAAACACCTCTTTTGAAAATATAATATTTCTAATAATAAACAAATTGCTCAAGATGCACAAAGAACCCATATAAATGAATGGACCTTTACGTCGATTCATTTATATGGGTTCTCTCAATTAGAGAAGCGTTTTTTACTTGTCATGATTAATGAGAAAACTTTATGATAACTTTTATATTCATCAATAATTTTCAAAGTTAGTGAGAAAATACACAAAACTACTGGTAAGCTAAACTTAGTAGATTTAAGCCGACACTATTGCTCGTGCCAGCTTTTTTTTTATATTACATTCAAAAGGAGAGTTTCCCTAACTTTTCCTTTGAATATAATGTTGCTACTTGTTTTTGAAAGTCTTCAGACAACGTATTACTTTATCATAGACTTACATTTCACTTTCACAAGCCCCTTTCTTGGATGGAATAATTATAGGGGTATATTAACACCAGTTACTTCACAAGCTTATACAACGATCATTTTTTACCTCTCACCTACTATTTTAAATATCATGATACTCTCACAAATTTTCTCAAAAACATCATTACATTTTTTTGTGCAATTCTCTCTTACATATAAAACTCATTCTGTACGATTACTTACTCGCTGAATATGAACAGTTAAATACAACAACTCATCTTTAGTGCACTCCCAATCATAACTTGTCGAAAGAAAGCGCTTGATTTTCATCGCACACTGAAATGCCTTTGGATAATTATTTTTAACCACATCATATAATAAATGATCACTACTAGTTAACTTTTCGCCGTTTGTCTGCCGCTTTATAAAATACCGGAGATGTGTCACGAATCTTGCATAATTCAGTGAATCTTCATCCAGTTCAACTTGAAAGTGATATCGTACAATATCCAATATTTTAATTAGCACACTACGCATTAAATCATTATCCATCGACGATCCCAGTTCCATTTGAGCATTTACGAAGTGATACGCGATGAGGGCAACCTCGGAATCAGGGAGCTTAATTCCTGTCTTCTCTGCAATTAGAGAAATAGCATATTTACCAAAGGCATATTCCTTCGGGTAGGCCTGCCTGACTTCCCACTCCAAAGGACTTGAAATGAATAACCCTTCTTTCGCGCGCTTTAATGCAAAACTTATATGATCAGAAAGCCCAATAATTATATTTTCATTAAGTGATGTTCCCAATACCTTCTTGCCCTCTTCAATTAACTCATGGGCCAGATCAATATCCTCAGAAGGAATCTCATTGAAAAGGCTAATCAACCTCTCATTATTACTTAGAGTTTCCAAAACAAACGTTTTTTCAATCACAGTTTCGTCGATAAGATCACCAGGGTATTTCTGAAATCCAATGGCTTTTCCCATAACAATTATTTCTTTATTGTTATGGCCAACAACTAAAGCAACATTGTTATTAAATACTTTTTTCACGCGCATTGGATATATCCCCTCTTTTACAAAAATAAAAAAGCCCTATCATTTAACTCGACACCAAATAGACTTTTGTGTGTGAATTAAATGCATAGGGCACGCCTGATCGAATCAGTAACAATCCTAGCTAATTTAGAGAATATCATCGCTTATTATTAATGTCAACATCCATAAGTCATACCAATATCAAAGAATGGAAATGACATAATAACTATCCTGATTGACATAAGTTAGAGATTTCTAAGGGGCTTTACAAAACAAAAAAAAGGATTTATAGTGCATTCTATGGATTGTTACTGACCCGATCAGGCATGCCCAAAAGCAGTTTACCGCTGCTTTTGGGCATTTTTTTTTACAAAAAAAACAATTCAACCATTATTTTTTATATCAAGGGGAGGAAAAAATCATGCAAGACAAGGAGCTCGCAAAGAGTATTCTTGAACAAATAGGTGGTGAAGAAAACATCTCCAATTTGACTCATTGTGCAACAAGAATTCGAATGAATTTGAAAGATGATTCAAAAGCTGACTTAGAATCAATTAGCAAACTTCAAGGTGTTCTGAAAGCTCAGAATCAAAGCGGCCAGACACAAATTGTAATTGGTGCGAGAGTAAAGTCCGTTCATGATGAGCTTAGTAACATGGTCAATGTTCCAAGTTCTAGTGATCAGGAAAGTAAAAAGACAAAATTAGGTTTCAAAGGCTCCGTTAATGCTGTGATTGAAACTATAGCAGGAGTATTTTCTCCTATTTTGCCAGTTCTCGTTGCTTGTGGTCTTACCAAAGCAGCAACTTCAATAATGGTCAATTTTAACTGGCTCGAAAATGAATCAAACATCGTTATTTTTCTCAATATGATCGGTGACTTAGTATTTTATTTCCTTCCATTTTTCCTTGCTGTAAGCGCTGCTAAAAAATTTAAAACTAACGAATACATCGCTCTTGCACTAGCAGGAGCTTATATGTATCCAACCATCATGGATGGTGCAAAAGCTATCTCAGAAACTGGGATTAAATCATTAGATTTATTTACTCTGCCTGTACTATTTGTAAATTACAAATCGACAGTTATTCCGATAATTCTATCAGTCTGGGTGATGAGTTACATCCATCGCAAAGTAGATAAAATCATGCCCCACTTCCTGAAAATCTTTTTCACTTCAATGGTTGTCATTCTTGTAATGGTTCCTTTACAACTGATCGTTCTTGGACCTTTGGGCACATATATAGGGGAAGGACTTGCTGAATTCATTCAATGGTTTTATGAAACTGGAGGCGTATTCTCTGCAATCTTATTAGGTGCTACTCGTTCACTACTTACTATGCTTGGAATGCACTATGCTCTGGCACCATTGCAAATTCAAGAAATAGCACAAACAGGATCATCTTATATATTGGTAAGTGCTTTGACAGCTAACATGGCACAAGCAGGCGCTGCTCTGGGAGTATTTTTTGCAATTAAGAACAAATCAGCTAAATCACTGGCCGCCTCCACATCTTTCTCGGCTTTTCTAGGGATCACAGAGCCAGCGATGTATGGGGTTAACTTGAAATATAAAAGGCCGTTTTTCATTGCACTCGGCGCTTCAGCAGTCAGTTCGGCCTTTCTCTACTTTTTCAACGCAAAATCAACAGCATATGCACCTCCAGGCCTGTTTACTTTACCTATTTTTGAAGCAGATAGTTTTGTGTTCATTATTATCGGCGTAATCATTTCTGCGACACTTGCATGTGTTGGGACATACTTTTTCGGGATAGCAAAAAAGGATAACATCGTTGAGAACATAGAAAAGAAGGAAGAAACTACATTAACAGAAAAGGCTACAATCCCTTCTTCTAAAGTTTCAATTTCAGTGGAAAGTCCTATTAAAGGGGAAATTATCCCTCTCAATGAAGTACCAGATGCTGCATTTGCAGAGGAAGCTATGGGTAAGGGGATCGCTATCCAGCCAACGGAAGGCAAAGTGTTTGCGCCTTTTGACGGAACAGTCGAAACTGTTTTCCGAACTAAGCATGTCATTGCTCTTAAATCCAGTGATGGAGTCGAACTTTTGATCCACATTGGGGTGGATACTGTTAAATTACAAGGGGAGCACTTTAATGTGCTTGTAGAAGAAGGACAAACAGTAAAAGCTGGAGAACTCATAGCCGAGTTTGATATTGAAGCCATTCGTAAAGCTGGATATCCAACTATCACACCTGTGATTATTACCAATACAATGGAGTTCCTTGATGTTCTACCTACCCGTAATAGTGGTACAGTCTCTCAGGGTGAGCACATCTTGTCAATTATTCTTTAACATAATGGTATGGAGGTAAATAAACATGAAAAACAATTTTCCAGAGAACTTTTTATGGGGTGGAGCCATCGCTGCTTCCCAAGCAGAAGGTGCCTTTAATCAAGGTGGCAGAGGACTATCAGTCGGTGATGTTACTCCTTATAACAAAAACTTAAACCGCAAAGAAATCAATAATCACAAAATAATAAATAACGAGATCCTTGCAGCAGCTCAAAAGGATTTATCCGCTGAGAATTATCCTAAGCGATACGGAATAGACTTCTATCATCACTATAAAGAAGACATCGCGTTGTTTGCTGAAATGGGCTTCAAAGTATTTCGTTTCTCTATTAGTTGGTCAAGAATCTTCCCGCAAGGAGATGAATTGACCCCTAATGAGGAAGGATTAGCTTTTTACGACAGCGTTTTTTCTGAACTTGAAAAGCACAACATTGAACCACTCTTAACCATTTCCCACTTCGACATGCCTCTATACCTAGTCGAACATTATGGTGGTTGGAAAAATCGCAAACTTATTGATTTCTATGTACGATATGCCGAAACTTTATTTAAAAGATACTCAAAGGTAAAATACTGGATTACTTTCAATGAGATCAATGCATCTGTATTTTCTACCTTTAAGGGTGTAGGTCTACTGAAGAATCGTTCAGAACATTTTGAGCAGGATTGCTTTCAAGCAGTGCACCATCAGTTCGTAGCCAGTGCGTTGGCTGTTCAGATAGCACATGAATTAATCCCAGGTTCACAGGTAGGATGCATGATCGCCCGCTTTACAACTTATCCAGCTACATCCAAACCGGAAGATGTTATGAAAATGGTTCACGATGACCAATATCGAAATTTCTTCTTTACTGATGTTCAGGCACGTGGATATTATCCTAGCTACATGGAACGCTACTTTGCTGAACGAGACATTCAAGTAACTTTTGAAAAAGAGGATGAGGCTACTCTTCGAGCTGGTACGGTTGATTTTGTGAGTTTCAGTTACTACATGTCCCTTATTTCCAGTTCAGATCCTGAACATCTCGAACAGACTGCAGGCAACCTCGTTGGTGGTTTTAAAAATCCACATCTCAAAGCATCAGACTGGGGATGGCAGATTGATCCGATCGGACTTCGTTACTCCTTAAATCAGCTCTATGACCGGTATCAAAAACCCTTGTTCATCGTAGAAAACGGTGTAGGCGCTCTTGATCAAGTTGACGAGGATGGACAAATTCATGATGATTATCGGATTGACTATTTCAGAGAGCACATTCAACAAATGAAAGAATCCATCAAAGACGGAGTGGATCTACTCGGCTATACAACGTGGAGTGCCATTGACATCGTTAGCTCATCCACATCCGAAATGTCTAAACGATACGGTTTTGTTTATGTCGATCAAAATGATGACGGAAGCGGAACCTTAAAAAGATTGAAAAAGAACTCGTTTTATTGGTATCAACGTGTTATTGAAAGTAATGGTGAGGAACTTTAGATTAGAGATTAACAAAGACCAAGAACATTGTTCTTGGTCTCTTACTTATCTGACCGTTAGCCAAATCATTAGCTTAACGATAAGACAGCCACTAATTAATTGACTATCTTTATAGAAATACCATTCTATCTTTATTGGAGATTCAAAAGAAAACACCTGATCTATTCCTGAATACCGCGAAGAATAAATTTATAATGAACATAATTCACTTCTCATTTCACTTTAAATACTGCTGATTATTATGCTGAAACATCTCCTTATCTGCTAATCCAAGGTTCATAATCATTAGATTCAATGTCACCTTATTTAAGTTAAGTTGACGTGCGATCTCCCTTCGAGGGATTAATCCATATTGACTTCTAATATAATTTTCGTATTCTTCAGGGATCGAGACCTCGATCACTTTAGTTTTTTTAGGCATAACCGCTTGTTCGCTATTTTCGTCAACTTCATAAGTACCCAAGAACACTCTATACTCATAATTCTCAGATTTCAGTCTCTGGATAGCTGATTGATTCTCTAACTCTGAAACAATACTATCTAATTCATGCATCCTTATATTGAGTTTGCGGGCAATATTTCTTCGAGTTTCACAGCCACGAAGCATCTCAATTACAGCGGCCTCTCTTTTTGTAAGAATCATATTTCCTCCCAAATGCTAATCGGAATGATCAAATATTATGTTTCACCTTCACTCCTAACATAAAATTGTCTCCGATATGCTCTCGTATCTTTTCGCTTGATTATCTCTTCATTTACTTATATTCTCGATAGACTTACCAGAAGAAGAAATCAATTTCATTTCATATAAATGTCACAATCATAGTCGGCATATTGTCTTTTTAATTTCACAATAATGGAACCATCTGATTGATTATTTTCCTCAATTATTTTATATTTTTTCCTCTTCCGTTTTAACGTTGTTTTGAAATCCTCGACTTCTGCTTGAACAGCTCTTACTGCAAACTCATGCTCAGTATCCTCTTTTAATCGAAAATGAATGGTTTGCTCAATACATGCATAGAGTACTCGTTTCATATTTTTTTCCACCTTGTTTGTAATTTAACAGGATTAACTTTCATCTTAATATCACTAATCAAATTTTCCCTTTAGTCGTAACTTCATAGTTTGTTTTAGGCTATCCGCTGCCTTTTCAATCGATATGCTGAGCACATGCATCAGCTCAATTTGTAGCATGTTGCATGCCGTATCAAGTAATTGTTTATCTTGGGAACTTAACCTAAGATCATATTTAGGTGCACACACTAAATCTCGTATCACTTCAGATACGTTGAGAATGTCTCCTGATTTCAGTTTTTGGATCAATATTTTTTTTCTGTCAGACGCAAGCTCAGGTAATTCACAAAATCTTTCAAAAAAACGAGCCTTTGACCGTTCTAATGTTTCGGGACTACTGAGAGGTCTTACTCCTTGATGTTCTGCAGAATCTTCGGGAATGAAAATATTCATTTTCAATTCTTCAAAATAGACTTTAAAATAATCCTTTTTTTCGTCTTCATGTGGAAGGGTTACTTTTTCTTCCAAAAGTCCAACACCATGCAATGGATAGAAAACCAATTCGCCTGTCTTAATTCCATTCATGATATCCCTCCTTATGATTCCTAAAATAGCTAAATATCATGCTTTTTTTTAGCTCAAACACTTCACACTTCAAGATAATCTTGAAATTGTTCTTCAGCAAAATATTGGCCTATTTTCTTTAAAGCCTTAATTTCAATCTGGTTAATTCGTTGACGTGAAACACCATGTACCTTGCTAATCTCTTGAAAACTGTGTAACTCTCCATCATCAAATCCATAACGCAACCGAATTACACTTTCTTCCCTCTTGTTTAATGTTTGAAGAACTTTATTAATTTTTTCCTGAAGCATTTTTTGCTCTATGAGAGCTTCTGTTTTTCTACTATTAATGTCTTCAAGCAAATCTCCCATTTTCATGAGCGGGTCTCCCCCGATCTCCATGTCTAAAGATAAAATTTGCCTGTCTGCAAGTTTTTTTAGTTTGAGAATCCTGCTTACTGGCAGATTCATTTTATGGGCCATCTCTTCGGGAGTAGGTTCACGACCGAATTCCGTAAAAAAGTGTTGGAAAACCCTTGTCCATTTTCTTAACGAATCAAAAATATGCGTGGGGTATCTTATTACCCTTCCTTTATCAACAACAGCCTGTTCTATTGCTCGACGGATCCACCAAGTTGCATAGGTACTAAACTTAAACCCCTTCTCAGAATCAAATTTATCAACTGCTCTCAATAGGCCTAGATTTCCCTCCTGAATTAGATCAAGAAGAGACATCTGACTCCACTTATAGTTGCTTGCAATCTTGACAACCAAGCGTAAATTCGCTTCTATGAATTTCAGCTTAGCTTTCTGATCACCTTGTTTGATTTTTCCTGCCAAAATTCTTTCATCTTCTATGGAGAGAAGTTTTATTTTACCGATTTTATCCAAGTAAAATTGAACAGAATCCTTCATTGCACTTTCTTTCTGTGAAAGTTGGCTTTGGAAGTCGTGCTCCTTTTCAAACATTACAGTAATACCTTCGAAATATTTCATAATCCCATGGTCCCTCCTACACCATTTATTTCACTGAGGAACCAATCCTGATAATGTGTTCCTACCCTATTATCAATATCAATGACATATGGTTAATTTTCACTATAATTAGATCTCATTTTTGTTGTTATAAGAAGTAATTATCATCCATAACTATTCAACATTTACTTCTGATTCCCCATTTATTCCATTAGAAAATAAATTTTCTTTAACCTGTACTTCAACTCTTTCATTATTATCATAAGAATTTTGCTCGAACATTCGAATTTCATCTTCAAGAATTTTTGCTTCATCCGGATGATCCATATAATACTTCTTTGCTGAATCTCTTCCTTGTCCAAGCCTAATTTCGCCTCTAAAAAACCAAGACCCAGACTTCTGAACCAGCCCACGTTCAATTCCAATGTCAATAAGTTCCCCCAGCTTTGAAATCCCTTCACCATACATGATGTCAAATTCAGTCATACGAAATGGAGGAGCTAGCTTATTTTTTACAACTTTAACACGAATATGGTTTCCTACTATTTCAGACCCACTCTTAATGGATTCTATACGACGAATATCAAGCCGAATGGATGAAAAGAATTTTAATGCTCGCCCACCTGAAGTTACTTCCGGACTACCAAACATAACACCAATTTTTTCTCTCAGCTGATTTATAAAAATGATTATACTCTGTGTTTTTGAGATTGAACCTGTCAGCTTTCTTAATGCTTGACTCATTAATCGCGCTTGAAGACCCATGTGAACATCTCCCATCTCACCTTCGATTTCAGCACGAGGGACCAGAGCTGCCACCGAATCCACAACAATCACATCTACCGAACCAGACCTTACTAGTGCCTCTGTTATCTCTAATCCTTGCTCTCCTGTATCAGGCTGTGAGATAAGCATCGAATCAACATCAACACCTAATGCTTTTGCATAGGTTGGATCCAAGGCGTGTTCAGCATCTATATAGGCCCCTGTTCCACCCAATTTTTGAACTTCTGCAACAATATGAAGCGCTAATGTGGTTTTACCAGATGACTCAGGCCCATAAATTTCAATGACCCTACCTTTTGGCACTCCACCTATGCCCAATGCTAAATCGAGGCCAATAGAACCCGTTGAAATTGTTTCAACCGTTCTATTCATTGAATGTTCCCCTAGACGCATGATGGACCCTTTCCCAAATGCTCGTTCAATCTCTGTTAATGCTTTTTCCAATGATTTCTGTCTATCATTCTTTGATGTAGCGTTAAATTCCATGTTCATTGTTAATGCCCCCTCAGTAGATAACAACATCTAAAGCAAGTTAGCCAAGATTAATTCTATAAAGCTTTTTTGCACCAAAACAGTGGAAAGGGAGACTTAATTGCTGCAAACAACCATTGAACACAAACTAAAATTATAGATATACTTGGTATTTAATTTTGATTAATTATTCTAAATAAACATCTCCAAAACTATTTAATGCTGAAGACAAATATTCTTCTCAATCTATTTTATTATATCACATGCGTGTCAAGCGAATTCGACCAGTATATTGTGTCTATTTCGTGAATATTATTGCTATAATCTGAATAAGAACCGATTTTTGCTACTTTCCGAATGAAGACTTTGATGCCAAAACAACACAAATTGAAATTCAATACGGTGCAATCAGGAGTTTTTATTTCTTATTTCTAGAGGTTCTTCTCTTTGATGCTGCCTCTTTGCGAGAGGCTGTGATACGGGCTACATCAGCAGCGGCTTCACGTTCCTCTTCTTCCCTTTGAAGATCTAGTTTCCGCTGTTTCTCTGCTTCCATTTCCTTTTGATTTAGATAATATTGATTAATCACATATTCTTGGACTTTAGAATCGTGCATCCACAAATACTGCACAAACGAATCAGGAAAAATGAATAACTTTTGTCCTATCGGGTCTGAAAAATGAATGCCAATTCGGTTTTCTGTTATGCTCACAACATATCCCTCACCGAAGCGAATATGCG
>Ga0209566_101113_pt1 | contig 10319 bp, 7 predicted proteins | sample Araplavi_mTSA_r2_2_FD_184287 | JGI IMG/M metagenome (GOLD analysis project Ga0209566, IMG submission 184287) | Arabidopsis root microbial communities from North Carolina, USA - plate scrape CL_Cvi_mTSA_r2 (SPAdes) (version 2) | ecosystem: Host-associated > Plants > Roots > Endosphere | place: USA...
GAGAAGAAGGAACAGGCAAGTAAGGTCAGCAGGCCTAAGAAGGGATTGACCAGTAAGGAAATGAGGCTTGCGCGTCCACACTTCAATCGCAAGCAGGCGAAGGTAGAGAAGACGGTTAAGGCGATAGCGAAGCGTCTTGATCAGCTGGAGGTCGTGGAAAAGCCATTCGAGCAGGTGCAGGTGTTGTTCAATGCGGAATGCCATGCTCCGATTCGCAGCAAGCAGGCTGTGGAGGTTCAAGGGCTAGCGCTGCGTGCAGGCGACCGTGAGTTGTTACAGAGCAGTTCCTTCAGCATTCGGCCGAATATGCGTGTCGCCTTAGTCGGTTCGAATGGAGCTGGGAAGACAACCTTACTCCGTCGATTGGTGGAGGCCTATGAGCTGAGATCTGCAGGAGAACGAGATGTGACGATGGGGGAAGGGCGAATTCGCTTCTCTCCTAGTGCGCGAATGGCATATTTCGATCAGAAGCTGTATGCCTTGGATCTGCAGGCCAGTGTACTGGACAATGTATTGAAGTCGAGCGCCTATGATCAGACGATGGTGCGGACGGTATTGGCTAGGCTTAGACTGCGCCGGGATGAGGCGTTGAAGCCGGTATGGCAGCTAAGTGGGGGCGAGAAGGTGAAGACACAGCTTGCCAAACTGTTCATGAGCGAAGCGAATATGCTGCTGCTTGATGAGCCTACGAACTATTTGGATATCGACACGCGCGAGGAACTGGAACGTGTGCTGCTGGAGTATCCAGGCACGATCCTGTTCGCGACGCATGATCGCATGCTGCTGGATCAAACGGCTACCCATACGATTGTGTTCCGTGACGGTGAGCTGGAATGGATGACGATTGAAGCATATCGTGAGCGACAGCGCCCTCGACCTGCTGAGGCAGGAGGCTCTTCAGAATTTGTACTTGCACAGGAAGCTCTGAAAAATGAACAATCGCTCACATCGATGTCGGCTGAGGAGCGATTGAAGCTGGATCTGGAATGGGCAGACTTGATGGGACGTTTGTCTGCTCCGCGCAAGGGAGACAACATCGAAGAGCTGGAGCGGCAATATACGGAGCTGCTTAAGCGGCGCAAGCAGCAATAAGCAAGGAGCTTAACAATTCAGCGGAGCATACACAACCCAAACCGCCGCAGCATTTGCAAGGAGGTGCTGCGGTTTGGGTGTGCAAGGTAGGGGGCTTTACCTCGATCTACGAACACGTTATGATGGAACTATTATACATCTTGGATATTCATATACCACTTAACCCAATGTTTGGGCATATAAGGAGGAAGAAGCATGTTGTTGCAATTTCCAACACCTGATGTTGAACAATATTTTCAATCGACAGTCATCCGCCAGTTCACGGTGAGCCTGGACGAGACAAGGCTTATATTCAGCAGTAACTTGAATGGTCATAACAACTTGTGGGCCATAGATTTGAACCAAGACAAGCCATCTTTCCCATATCCATTAACTTATAACAATCAAGTAAGCAATTTTATCTCGATTGATCCGCAGCAGCGCCATATCCTGTGCAGCTTCGACAGAGACGGCGATGAGAACTATCATATGTATGCGCTTCCGACAGAGGGAGGAAATCCGCTGCCGTTGCTTGAGGCAGATGAAAAAGATAAGTTCTATTTTGCACATTTGTCTGATGACGGGGAGCGTATCTATTATTGCACGAGCCGGAATAACCCGTCCTTTTTGAATGCTCGTGTATACAATCTCCGTACGAAGCAGGATGAACTGCTTATTGAGGGGCAGGATGCTCTGCATCAGCTGGAGGCAGTAAGTCCGAGTGAGAAGCAGTTCGTGTATGCCAAGTCTTACGGCAACACCTATCAAGTTTGCTACGTACGCACGGAAGAGGGGGATTTCCCTCTTATTCCTCAAGCCGGGGCGGATGAGGTGCATCTGAGCTTGAGTGCGGTCTTTGTCGATGAGGATACGGTCGCCTTCTTGACAGACTACAAGGCAGAGTTCGCTTATGTGGCTACCTACCATATTCCTACCCAGCAATATGCTGAATTGTGCCGAATTGATCATGAGAGCGGCATGGAACTCAAGTGGCATAAGGATACACGGACGCTTTATCTCGTGACAGAAGTCGGGGTAGAGGATAGATTGTACCGTATTCCTCTTGATACAGGCACGCCAGAGGCAATCGAGATGCCGACGCCAATCTTGAATCAGCTTCACGTTGCGAAGTCGGGAGCCCTGTACATCCTCAATCGTGGTGCGGTTACGCCGACCAATATCTATAAGCTGGAAGAAGGCACAACTTGGGTGCAGCTTACGCAAAATATGCCGGTTGGTCTGACATCTGAGCAATTAGTTGATCCTGAGGTTGTGGCCTATTCTTCCTTCGATGGAATGGAGATTGAGGCTCTGTTGTTCCGTGCAAAGAATGAACTGGCGAACGGTTATACGATCTTTTGGCCGCATGGCGGGCCTCAGTCCGCGGAACGCCGCTTTTTCCGCAGTATGTTCCAATACTTCCTTGCACAAGGGTACCATGTATTCGCACCGAACTTCCGCGGCAGCACGGGCTACGGCAGTTCCTTTGTCAAGCTTGTCGAAGGCGACTGGGGTGAAGGGCCGCGTCTCGATTGTGTGGCAGGGATGGAGTGGTTGTTCGAGCAGGGCATCTCTTCGAAAGAGCGCCTCTTCGTGGTAGGTGGCAGCTATGGAGGTTATATGACGCTTCTGCTTGCTGGAAGACATGCCGATTACTTCCGAGCTGCTGTCGATATTTTCGGTGTCAGCAACTTATTCACGTTCTATCATTCCGTACCGGATCATTGGAAGCCGATTATGAAGCAATGGGTAGGGGATCCGGAACAGGATAAGGAACGCTTCATCACGGATTCTCCGATTACGTACTTGGAGAGCATGACGAACCCGATGCTGGTTATTCAAGGGGCGAATGATCCTCGCGTTGTGAAGGAAGAGTCTGATCAGATTGTTGAGAAACTTCGCCAGCTTGGGCGGGAGGTGGAATATATTGTACTGGATGATGAAGGACATGGATTCTCTAAGAAAGAGAATGAGATGCGTGTCTATCGAGGCATCGTCGAATTCCTGAAGCGACATCATGAACAAGAAGCGGTGTCAGCAGTTGCGGCAGAAAATGTCGATTAGAGTCTTTAGGGTCTATTGGGGAATAGAGGATATAGAGGCATAGACGCGTACGCCATCCTTCATAAAGGCGAGAGGATAAGTGAATATGAACATAGAAAAGAAGCAGATTACTCAGATCACCAATGCAGTAACAGAGGAATATATGAATGTTCTGCTGGAGAGTACGAATGATCACTGCATCCGATTGGCGGTGTTTACGGGAGAATACGACTGGCACATGCATCCGGACTCCGATGAAGTGTTCATGGTGGTAGAAGGTGAACTGTTCATCGACTTGCAGAATGAGGGCACGCTTGCTGTTTACCCGAATGAGGTTGTGAAAATTCCAGCAGGCGTCGTGCATCGCACACGTTCGAAGGTAAGAACGGTCAATCTCTGCTTTGAGAAGGAAGAGGCGGACACCGTATTTATAGAAAGTTCATCACACCCAGAACGTGAATAGCGGTCATTGCCATCTATTAAAACGGATGGATCACATCAATGTGCAGCGTACAAGAAATGAGGTAAGAAGCAAGTGACGCAGGAGGAAGTATTAACAGGCGGCAATGTGAATCATATTGTGCGCATGGCGAACACGGTTCGCCGCCCCACAGGCTATTGGAGTCCGTTTGTACATGAACTGCTGCTACATTTGGAGCAGCAAGGTTTTGAGGGGGCGCCCAGATTTCTCGGAATCGATGACTCTGATCGTGAAATCTTGTCATTTATTTCTGGAGAAGTTCCAGGGAACAATTACCCTGACCTTGAACCATACATGTGGTCGGACGATACGCTTGCAGGCTTGGCGCGTCTTCAGCGTTGTTTCCATGATGCGACAGAAGGGTTCATTTTCCTAACAGGGGGCAAATGGCAGCTTAGCTATTCCGATGAAGGCGAGCATGAAGTAATCTGTCATAATGACGCTGCATTGTATAATGTAGTCTTTCAACAGGAGACGCCTGTGGCGCTAATTGATTTTGACATGGCCGGCCCTGGTCCGCGTATGTGGGACATTGCGTATTCTCTATACACATCGGTTCCGCTTTCCAGTTTCGCACCGGATCATTGTATTGGTAATACAGTAGCATACCGAGCAGATATGCACGCTGTAGAGCGCCGTCGGCGAATTCATTTGTTTTTTGAAGCGTATGGTATTCCGGTGCCTGACGATTTGCGGCGGTGGATTATTGAGCGTTTGACTGCGCTGTGCCATACATTGAGAACGGGTGCCGCTGATGGAAACCCTGCCTTTCAAAAAATGGTGGAAGAAGGACATTTAGCGCATTATGAAAGTGAAATTCAGTTTGTATCTGATCATTTCGATGAGTGGATATCGGATTGAATAAAGTAATTACACAATCCAGGAGCGTTCATTGAAAGCGATCGATCGCCTTTTAACGTGATTTTGTTTGAGCAGACAATCATGAATCATGAATAGAATATATTCATATTTCGACCTGCGCAGATGAGCATATAACTTGCTCTCTGCGCTTTTTTTGATGCTGTTTGCGATCGGTATTGCGTGTCTTTTTTACCACGATTTTGTCGGACGGGCAGACCCCATTTATGTTACAATAGGTGGACTGATAAGAGCGGAAGGAGAGAAAGATACGACGATGCGGATGTCGAATATGCACCATTTTACAGAACATCATCGTTATGTGATTTACCGGGAATTTAGCTTAAGCGAGTTGGATCAGAAGATGCTGTCCCATGTGTATCAGCCAATGGTGGGGGCATTTGCGATCGGCATGTATCAGCTTCTCTGCCAGCATGTAGCATCGGACAAGACGGGGTATTCAGCAATAGATGCGCAGCGCCGGTTGTTCCTGCTTCTTGGATTGGAGCCAAGTGAGAAGGGGCGTACGTATTTTATAGAGCAAGCCTCCAAGCTTGAAGCTGTGGGTTTGTTGAACACGTCAAGAGTGATGCTGCCTGATATGGATGATTGTATGTATGAGTATGAGATGCAGTGTCCGCTGTCTCCGAAGGAATTTTTTGAGACACAGCATTTGACGCTTCTCTTGCGGGATAAGGTCGGCAAATATGCGGTGCTATCCTTGCGCCAGCAGTTTACGACGGATGATCCCTATGAAGGAGTCGCCTCCAATATGCAGCGGGAGAACATATCTGTTCCTTTCTATGAACTATTCCGATTAAATACGCATGTCATTGATTTCGAGCTGGAACAGGCGCTTCAAGAAGTAGCCCCGAGCCGAACGACAATTTCAGATTCCGATCCAGAATCCGTTGATATCAATTATGCAGATATTATTATGCGGTTCCCGAAGCAATCCTATAATCGGAAGTTCGTAGAACAACTTCGATACAATAAAGAAAGTATGGGCACTATTAATTACGTTGTCCGCAAGTTCGAGCTGACTCTGCAGGAGCTGTGCCGCTTGCTGGATGAAGACGGTGTCTTCTCGCAGGATGGGATAGTTGCACTGGAGGAGCTTCAGCACCGAGCCCACCTTCACTTCCGTCAGAACAAGCGAAGAAGCGAACATCGCGAGCGAGTGCAGCATCGGATTGAGCAGAAGGAGCAAGTGAAGGAAGAGCATGAAGAGGAAGTCGCGGTGCAAATGGAATTCTATGTAGAAGTGCCGCCGCAATTCCGTGATAAATGCGATATTCATCAATACAATATGCTGCTTCGCAATACACCGTATACGCAGCTGCTTGAGAAGTTCTTCCCGGGTGCTGTTCCGGACTCATTCCTTGATATGTTTACCAAGATGGACTTGAATTATAAGATGCCTGATGAGGTTATCAATGTTCTTATTCATTATTTGATGACGATGCTGGTAAGCGGATCGGAGCACAGATTGAACCGGAACTTCGTTGAGGCGATTGTGTCCAATATGCTGGTCAAGCAGATTCGTACGTATGAACAAGCAGTTACGTATACGCGTGAGCAGACGCAGGTGAATGGAGCAGGCCGAACACAAGCCTCTCGTGCAGATGCAAGCAGACAGCCTCGTTCGCGCAACCGTTATAATAACAAAGCCGCCAAGCCTTCGATTCCGGTCGTGCAGCCTAGTGGAGCGGGAGCTGGAACAGGGTTGTCACCCGAGGAGTTGGAGCGCGCACGTGAGTTAGCGCGACGTTTGGACGAAGGGCGCGTATAATTGAGCTATATCAGAATGGAGGTGCGAAGTATGGAATCAATCGGAGATATATTGAAGCAATTGCCGGTTAATGCCCGCAGAGCTCAAGCGGAACAAAAAATTGAAAAGCTGCTTACTGATCCGCAGGTCATGCAATTTCGCTCCAAGTATCCAGAGCTGACGGAACGCGACCTTCGCATCAATATGAACAAGCTGTATCAGTATGTCACGGAATATGGCCATTGTTCCCATTGTCCGGGCTTGGATCAATGCCCAAATGACTTCCATGGCCATTACACGATGTTGAGCGCTGACAACTTGAATGGGCACAATTATATCTATGATCGGAAGGTGCCCTGCAAGAAGCTGCTGGCAAGTGAACGCCAGCAGGCGATTCATAATCGAGTACGCTCCTTCTATGTGGACGAGACTGCATTGAAGCGGGGGTATTCAGCATCCGAAATACTAGAGAATGATATTGAACGGACGCCTGCTGTTTTGAGCATCATTGAATATATTGAGAAGACGAAGAGTGAAGGTCTAATGCCAGAGGGACTGTATCTCGTAGGATCGTTCGGAACCGGCAAGACCTTCTTGATGAGCTATGTATTGTATGAGCTTGCCCGTGCCAACTATACGGGGGTTATCGTGTATATGCCTGAGTTCGTGGAAGAGCTAAAGTCGATGTTCCAGGAGCCGCAAAGGCTGCGGGAGACCATTGAGATGATGAAGGAAACCGATCTGCTCGTGTTCGATGATATTGGTGCTGAGAATATAACGCCATGGGTTCGGGATCATGTGCTTGGCTCGATCTTGAATTATCGGATGAACCGCAAGCCTACGTTCTATACGTCGAATTATGATATGGAAGCCTTGCAGAAGCACTTTAGCTTCACGCGTGAAGGTGAGGATGTCCATAAGGCCGAGCGACTGATGAATCGGATCGCTCCATTTGTCAAAGAGGTGCACGTACAAGGTCGGAACAAGCGTGGAAAGTAAAGTTGGATATCCAATGAGTGTTGTATACGAGCCTTGTTTCAGTGGCTCCATACAAATTACAATAAAGCCCGGTCGCATCTAGTGCGAACCGGGCTTATTTCACGAGTTGTGGATACCACTGTGGTGCGTTCCACGAAGGGAACGCACCGTAGCCAGGGTTTAGGAGATGATGAACTTCACGATAACCATGCCGAAGAAGACAACCGTCATAAATCCGGCCATTGCACCGAACCCGAACATCAGATCGGAGAAATCGTTGCGCGGTTCCTCGTTCACATGCTCACGCGGATCAATTGCTCTCGCTTCCATCAAGGGGCCTCCTATCTTACATGTCTGTTGCAATGACGTATGTCATGGCAGCGACAGGTATTTTCACCCAATTTCTTATCGTTTTTAGTATACCGAACTGCGTCGTTACTGTAAAGACAGCGCTCTCTTAGGATGTGACAAATTGGATGCAAAAATGAGGTGCGAATTTCACATAAAACCTTGAACTGTGGTATACTTTACATGTTGACTCAAATTGTAAGCTTCTCACATAAAGGAGGAACCAAATATGGCTATCGTTAACGTATCCGACCAAACGTTCAAGACTGAAGTTGAAGGTCAGCAAGGCGTTGTATTGGTCGATTTTTGGGCGCCATGGTGCGGCCCTTGTAAAATGCTTGCCCCTATCCTCGATGAATTGGAAAGCGAAGTAAACGGTCAAGCGACTGTTGCAAAAGTGAACGTGGATGAGAACCCTGAATCCGCTTCCCGCTTTGGCGTAATGAGCATTCCTACAATCATCGTGTTCAAAGACGGCCAACCTGTTGATAAGGTTGTAGGCTTGAACTCCAAGGATGCATTGAAGAACTTGATCAGCAAGCATCAATAATCGAGATTGTCCACAGAGGACAACCTATAGAAGGTCTGTTCTGTTGCGGAACAGCTTGAATGAGCTTGATGTGTCGAAGCGCAAGCTATAGATTGCCAGCCCTTCCCGTTGTGGGAGGGCTTTTTCTTATGTCTCCGCTCGTATACAATAGGATCATATATTCGTATTATAGAAGAAAGGGGGAGGACGATGAGCGAAATAGACAACAACCAATCCAATTGGCGGGCAGTTCGCTGGAAGGAGCGTTGGAACGAACGTTATTCTACGGACGAGCAGCAGGAGCTGTCGCCAGAGGAACTTGCAGAACGGGAACAGGCATTGGAACGAATACGGAATAAGCTGGCTTTGCTTCCTGATTCGCCAGGATGCTATCTTATGAAGAACCATGAGGGAACCATTATTTATGTTGGTAAGGCCAAAGTGTTGAAGAACCGAGTGCGTTCTTATTTCAATGGCAGTCATGACGGCAAGACGCAGCGGCTGGTCTCGGAAATTCGCGACTTTGAATATATCGTCACTTCCAGTAATATGGAAGCCCTCATTTTGGAATGTAATCTAATTAAGCAGCATCATCCTAGATATAATGTGCTGCTCAAGGATGATAAGACGTTCCCATATATTAAAATTACGAATGAGCGCCATCCACGGCTTGAGGTTACACGTCGTGTACTGAAGGACAAAGCGAAGTATTTCGGCCCATACCCGAACTCCTTCGCTGCAACGCAGACGAAGAAGCTGCTTGATCGCTTATATCCGCTTCGCAAGTGCAATACATTGCCGGATCGAGTGTGCTTGTACCACCATATTGGACAATGCCTTGCGCCTTGTGTATACGAGGTAACAGAGGCACAGTATGAAGAGATGGTGCAGGAGATCGCGAAGTTCTTAAGCGGTGGACATGAGGAGATTAAGAAGGAACTGCAGCGGAAGATGGAAGAAGCCGCTGAAGAGATGCAATTCGAGCGTGCTAAGGAATATCGGGATCAGTTGATCGCGATTCGTGCCATTATGGAAAAGCAGAACATTAATACGTCTGATCAGCTTGATCGCGACGTATTTGGCTTTGCCGTAGATAAAGGCTGGATGTGCGTTCAAATTCTATATGTTCGCCAGGGCAAAATGATCGAACGGCATGCAACCAAATTCCCATTCTATGGGGAACCTTATGCAGACTTTATGTCGTTCGTTACCCAATTTTATAGTGAGAATCCTGCGCTGCCGAAGGAAATACTGCTCCCTAATTCGGATCGCCTTGGACTATTCACTCGCGAGGAAGATGGAGGAGAGAAGGACGCGGGCAGCGTAGCTCCTGATGCTGATAAGCATGCACAAGATGCTGCAATTCAGGATGAGCATGAGCCTATGCAGGCGGAGTCTATCGATGAGGAAGCGGATGGCGGCTCGGATGGCAGTATAGCGGGTGCCGAGGAGCTTCAGCAGTGGCTGAACGTCAAAGTGCACATACCGAAGCGCGGGCTGAAGAAGCAGATGATTTCGATGGCGATGGAAAATGCGCGTGTTGCGCTCGATGAGAAGTTCAAGATGCAGGACCGCAATGAGGATCGTACGTTGCGTGCTGCTGAACGACTCGGAGAAGCGCTTGGCATCGACAATGCCCGCCGTATTGAGGCTTTTGACAACTCGAATATTCAAGGCTCAGACCCGGTATCGGCTATGGTAGTCTTTATCGATGGCAAACCCGCGAAGAAAGAATACCGGAAGTACAAGGTACGCACAGTGCAAGGGCCGGATGATTATGAAACGATGCGCGAGGTCATCCGCAGACGGTATGAGCGGGTCTTGAAAGAACAGCTCGACATGCCTGATCTGATTATTGTGGACGGTGGGAAAGGCCAGATGTCCGCTGCCCTTGATGTGCTGGAGAACGAGCTTGGATTGACGATACCAGTGTGCGGTCTGGTGAAGGACAATAAGCATAAGACAGCGCAATTGATGGCGGGTGATCCGCCTGAAATTGTGGCACTTGGACGAGACAGCCAAGAATTCTATATGCTGCAGCGCATTCAGGAGGAAGTTCACCGCTTCGCAATCTCGTTCCATCGGGAGCGGCGTGCGAAGTCTATGGTCGCGTCAGCGCTCGATTCAATTCCAGGTATAGGCGAGAAGCGGCGCAAGCATCTGTTGAAGCATTTCGGATCATTGAAGAAGATTCGCGAGGCTTCGATCGAACAATTGCGCGAGGCAGGGATCGGAGAGAA
>Ga0209566_101114_pt1 | contig 10317 bp, 5 predicted proteins | sample Araplavi_mTSA_r2_2_FD_184287 | JGI IMG/M metagenome (GOLD analysis project Ga0209566, IMG submission 184287) | Arabidopsis root microbial communities from North Carolina, USA - plate scrape CL_Cvi_mTSA_r2 (SPAdes) (version 2) | ecosystem: Host-associated > Plants > Roots > Endosphere | place: USA...
GCAGCAGTGGAAACAGCAGGATACATTTCGTGCTTCCATGACCAACAGATCCGGGCAGCCGCGTTTTGTATTTTACGAAGGACCGCCTACAGCGAATGGCAAACCGCATATCGGACACGTACTCGGGCGTGTCATCAAAGATTTTATCGGTCGTTATAAAACGATGTCAGGTTTCCAGGTCGTACGTAAAGCCGGTTGGGATACACATGGCCTGCCCGTGGAGCTGGGCGTTGAGAAAAAGCTGGGCATATCCGGCAAGCAGGAGATTGAGAGCTACGGGATTGCCGCATTCGTGGAACAATGTAAAAGCAGTGTTTTTGAGTACGAGAAACAATGGCGGGAACTGACCGAGGCGATCGCGTACTGGACAGATATGGAGCACCCTTACGTAACCCTGACAAATGATTATATCGAATCCGTTTGGCACATTTTGGCTGATATCCATGGCAAAGGACTTCTCTACAAAGGGCACCGCGTAAGCCCATATTGTCCGGATTGCCAAACGACCCTCAGCTCCCATGAAGTGGCGCAAGGTTATGAAGATGTGTCAGATTTGAGCGCGACGGTCAAATTCCCTAGCCAACAAGGGCCGGAAATATTCCTGGCCTGGACGACGACCCCGTGGACGCTGCCTGCAAATACCGCACTGGCGGTCAATAAGGACATCGACTACGTGAAGGTCCGGCAGGATGGCAGCATTTATGTGCTGGCTCAGCAACTCGTGGAACAAGTTTTCAAAGGCGATTATGAAATCTTATCACATCACAAAGGCGCTGAATTTGTAGGCGCTGCCTACAAGCCACCGTTCAACTACATCGAATTGAACAAAGGGCACTACGTCGTCGACGCCGACTATGTCAGTGATCAGAGCGGTACCGGCATCGTCCACCTTGCACCTGCACATGGGGAAGACGACTACCGGACGTGCCGCGAGCACGGCCTGGATTTTGTCAACGTTGTGGATGCAGCTGGACGGTACACCGCACAGATCACGGAGTTCGCAGGACGCTTCGTCAAAGATTGCGATGTCGACATCGTCAAAGCACTGTCAGCAAGCGGCCTGCTGTTCGCCAAGGAACGCTACACCCACAGTTACCCGTTCTGCTGGCGATGCAAGTCACCGCTCCTGTACTATGCGATGGAGAGCTGGTTTATCCGAACAACGGCTGTCAAAGATCAGCTGATCGCCAATAACAGCAAGGTCAACTGGTATCCCGGCCACCTGCGTGAAGGGCGTTTTGGCAAGTTTCTAGAAGAACTTGTCGATTGGAATATCAGCCGGAACCGCTATTGGGGGACGCCGCTCAACGTTTGGCAATGTCAGGATTGCGGAAGTGAATACGCGCCAGGCAGCATAAGCGAGCTGCGTGCAAGAGCGGTATCACCGCTTGATGAAGGGTTGGAGCTGCACAAGCCGTACGTCGATGACGTGAAGCTGCGCTGTACTTGCGGCTGCGAGATGAGCAGAACGCCGGAAGTAATCGACGTCTGGTTTGACAGCGGCTCGATGCCGTTTGCGCAATACCATCATCCTTTCGGCGATGAGACTTTGTTCCAAGAACAGTACCCTGCCGATATGATCTGTGAAGGGATCGATCAGACGAGAGGCTGGTTTTTCAGCCTTATGGCAGTCTCTACGCTGTATAACGGCCAAGCGCCGTATAAAGCGGTGATTTCAACCGGTCATGTGCTCGACGAGAATGGCCTAAAAATGTCGAAGAGCAAGGGCAATGTCATCGACCCCTGGGAGATCATTGAAGCGTATGGGGCGGACGCCTTCCGCTGGGCGCTGCTCTCGGACAGTGCCCCTTGGAACAGCAAACGGTTCTCCAAGCAGATTGTCGCTGAGGCAAAGTCCAAAGTAATTGATACGATTCATAATGCGCATGCGTTCTACGCGATGTATGCTTTGATCGATCAGTTTTGTTCTGATGAAGGCCGGCCTCAAGCCTCCGATAACGAATTGGACCGTTGGGTGATATCAAGATTGAATTCAACGCTTCAACAAGTTTTAAAAGGGCTGGAGGATTACGATTTATTGAATCCGGCGAAACAAATCGAAGGCTTCGTCGATGAACTGAGCAACTGGTATATCCGCAGGTCGCGGGACCGTTTTTGGGCCAGCGGCATGACTGAGGACAAAAAAAGCGCCTACCATACGCTGCGCGACGTCTTGCTAAAGCTGGCGCGCATGATCGCGCCGTATAGTCCCCTCCTGGCCGAAGATTTGTACAACAATCTTGGCGGAGAAGGCAGCGTCCATCTGGCTGATTACCCACAAGTAGAAGAGGCCGCTATCGATGAAGTGCTGGAGCGCGACATGGCCACGACTCGGCGGATCGTCGAATTGGCGCGCAGCATTCGCAGCGACACCGGTATCAAAACACGCCAGCCTTTGTCAGAGCTCATTGTCTCCTTTGAACAAGAGTTCGATCTACAGCGATTTGCCGACATCATCAAGGATGAAATGAACGTGAAGTCGATACGCTTAGAGCTAAGCGATAGCTCCTTCGTTGACTATCAATTGAAGCTGAACTTGAAAGCTGCCGGGCAAAAATATGGCAAGTTTGTTGGACCTTTACAGGAGCATTTGAAACAACTGTCAGTATCGGAAGCCAAGCGAACGGTTGACGAAGGAGAGCTGCAAGTTACGCTCGGTGACCAATCATTCCGTTTAACAGCTGATGAGCTATTGATCGACAAACAGGGCAAGCAAGGGTTTGCCTCCGCATCCGGTTATCAAATGAATGTCGCACTAAATACGGTGATTACGGAGGAGCTGCAGCAGGAAGGCTTCGTGCGCGAAGTGATCCGAGCTGTTCAGGATTACCGCAAGAGACTGGATTTGCCGATCGACAAACGAGTAACGCTAACATTCGATGCCGATGACACACGGAGGAAGGTTCTGGAACGCTTTGTGGATGTATTGCACGAAAATGTCCTATTAGCGGAAATGAAATTCGCGAACGTTCCCGACATGGTGTCCATCATCCCCGGGAACGAGTCGCTCCGCGTACGTATAGATTAATTCCCAAGGAAGAGCAGCTTATTGCGCAGCTGCTCTTTTCTCATTTTTCAGCATATTAGCAATAATTCATGATATAACTGAATCAGCGAGGCAAAGACAAGGGAGAGGGTGACAGGATGAATTTTGAACTCGAAAAAGCGATTGAGGTATTGGCGCGCACGCCGAAGGCGTTGACGTTATTTTTGTCAGGGTTATCTGCGGGCTGGCTGCATAGTAACGAAGGGGAGGGGACGTGGAATGCGATGGAAGTCGTTGACCATCTCACCGAAGCAGAGAGAACGAATTGGATTCCCAGGCTGAACACGATTATTCAAGAGGGTGAGAACAAACCATTCCCGCCGTTTGACCGCTTTGCGCATTTAAATGAACAAACGACAGCTTCTATAGAAAACAAGCTGCTTGCTTTTCAGCAAATACGCACAGCGAATATTGCCTACCTACGGTCGGTGATTGACCCAGAGCAGCATTTTGAACGGACGGGCAAGCATCCAGCTTTTGGTTCCGTGAAAGTTAGAGAATTACTATCAACATGGGTCGTCCATGATTTGACGCATATGGCGCAGATCGTGCGGGTGATGGCGGAGCATTATAGAGCCGACGTTGGGCCGTGGAGCGAGTATTTAGGCATATTGAAAAAATAATAGGGCGCCTCACAGCCATAACTGGCAGAAGACACCCTACGTTTCGCCGTGCTCGCCGTTAATTGTTCGCTCCAGCAAGCCCTTCTTTGGGAGTTTTTGGAATGAGTCGTCTGAAAACCAGCTTCAGCAGCGGAGGTATGGCGAAAAAGATAAACCATGTTCGAAAAATTTGATAACAGCTAATAATCGCGATATCGGCATTGACTTCTTTGCCCATAATGCCCATCTGATCCATGCCGCCAGGAGCCATGCTCAAGAAGGAAGTCGCGGGGGAGAAGCTGTGTAAATGGGTCAGCAAAACGCTGAGACCGAGTGAACCCGCGATTAGCACGACACCGCTGCAGATCGACAGCGTAATGATTCGGAATTTATGGGTCAAACTTTCCGGTTTAAGCAATAATCCGACATAAGTGCCGATGAGCAGTTGCGCGAGATCAAGCATACTCGATGGCAGCGCAGGACCGGATACACCAGACAAATGGAGCACTGCCGTCACAATCATCGGGCCGAGCAAAAATGCGGAGGGGAAGCGAATTTTTTGCGCCAGTAATGCAGCAGCGACACATACCACGCCGAATATAATAATATTGGGGGACAAATCGCCCCAATGCGCGCCTGCACTCGGCAGTGCTGCATCGATCGCCGTGCGGCTGCCGCCGAACAACGGACTGAACACAAGCTGCGGCACAATGAAAATGATCATCATCAGCCGTGATACTTGCAGGAAAGTGACGATGGTCAAATCAATTCCTTTCGTATCCTCGGCCAAAATGATCATTTGCGACAAACCGCCGGGAATACTGCCCAAGATGACCGTTGGCAGTGGTTGACGGGAGATTTTGGCCACGAGCAATCCGATAGCGCCGCTGAACAGGATAAGCAGCACGGTCATCATGAGCATACTTGGCAGCATCAAGCCCATCTCGCTCAGCGTTTCTCTGGTGAACGAAAGCCCCAGGGAATATCCGATAATGATGAGCGCCGTATTGCGCAAATAGCCGGGCCACAAGGGCTTCATTCTTGTCAATACTCTAGCGCCAATGAAGGCGAATACCATAGGCCCCAGCAGCCAAGGGAGCGGGGAATGGATCAAGGTGAACAACAAGCCGCCGACTACAGCTACTAGTAATGTAACGAGAAAACGTTTCATGCCTGATCAACCACAGCCGCGAATCGCTTGTTAGGTCTCCCATGTAATTTCAACATTTCAGTACTTACAGCAATGCGCATTTCAACCCGATACTTGCCATCAGTCCGAAGGAGATCTAGCAAGATCTCGGTCACCTCCTTCATGATAAGTGCAAAAACTCATGAGTTCAGTATAGAACTCGTCAGTTTTATAGTCAATCTAAAGCGTTGACTTCCATGAGCAGCTTATGTCAAGATATGGACGGGGGGATCGCGATGGAAGAATTGAAAAAGCAGAGAGTGCTGGACACCGCCATGACGCTATTCCGCATAAAAGGGTACAGCGCTGCATCGATGCAAGATATCGCTGACGCCTGCGGTATGGCCAAAGCAAGTATATATAAATTTTTTGCTTCCAAAGAAGAATTATTTACGGCTGCGTTCGCCGCCTGCCATCAGACGCTGCTGGATCAGGCAGCCGAGATGGAGCGTGAGGGAGCTAGGCATCACTTGACCCCAAGAGAGCGGCTTCAACGGAAGATCGAATTCCTCTTTGCATACACAGTTGATAATCATCTGTTCATGATCGATTTCAAAGAGCTGCCGATTACGACGAACGAGCATTTCATCGCCGCATGGAAGCATAAGAAGAGAGCGCTGCATGTGTGGCGGCGCGAGCTGCTGATCGAAGCCTACGGGGATCGAATTGAGCCGTATATCTGGGATGTCGTCGCCATATTCCGCGGTATTTACATCGAATATTTAGGTTATGTGCAGCAGCAAGTGATCGCAATCCCGATGTCGGAGCTGGCGGCTTTTATTGTGGATCGTATGGATGCGCTGATCGAAGACTTGGTTAGCAAATCGCCGGAACCGGTGATTGATCACAGCAATACGCATTTCAATTATTTGAATCCCAGTGATAAAGAAATGAGACAAGCTACGCTCCAGCAATTAATTGGCCTCATCAGGGGGGAAATCGAGCAGCTCTCGCAACCAGAGGCTGTCCGCCAGGAGCTAGGGCAAGTCACAGCCATGCTCAGGGAGGCTTGCGAGCACGAACCGCCGAATCCGACGTTGATCCGGGTACTTTCCGCCTATTTGGAAGGTTATCCGGAGCTCAAACCGTTTTTGCGTCAGTTTCATTTTTTATCAAGTCAATCATAAGTGATTAGTGATCGCCGCATTCCAGCCGGAGTGCGGTTTTGTTATTTTCATTAAGAACACGTGTTGTTGTATTTCTCGAGAGGGAATGATAAGGTGGACATATAAACCCGACTAAATGGGTTGGAATTTGGTTGCAGGAGGACTTGCTATGACTGGAATTGCGAAAAATTTGACGGAACTCATCGGGAATACCCCGCTGCTCGAGCTTGCGAATTTTATGAAAAATTACGGGGTTTCTGCGAGGATAATTGCGAAATTAGAATATTTTAATCCCGCTGGCAGCGTGAAAGACCGGATTGGTGTAGCCATGATCAAAGATGCGGAGGCGAAAGGGCTGCTTCATGCAGATTCGGTCATTATTGAGCCGACGAGCGGAAATACGGGCGTTGGCCTCGCCTTTGCCGCAGCTGCCCTGGGCTACAAGCTGATCATTACGCTTCCTGAAAGCTTTAGCATGGAGCGGAGGAAGCTGCTGCTTGCTCTGGGAGCGCAGCTTGTTTTGACACCGGCCGCAGAAGGGATGTCAGGGGCGATTCGCAAGGCTGAGGAGATCGCGGCTGCGACGCCGAACGCTTTTATCCCGCAGCAGTTTTCAAATCCGGCCAATCCGGACATCCATAAAAAAACGACGGCGGAAGAAATATGGCGCGATACCGAGGGCAAAGTGGATATTTTTGTTGCCGGCGTCGGTACAGGCGGGACGATTTCAGGCGTTGGGGAACGCTTAAAAGAGCGGAATCCTGCGGTAAGAATCGTCGCGGTGGAGCCTTTCGATTCGCCGGTTCTGTCCGGCGGGAAGCGGGGAGGGCACGCGATCCAAGGCATTGGAGCGGGTTTCGTGCCGGACAATTACCATCCTGAGGTCGTCGATGAAATTATGCAAGTGAAGAATGAGGATGCTTACGAAACTGCACGGACCCTCGCAAAAGTAGAAGGACTATTAGTAGGCATCTCCTCCGGCGCAGCGGCATACGCAGCGCTTCAGCTCGCCAAACGTCCGGAAAATGAAGGCAAACACATTGTCGTCCTATTGCCGGATACCGGTGAACGGTATTTATCGACATCTCTTTTTCCAGAAGTCTAATGATTTATAAGAATAACTAATAGATCATATAAGAGGATTCTAATTGACCGGTTTCGACATCTGTGATAGCTTCAAGAGAGTGATATAAATATGATGCGAATACTGGGAATTAAAATTACTGGCAAGCTATGAGAGGTGGATACATTTGGTACTTCAAGTCGTGAACAGCCCCTTTAATCAAGATCAAGTCGAATTGCTGAATCGTTTGTTACCTACATTATCGGAACATCAGCGGATGTGGCTGAGCGGGTATTTGTCTGCTCTTCAAGGCGCATCTGCGGCAGGTATTCCTGGCAGTGTACAAAGCGCTCCAGCTGCAGGCGCTGCACCTGCGGTGTCCAAAGAAGTAACGGTGCTTTTCGGCTCACAAACAGGTAAGTCCCAAGGTCTGGCTAAAAAAATGACCGCAAAGCTGGAGAAGCTCGGCTATCAAGTCACGCTTTCCTCAATGGGGGATTTTAAACCGAATAACTTAAAGAAAGTGAAAAACCTGCTAATCGTTGTCAGTACGCACGGTGAAGGCGATCCGCCGGACAATGCGCTTTCGTTCCACGAGTTTGTTCATAGCAAAAGAGCGCCGCAGCTGGAAGATTTGCAATTCTCGGTTCTTGCGCTTGGCGATACGTCCTATGAATTTTTCTGTAAGACGGGCAAGGATTTCGACGAAAGACTGGAACAGCTCGGCGGTAAGCGCTTAAGCCCACGGATCGACTGCGATGTGGATTTCGATGAATCCGCAGCGGAGTGGTTAGATCAAGTGATTGCCTCCTTAGGTGAAGCGACGGCAGCGCCGGTTGCATCAAGCGGCACTGCTTCAGGCGTAGAGAGCGATGCTGAGTCCGAGTATTCCCGAACGAATCCGTTCCAAGCGGAGGTTCTGGAGAATTTGAATTTAAACGGCCGTGGTTCCGATCGTGAAACTCGCCATGTGGAGATTTCTTTGGAAGGATCGAGCCTCTCGTACGAGCCTGGCGATTGCCTGGGGATTTACCCGGAGAACCATCCTCGTCTCGTTGAGGAACTGATCCAAGCCTTGGGCTGGAATGCGGATGAACAAGTGACCGTGAATAAAAATGGCGACAAGCTGCCACTGCAAGAGGCATTGCTTCGTCATTACGAAATCACGGTGCTGACGAAGCCGCTGCTGGAGCAAGCTGCCAAACTTAGCCCGGATAGCGGTCTGCAAGAACTGTTGGCGGCAGGACGCGAGCAGGAAGTCAAGGCGTACCTGAATGGCCGCGATCTGTTAGACCTGGTGCAGGATTACTTCTTTAAAGGCATAGCGGCTAATGAATTTGTCGCAATTCTGCGGAGAATGCCGGCTCGGTTGTACTCGATTGCCAGCAGCTCCAAAGCGTTCCCTGATGAAGTTCACGTGACGGTTCGCAGCGTGCGCTACGAATCCCTCGGTAGAGAACGTTACGGCGTGTGCTCCGTACAGCTTGCCGAGCGGGTTGCGGCGGGTGACAAACTGCCGGTCTATATTCAAAATAACCCGAATTTCAAGCTTCCTGATAACCCGGAAACGCCGGTCATTATGATCGGTCCTGGCACAGGCGTCGCACCGTTCCGAGCGTTCCTCGGCGAGCGTGAAGAGATCGGTGCCTCCGGACATACCTGGTTGTTCTATGGTGACCAGCACTTCTCTACAGACTTCCTGTATCAGGTAGAATGGCAAAAATGGCTGAAAAACGGCGTGCTGACACGCATGGATGTGGCCTTCTCCCGTGACACGGCTCAGAAGGTATACGTTCAGCACAGAATGCTGGAGAACAGCGCTGACCTGTATAAATGGCTGCAAGAAGGAGCGCATATTTACGTGTGCGGCGACGAAAAGAAAATGGCGCATGACGTTCATCGCACTTTGGCAACAATTATCGAGCAGGAAGGCGGCTTCAGTGCGGAAGAAGCTGCGGAATATTTGACTCGCATGCAACAGCAAAAACGTTACCAACGGGATGTTTATTAAAATTATATATCCCTAAGATCACTAGAGGGGTGAGGGCAACATGTCTGAAAATAATTTGCTTTCCAAGAATAGTGCGCCACACAGCGATGTAGAGGAAATTAAGATTCGAAGCAACTACTTGCGGGGTAGTTTGGAAGAAACGTTAAAAGATCGCATCACTGGATCGATCCCGGAGGATGACAACCGGTTAATGAAGTTCCACGGCAGCTATATGCAGGATGATCGCGACTTGCGGAATGAACGCGCCAAGCAGAAGCTTGAACCTGCCTATCAATTCATGCTGCGCGTCCGCGCGGCTGGCGGTGTCGTCACACCGGCACAGTGGCTGATGATGGACGACGTCTCTCAGAAATATGCCAATGGCACGATCCGTTTGACAACGCGTCAATCTTTTCAACTGCATGGGATTATCAAATGGAACATGAAGCAGACAATCCGCGAAGTCAACAATACGATGTTGAGCACGTTGGCTGCTTGCGGCGACGTGAACCGCAACGTGATGTGCAATCCGAATCCGTACCAATCCGATGTCCATGCTGAAGTTTATGAATGGGCGAGCCGGATTAGCGATCATCTGGATCCGCGCACGAAAGCTTATCATGAAATCTGGCTGGACGGGGAAAAAGTGGTAGACAGCTTAGAAGGTGTCGAACAAGAGCCGATCTATGGACCTGTATACTTGCCGCGGAAGTTTAAAATCGGCGTGGCCGTTCCGCCATCCAACGATGTCGACGTATTCTCGCAAGATCTCGGTTTCATTGCCATCGTCGAAAACGGCCGTTTGGCAGGATTTAACGTGAGCGTCGGCGGCGGCATGGGGATGTCGCATGGCGATCCGCTGACGTATCCGCAGGTGGCACAAGTGATCGGCTTCATCAAGCCTGAGCAAGCCGTCGATTTGGCTGAGAAGACTGTTATGATTCAACGCGATTACGGCGATCGCTCCGTGCGCAAGCATGCCCGCTTCAAATATACGATCGATGACCGCGGCATTGAGTGGTTCATCGGGGAATTGCAATCGCGTCTGGGCTGGCAGCTTGAAGATGCGCGTCCGTACCATTTTGATCATAATGGTGATCGCTATGGTTGGGTGGAAGGCAGCAATGGCAGCTGGCATTTCAACATGTTCATCCAAAACGGCCGTGTGAAGGACGAGGACGACTACAAACTGATGACTGGCTTGCGGGAAATTGCCAAAGTGCATACGGGCGATTTCAGATTGACGGCGAACCAAAATCTGATTATCGGCAACGTAAGCGCGGATAAGAAGGAGCAGATTGAAGCTTTGATTGAAGCTTAC
>Ga0209566_101117_pt1 | contig 10277 bp, 10 predicted proteins | sample Araplavi_mTSA_r2_2_FD_184287 | JGI IMG/M metagenome (GOLD analysis project Ga0209566, IMG submission 184287) | Arabidopsis root microbial communities from North Carolina, USA - plate scrape CL_Cvi_mTSA_r2 (SPAdes) (version 2) | ecosystem: Host-associated > Plants > Roots > Endosphere | place...
GATCACCTGCAACTACGACGGCGCGAACAAGTTCCGCACCGTGATCGAGGACGACGTGTTCGTCGGCTCCGACACGCAGCTGGTCGCGCCCGTGCGCGTCGGCCGCGGCGTGACGATCGCCGCCGGCACGACGATCTGGAAGGACGTGGCCGAAGGCCTGCTCGCGTTGAACGAGAAGACCCAGACCGCGAAGAGCGGCTACGTCCGCCCGGTCAAGAAGAAAAGCTGAACCTTTTGCGGGCGCCCCGACGGCGCCCGCGTCGACTTACAGGACTGACTCATTCATGTGCGGCATTGTCGGCGCAGTTGCGCAACGTAATATCGTTCCGGTGCTGATCGAAGGTTTGCGGCGCCTCGAATACCGTGGCTACGACTCGTGCGGCGTCGCCGTGCTCGAGCCGGGCGCGCCGAAGCGCGCGCGCAGCGTCGAACGCGTCGCCGATCTCGACGCGCAGGTGCGCGAATCGCATCTCGAAGGCACGACGGGCGTCGCGCACACGCGCTGGGCCACGCACGGCGCGCCCGTCACGCACAACGCGCACCCGATCTTCTCGTCGAACGCGCTCGCGCTCGTCCACAACGGCATCATCGAGAACTTCGAGCCGCTGCGCGAAGCGCTGCGCGCGAAGGGCTACGAATTCGTGTCGCAAACCGACACCGAAGTGATCGCCCACCTCGTGCACAGCCTGTATCGCGGCAACCTGTTCGACGCGGTGCGCGAAGCCGTGCAGCAGCTGCACGGCGCGTATGCGATCGCCGTGATCCACAAGGACCAGCCGCACACCGTTGTCGGCGCGCGCCAGGGCTCGCCGCTCGTGGTCGGCCACGGCGACGGCGAGAACTTCCTCGCGTCCGACGCGCTCGCGCTCGCGGGCAGCACCGACCGCTTCACGTTCCTCGAGGAAGGCGACGTGTGCGAGCTGTCGCTCGACGGCGTGAAGATCGTCGACCGGGACGGCGCGCTCGCGCAGCGCGAGATCCGCGTGGTCAGCGCATACGGCGGCGCGGTCGAGCTGGGCCCGTATCGCCACTTCATGCAGAAGGAAATCTTCGAGCAGCCGCGCGCGATCAGCGATACCGTGCCGCAAACCGAAGCCTTCGACGCGACGCTGTTCGGCGACGCCGCGCCCGCAGCGTTCGCGGAGATCGACAGCCTGCTGATCCTCGCATGCGGCACGAGCTACTACTCGGGCCTCACCGCCAAATACTGGCTCGAATCGATCGCCAAGATCCCGACCCAGGTCGAGATCGCGAGCGAGTACCGCTACCGCGAATCGGTGCCGAACCCGCGCCAGCTCGTGCTGGTGATCTCGCAGTCGGGCGAGACCGCCGACACGCTCGCGGCGCTCAAGCACGCGCAGTCGCTCGGCCACACGCACACGCTCGCTGTGTGCAACGTCGCGACGAGCGCGATGGTGCGCCTCACCGAGATGCAGTTCCTGACGCACGCGGGCACCGAGATCGGCGTTGCGTCGACGAAGGCGTTCACGACGCAGCTCGTCGCGCTGTTCGTGCTGGCCGCGACGCTCGGCAAGCTGCGCGGTCACGTCGATGCCGCGCAGGAAGCCGGGTTCCTGAAGCAGTTGCGCCACCTGCCGGCCGCGCTGAACAGCGTGCTCGCACTGGAGCCGCAGATCATCGCGTGGTCGGAGGAATTCGCGCGCAAGGAAAACGCGCTGTTCCTCGGCCGCGGGCTGCACTACCCGATCGCGCTCGAAGGCGCGCTGAAGCTGAAGGAAATCTCGTACATCCACGCCGAGGCCTATCCGGCCGGCGAACTGAAGCACGGGCCGCTCGCGCTCGTCACGGAAGCGATGCCGGTCGTCACGGTCGCGCCGAACGACACGCTGCTCGAGAAGCTGAAGTCGAACATGCAGGAAGTGCGTGCGCGCGGCGGCGAGCTGTACGTGTTCGCCGATGCCGACACGCAGATCGTCAACGACGACGGCCTGCACGTGATCCGGATGCCGGAGCATTACGGGCAACTGTCGCCGATCCTGCACGTCGTGCCGCTGCAGCTGCTCGCGTATCACACCGCGTGTGCGCGCGGCACCGACGTCGACAAGCCGCGGAACCTCGCGAAATCGGTGACGGTGGAGTAAGGCGGGACGACCGGGACGGCCCCGCGAAGCCGTCCCGACCCCGTATCGGCCGGTATCGGCACGAAGCAGGCCATTCGGCCAGGTCGAAATATGTACCACGTAGTGGCATATAATCCTGTGTTGACCTGATCGGCCCGACGTGCCGGTAATCGGCAGCGCGGGATCGTGCCGAGCAAGGTCGAGCAGGTGCGGGTTTTCGTATTCCTGTTCGCCAAACCCGACCGGGACGACATCGACGAACGCGAACGGCGTGCCTTCAGAAAGCTCGCCGCGAATGTCGGGCGCCGCGCCGGCGCCGATATCGCGACGCTGGTCACACTGAAAGAGCGGGTGGAGATTTGCAATGGCCAGGAGTCGATTCAAGAGCGACGCAACGGAGGCGACCCACAGCGCCGCGTCGGGCCTCTATCGTGCCGCGTTGATCGACAAGAAGACGATGCGCGAATACGACGATCTCTCCATCGAAGCCGCCCCGCGGTTCGATCCGGAAGCCATCGCCCGCATCCGCAAATCCGTCAATGTCAGCCAGAGCGTGTTCGCGCTTTACCTGAACACGACGACGTCGACGATCCGCCAATGGGAACAGGGCGACAAGCGGCCGAGCGGCATCGCCGCACGGATGCTCCAGATCGTCGAGAAACACGGGCTCGAGGTGTTCTCCTGAACCGGCCCCCCGAATCCCCCTGCACGGCCGCCCCCGCACCGGATACCGCGACGCGCCCCGCAACGAATATGACGGAGACACAATGGTAGTAAGACTCTTTGGATGCGGATTGCTGGCGCTGACGTTCGCGTCGACGGGCTGGGCCGCCGAGCACTACGTCGAAGTCTGGAACCCGCCCGAGGCGCGGCAGCCGGCCGCCCGCACGCCGGCCGCGCACACCGGCGCCGATGCTCGCGCCGGCAAGAGCGTGGAGAAGCACGCGAATGCCACGCCGAAAGCCACGGTGAAACCGCACAAACGCCGTGTCGCGCAGGCGGTGAAAGCCGGCTCGCATCGTCCGCCCGCCACCGCGGCCGAAACGCCGGCCGCTCCGCGCCCCGTCGCGCAGCCCGCACCGGGACGCCTGACGGTCATGCAGCCGGCTGCGCCCGATGCGCAGCACGCACTGAATTACTCCGACATCCCGCGGCAATACACACCGGACGGCAACGTGCTGCGCGTCGGCACGCACAACCGCTCCGCGGAGGTGACTCGATAATGGAAGCGCAAACCTACCACGGCTACCAGATCTGGGGCCACGCGATCCTGCAGCAGGACGAGATCCTGCAGCCCGAGCGCTTCGCGGCGAGCGGCACGATCACGCAGAACAACAAGCTGGTGGAGGCGTCCGGCGTGCTCGGCGTGTTCGACACCGAGGACGACGCGCGCGAAGCGGGGCTCGAATGGGCCCGCGCCTGGATCGACAGCCACCGTTGAGCGTGCGCAACCTGCGCGCCGTGATCGACGCCGGACACGAGTCGGCCGCGAGCCGGCAATGAAAAAAGGGGCGTCATCGACGCCCCTTTGTCATTCGAACCAGGACAACTCAAGCCGCGGCCCGTGGCGGCCGCACCGCCGCCTGCGGCCGGCCGACGAACCGTGCCAGCCCGACAATCGCGGCCAGCGTCGCGAGATACGCGACGATCTGGATGCCCGCCGGGCGCGCGGTATAGCCGATCAGCGTATGCAGCGCCTTGCCGACGATGCTCGATTCCTTGAGCAGCCACGACGTATCCCAGACCGCATCGCCCCACGACGGCACAAGGCCTGCCGCGAGCAGGAAGCCGACGCACTGGCTGGCCATCCCCGCCGCGAGCAGCACGATCAGCCAGTTGGTGACGGAGAACAGGCGCTTCAGCGGAATTTGCAGCAGGCCCGCATACATCCCGTAGCCGAGCCCGGCGCCGCCGAGCACGCCGAGCAGCCCGCCGACGATCATCTGCGGTGTCTGTCCCGGATCGCCCGCCGCGATGCCGTACAGGAACAGCACGGCCTCGGAGCCTTCGCGCAGCACCGCGACGCCGACCACGATCGCGAGCCCCGTCAGCGGCTTGCTACCGGCCGCGACGGCACGCCCGACCGCGGTCATCTGCATCGCCATCTCGCGACCGTGCCGGCTCATCCAGATGCTGTGCCATGCGAGCATCAGCGTCGCGACGAACATCACGCCCGCGTTGAAGACCTCCTGCCCCATGCCGGACGCCCATTGCGAGATCACGTCGGCGAACGCCGCGATCAGGCCGGCGCCGATCACGCCGCCCGCCAGCCCGCCGCCGACCCACCAGCCGCGCCGCGGCACGCCTTTCGTCGCGGCCATCACGATCGACACCACCAGCGCGGCCTCGAGCACTTCACGAAAGACGATCAGGGCAGTCGACAGCATGTCCGTATCCGCTTACTTGACGGTCAGCTGCGTCTTCGATTGCGCTTCGTGATACTCGTCGTGGAACTCGTAGGTTCCGGCCTTCAGCGGCCCGACCAGGATCTCCACCGACTTGCCGGCAGGCACGACCTTCTCCGCCTTGAAATCGTCGCTCTCGAATTCGGCGGGCGTCGCGTCGAGATTCTTCACGACGAACTTCACCTTCTTGCCGGCCGGGATCGTCACGCCGTCCGGCGAAAACTTGTGATCCTTCAGGGTCAGGTTGACGACATCGTCGGCCGCGAATGCGGACGTTGCCGATGCGCCCAGCAGCGCCAGCGAAAAGCCGAAAGCAAAACGGTTCATGGGGGTAACGAATTGAAATATCGAAGGGAGCTGATACTAAGATCGATTCGCATTTCCAACTCGCGTACCCTTACTGGCGACATGGTGATCGTGCTTCATGGAGCGCCGCCACGCCTTGCCCGGCAAGGCATCCGCCCCGCTTCGCCCGGAACGCTTCGCCGTCAATCGGGGCAAGTGCCGAATGACGTCAAAGGCCCGTCCGCCATTCATCAGACATCACCTTTACAACACGCTGTCGCCGCACTACCGTCGTCACACAGGAGCCGCGACACGGAACTTCGTCGACACGCGTACGCTTGACCTTCCCACCGTGGCAAGCTTCATGCTGTCGATGCTTGTCAATCGTCAACTCAGGAGAACACGATGGAATTCGAAGTCCAGGACATGACCTGCGGCGGCTGCGCCAATGCAATCACGCGCGCGGTGACGGCCGCCGATCCCGCCGCGAAGCTCGACATCGACGTCGCGGCAAAGATCGTCAAGGTCGAGTCGGCGCAAGGCGCCGAGCGCGTGCAGTCGATCATCGAAGCCGCCGGCTTCCACCCCGCGCTGCGCACCGCATAACTTACGCACAACGCGAGCGCGGGCACACGCCGTACGGCGCTGCGCCCGCGCCCCGCAGTGCATCAGCGCAGCCGGATCAGCGTCGACTTCAGTTCGGTGTACTTCTCGAGCGCGTGCAGCGACTTGTCGCGGCCGTTGCCCGATTGCTTGTAGCCGCCGAACGGGAAGTTCATGTCGCCGCCCTCGTCGTAGCAGTTCACCCAGACGGTGCCCGCGCGCAGCCGGCGCGACACGTCGTGCGCGGTCGTCAGGTTCGACGTCCACACGGCCGCGGCCAGCCCGTACTCGGTATCGTTCGCGATCCGCACGGCCTCGTCGACGTCGTCGAACACGATCACCGACAGCACGGGCCCGAAGATTTCCTCGCGTGCGATCCTCGCATCCGGCTTCACCTCGAACACCGTCGGCTCCACGTAGAAGCCGCCCGTTTCCGCCTTCACGCGCGCACCGCCGGTGACGAGCCGGCCCTCGCTGCGCCCGGCCTCGATATAGCCGAGCACACGCTCGAGCTGGATGCCGTCGACGATCGCGCCCATCGACACCGACGGATCGAGCGGATTGCCGGGCACGTACGCACGCGCAGCCGCGACGAGCTTCTCGATGAACGCATCTTTGATGTCGCGATGCACGAGCAGCCGCGAGCCGGCCGTGCACATCTCGCCCATGTTGTAGAAGATCGCGCCGGCGGCCGCCTGCGCCGCGCGGTCGAGATCGGGACAATCGGGCAGCACGATGTTCGGCGACTTGCCGCCGAGTTCGAGCCACGCGCGCTTCAGGTTCGACTGCGCGGCGTACTGCATGATCAGCTTGCCCACTGCCGTCGAGCCGGTGAATGCGATGCAGTCGACGTCGCGATGCAGCGCGAGCAGCTTGCCGGGCTCGCCGGCCCCCGGTACGACGTTGAACACGCCCGCCGGAATGCCGGCTTCGTACGCGAGCTGTGCGACGCGGATCGCGGTCAGCGGCGATTTCTCCGACGGCTTCAGCACGACACTGTTGCCGGCCGCGAGCGCGGGGCCGAATTTCCATGCGGCCATCAGGATCGGGAAGTTCCACGGCACGACGGCGGCCACCACGCCGACCGGCTCGCGCGTGACGAGACCGACGAGATGATGATCGGCCGGCGCGACCTCGCCGCCCACCTTGTCGATCGCTTCCGCGAACCATTCGACGCAATACGCGGCGCCCGGCACGTCGACCGTCGTCGTGTCGCCGATCGGCTTGCCCGCGTCGAGCGTTTCGAGCAGCGACAGCTCGTCGAGGTGCTCGCGCATCAGCGCAGCCCAGCGCAGCAGCACGGCCTTGCGCGCACGCGGGTTCAGCCCGGCCCACACGCCCGTGTCGAACGCGCGACGCGCCGCCGCGACGGCCGCGTTCACGTCGGCTTCGCCGCAATCGGCGACCTTCGCGAGCACGCGGCCGTCGATCGGGCTCACGCAGTCGAACGTCTTGCCGCCGTGCGCGTCGCGCGACGCGCCGTCGATGAATGCGCGCCCTTCGATCTCGAGCGACGCCGCCTTGTCCTGCCAGTCAGCCAAAGTCAACTTGTTCATCAGGATGCCTCAGTTTTTTGGCATTCGCGATGCGACGCGCCGCTGCGCGTGACGCGCAGCCGGCCGGCAGCGAATGCGGTGATGCGCGGTCGGGAGGTCAGAAGGTCGCCGGCGAATTGGCCGAGACGACCTCGCAGATCAGGTCCGCGCTGGGATTGCGAAAACGGTGCGGCAAACGGCTTTCGAAGTAATAGCCGTCTCCGGGGTCGAGCAGCCACGTCGCGCCGTCGACGGTCAGCTCGAGCCGGCCCGACACGACGACACCGCCCTCGTGCCCCGCGTGCACGAGCATCTCGGGCCCCGTATCGGCGTGCGGCTGGTAGACCTCGCGCAGGATGCACATGTTGCGGTCCTTCACGCTCGCGCCGACCAGATGAAACGCGAGCGTGTCGTTGCCGAGGTTCGGCATCTCGTCGCGGCGCGACACGACCGAACGCGATTCGACGAGCTCGAACGTGAAGAACTCCGCGAGACTCATCGGGATACATTCCAGCAGCTTCTTCAGCGAGCCGACCGACGGGCTCACGCGGCCCTGTTCGATCAGCGAGATCGTGCCGTTGGTCACGCCGGCCCGCTTCGCGAGTTCGCGCTGCGACAGGCCATGCTTGTTGCGCACGAAACGCAGGCGCTCGGCGACTTCGGTGGACATCGATTCGGTTTCGGACACGATAGGTGCGATGACAAAGTGAAACGACGCAGTGGACAGCCGTTGAATATTCTAATCACTTTATGCCGCACATCAGCGGGGAAAACCCTGAAAGGCGTTCGAAATAATGAACACCCCGTCGATTATTCCGTTTGCGAATCTTTTGTTTGCACTGCTCGGGAAAGCCCTGATGCAACACCGTTAAAAAACATTTGACGCCGTTTTTGGCTCGTATATGCTGGCTCTCAGGTTCGCGTCATCAAGCGTTCATCGGCAGCAAAAAGCGTTATTGCAACGCAAAAATTGATGCCCTTCGATGTAAATGACGCGTAACCGGCGCCTTGATTATTTTAAACGCCCAGTGCGTCGAAACGGTCGGGTGTTCAATACTTTCAACAACCCAGTCGAGTGTAATCGTGAGAGTCCGTGGCCCTCTGGTGAGGTGGGATCGAAGCGTGGCGCGAAGTTCGCGCAGCGCGGCATCCCCTTCCGATGGCAGTTGCGGCTGGCATAGTCCTCGCCTGCAGCATCTGTCGATCTACACCATCCTTTCCCGTCGTTCCGTTCGGCGCCACAACGCCGTTTCCGCACGCGCATTCGTCGCCGTCGATACCGACGAAGTGGCGTCGCTGCTGCCGTAGCGCCTCTCCTTTCTTTACGTCGTTCGTTTCGTCTGCTGATTCGCCAACCGCATGGTCCGTGCGGTGACGGAACGCGTTCGCGCATTCGTTGCCGCGTCGCGTATCGCAATGAAACGAACGACGGCCTGATCGTCGCGCGCAGCGCGGATCGCCACGCCATCCCGTTGCGCCCATTCACCAGCGGCCTTGCGCTTTGCGCCAGGCTGCGGGGCTGTTGCACGCCGGCGTTTCGCCACATCCGGCAAGACGTACGCGACAACCCTCCGGATAACTGATTGACGTCATGGAAAGAAGGAAACCACTCGTCGGCATCACCGCCGACCACACGCAGATCGGCGCACACGCGTCGCATACGGTCGGCGACAAATACGTCGCCGCGATCGTCGACGGCGCGCAGGCGCTCGCGATGGTGCTGCCCGCGCTCGGCGAGCGCCAGTCGACCGACGACATCCTCGACACGGTCGACGGCCTGCTGTTCACCGGCAGCTACTCGAACGTCGAGCCGCACCTGTACGGCGGCGAACCGAGCGCACCCGGCACGAAGCACGACCCGGCCCGCGATGCAACCACGCTGCCGCTGCTGCGCGCGGCGATCGCCGCGGGCGTGCCGGTGCTCGCAGTCTGCCGCGGCTTCCAGGAGCTGAACGTCGTCTGCGGCGGCACGCTGCATCAGCGCGTGCATGAAGTGCCGGGCTTCGCCGATCACCGCGAGGACGACGACGCGCCGATGGACACGCAATACGGCCCCGCGCACGTCGTGCGACTGACGCCCGGCGGCAAGCTGCACGCGCTCGCCGGCGGCCGCGACGAAGTGCGCGTGAACTCGCTACACAAGCAGGGCATCGCGCAGCTCGGCTCCGGCCTCGCCGTCGAAGCCGTCGCGCCGGACGGCCTGGTCGAAGCCGTGAGCGTCGTCGATGCACCGGCTTTCGCCCTCGCCGTGCAGTGGCACCCGGAATGGCGGCATGCGCAGGACCCGCTGTCGAGCGCGATCTTCCGCGCCTTCGGCGATGCCTGCCGCGCGCGCCGCGCCGCCCGCACGCGCGCCACGGCCGCCGCCGCGCTCGCCTGAGCGCGCCGACCCAACCAACGAGAACAGACATGCAAGACATCGAAGATTTCCTGAAGCAGTACCGGATCACCGAGATCGAAGCGATCATTCCCGACATGGCCGGCATCGCGCGCGGCAAGATCACGCCCCGCAACAAGTTCACGTCCGGCGAATCGATGCGCCTGCCGCAAGCCGTGATGGTGCAGACCGTCACCGGCGAATATCCGGAAGACGGTTCGCTGACCGGCGTGACCGACCCCGACATGGTGTGCGTGCCCGACACGTCGACGATTCGCCTGATCCCGTGGGCCGTCGACCCGACCGCGCAGGTGATCCACGACTGCGTGCACTTCGACGGCTCGCCGGTCGAGATCTCGCCGCGCTACGTGCTGCGCCGCGTGCTCGACCTGTACAAGGCGAAGGGCTGGAAGCCCGTCGTCGCGCCCGAGCTCGAGTTCTACCTGGTCGACATGAACAAGGACCCCGACCTGCCGCTGCGTCCGCCGGTCGGCCGCACGGGCCGCCCGGAAACGGGCCGCCAGTCGTATTCGATCGAGGCCGTCAACGAGTTCGACCCGCTGTTCGAGGACATCTACGAGTACTGCGAATCGCAGAACCTCGACATCGACACGCTGATCCACGAAGTCGGCGCCGCGCAGATGGAGATCAACTTCATGCACGGCGACGCGCTGTCGCTGGCCGACCAGGTGTTCCTGTTCAAGCGCACGGTGCGCGAGGCCGCGCTGCGTCACAACATGTACGCGACGTTCATGGCCAAGCCGATGGAAGACGAACCGGGTTCGGCGATGCACGTGCACCAGAGCATCGTCGACGAGGAAACGGGCCAGAACCTGTTCACGTCGCCCGAAACCGGCGGCGCGACGTCGATGTTCTACAACTACCTCGCGGGGCTGCAGAAATACACGCCCGCACTGATGCCGATCTTCGCGCCGTACATCAACTCGTATCGCCGCCTGTCGCGCTTCATGGCCGCGCCGATCAACGTGCA
>Ga0209566_101118_pt1 | contig 10273 bp, 9 predicted proteins | sample Araplavi_mTSA_r2_2_FD_184287 | JGI IMG/M metagenome (GOLD analysis project Ga0209566, IMG submission 184287) | Arabidopsis root microbial communities from North Carolina, USA - plate scrape CL_Cvi_mTSA_r2 (SPAdes) (version 2) | ecosystem: Host-associated > Plants > Roots > Endosphere | place: USA...
TGATTCCTATGATCGCGCAGCCTATATGCCGGGAGTAGCCATCGCTGTACGGAAAGTGATGACTTATTCAGGCATGATTTATGGCTTTGAGCATTTTATTGATTAGAGATGAGAAGCTTTCCGAGGAAAGCGCTAAGGAGAAATGACCATGCTAAAAATAGCGTTAATTGCCCATGACCGAAAAAAAGACGAGATGGTAAACTTTGTCACCGCGTATGAGCACGTGTTTCACGGTCATAAATTGTATGCGACGGGAACGACAGGACAGCGCATTATGGATAATACGAAGCTGGATATCCACCGCTTCATGTCGGGTCCGCTCGGCGGCGACCAGCAGATCGGCGCACTCGTCGCGGAGAATGAGATGGATCTCATTATCTTTCTCCGCGATCCGTTAATGGCGCAGCCGCACGAGCCGGACATTATTGCCTTGCTGCGTCTGTGCGACGTGCAAGGCATTCCGTGTGCGACGAACATCGCGACGGCTGAGCTGCTCGTTCGTGCTGTGGATCGGGGCGACTTTGCCTGGAGAGAACTCGTCCATAAATATAAACCGGGAATCGACGCTAATGAATGATTCGCTGGATATTCTAATCTTCGGCGCGCATGCGGACGATGCCGAGATCGGCATGGGAGCCACAATTGCCAAGCATACGGCAGCGGGGCTCAAGGTCGGCATCTGCGATTTGACGTACGCCGAAATGTCCTCCAACGGTACGGTGGAGCTGCGGCAAGCCGAGGCGGAGGAAGCGGCGCGCTTGCTAGGCTTGAGCGTTCGTACGAACCTCGGGCTGCCGGATCGCGGCTTGTTTCTATCGCCGGCCTACATAGAGCGCATCACAACGGAGATCCGCAAATATAAACCAAGAATCGTATTTGCCCCTTACTGGCAGGACCGCCATCCGGATCATATTGCCTGTTCGCATTTAATTCAGGAAGCGGTATTCAACGCCAAGCTGCGCAGGTATTTGCCGGAGACGGAAGCGGTGCAGGTGCAGCAGCTGTATTTTTATTTTATTAACGATGTGTATGAAGCGGACGTCATGGTTGACGTAACAGGTTGGTATGATGCCAAAATCGCTGCACTCAGCGCCTATCGTTCACAGTTCGTTACGGCTCAAGACACCGTATCGACACCGCTGAATCAAGGCTATGTGGAGCGGGTAGAAGCGCGCGACCGACTTATGGGTCAGAAACGAATGATCACTTATGCAGAAGGCTTCGTCTCCAAATTGCCGCTGCTGGTGGACCGATTCGCTTGACTGGAAAAAGAGGTGGACAATGAGCGATAAGCTGAAAATAGGAATTACCTGCTATCCGACATTGGGAGGCTCCGGCGTTGTGGCGACAGAACTCGGGAAGCTCCTGGCGGAGAAAGGCCATGAGGTGCATTTCATTACGCACAGCATGCCGTTTCGGCTGGGTAAATATCATAAAAATATTTTTTATCACGAAGTAGAAGTCAGCGATTATTATGTATTCCGTTATCCGCCTTATGACTTGTCGCTGGCCAGCAAGCTGGCGCAAGTGGCGAAGATGGAGGAGCTGGATTTGCTCCACGTGCATTACGCGATTCCACATGCGGTCTGCGCCTTGTTGGCCAAACAGATGGTCGGCAGCAAGCTCAAGGTTGTGACCACCCTGCACGGCACGGATATCACGGTGCTTGGCCAAGACCAGTCGATCTCGGACCTGATCCGGTATGCGATTAATGAAAGCGACGCCGTCACGGCGGTATCCAAAGATCTGATTCGCGAAACGAGAGAATCGCTCGCCATCGATCGGGACATTGATTTGGCTTATAATTTTGTGGATAAAAGGGTTTATTATCCGCGCGATATTTCCAAACTGAGGGGAGAGTTCGCGCGGCCGGATGAAAAAATTCTTTTACATATTTCTAACTTTAGACCTGTAAAGCGGGTCCAGGATGTCGTGGACATTTTTGCCAAGGTATGTAAAAAAATCCCATCGAGACTGATGTTCGTCGGGGAAGGTCCGGATTTGTCCAAAATGATTGCCAAGGTGAAGGAACTGGGCCTCTCGGATAAGGTGAGCTTCTGCGGCAAACAGGACGATGTCGCCCAAGTCATCTCTCTGGCGGACGTCATGCTGCTGCCTTCCGAGAAGGAGAGCTTCGGGCTTGTCGCTCTGGAAGCGATGGCATGCGGCGTACCAACGGTCGGTTCCAATGCCGGTGGCATTCCCGAGTTGATTACACACGGTGAGACCGGCTACTTGGCCGATATCGGCGATACGGAGCAGATGGCTGAATATGTCCTGCGTCTGCTGAGCGATGAGAATCATTATGAACAAGTTGTGCAAAATTGTTTGCAGCGCGCCAGAGGCACATTCTGCAACGACATCACGACCCAGCATTATGAAGAAATCTATTATCGCGTCTTGGGACGAGAACTGCCGGAATCCCACCGTATCACCGCTTCGACTTGTCAGTAGACAGCAGCGGGAACGTTAGGAGTTTGAAGCAAATATGACACAATTAAACATAGCGGACGCCGGCGCCGCCTACGTGCTCGCCACGCTGACTGCCGGCGGGTACGAGGCCTATTATGTCGGCGGCTGCGTCAGGGACGCTGTGCTCGCGCGTCCGATCAAGGACATCGACATCGCCACGTCGGCGCTGCCTGACCAGGTGATGGCGTGCTTTGCGCGCACGGCGCCGACAGGACTCGCGCACGGCACGGTGACGGTCATCCTGGAACAGGGGACCTACGAGGTGACGACGTTCCGCAAAGAGGCGCAGTACGAAGCATTTCGCCGCCCGGCTTCCGTCGAGTACATCTCGGACTTGACGGAGGACTTGCGGCGGCGCGATTTTACAATGAACGCCATGGCGATGAATATGGCGCATGAGGTGCTCGATCCGTTCGGCGGACAGGAGGATCTGGCAAGCGGTGTGCTCCGCTGCGTCGGGGCTGCGGAGGAGCGCTTTGGCGAAGATGCGCTGCGCATGCTTCGCTGCATCCGCTTCGCCTCGACCTACGGACTTGAGGTCGAGGCGAAGACATGGCGGGCGCTGCTGGAGCAAGCTCCGCTGCTGCGCCACATCGCCATGGAGCGGGTGCGCAGCGAGCTTGCCCGCATGGTCGAAGGCCCAGCCCCGGGGCGGGCTGTGCGCCTGCTCATCGCGAGCCGCCTCACGGCCCATCTCAAAAAGCAGCTTCCGCTGCCTTTTGAGCTGTGGCTCGCGCACGACGATGCGCTGGACGCGGTCAGCGCCCTAGCCGAGCCGCAGACGCGCTGGGCGCTGCTGCTGATGCTCCTGGAGACGCCGGCGGAAACCGTCCGCCTGGCGCTCCAGGAGCTGACCTTCTCGCGTGCGGATACCGAGCGCATCGCGGGCGTGCTGGCGCTGCGTGAGTGGCTCGCGGCGCAGCTCAGCGGCAGCGGCCGTACGGACGCCGCCGCAGCAGCCCCAGACCCGGCGCTGCTCGCACGGGTCTGGAAGATCGGCGCGGTGCGCCGCGGCACGGCGGCGGCACACGCGCTGCTGGACGTGCTGCAGGCCTGGCCGCAGCCACAGAAGGAAGCGCGCGGCGAGCTCGCGCGCTTCCAGCGCTATGCCGTGCCGCTGCTCGTGCGGCACGGGCGCGACTGGCTGGCGGCGATGCCTTGCGCCAGCCTGAAGGAGCTCGCCGTCACCGGTAACGATGTGGCGGCGGAGCTGGGCAGGAAGCCCGGCCCATGGATGGGCGGGCTGCTGCAGCAGCTGCTCGAGTGTGCGGCGCTGGGCGAGCTTGCGAATAAGCGGGATGATTTGCTTCAAGCCGCGCGCGACGCTGTGATGTAGCGTCCTTCGCGGCTTTGTTATTCATATTGTGAATGAGTGAGTAGGTGAGTGAGGCCAGATGAACGAACGCATCTTACAGTTATTTGAACAAAACCCTGATGCTTATGTATCGGGAGAAGAGATCAGCCGAATGCTCAATGTCAGCCGGACAGCGGTGTGGAAGCATATTGAGGCTCTCCGCCAAGCCGGTTATAAATTCGAATCTGCCACGCGCAAAGGATATCGCTTGCTGAGCAAGCCGGATGTCTGGAATGTAACCGCCCTGCTGGCAGGATTGAACACCAAGCGGATGGGCCAGAAGCTCCACATCTATGGCGAAGTTGATTCCACGCAAACGATTGCACACTCTCTCGTCGCCTCAGGGGCGCCTGAGGGCACGCTGGTGCTTGCGGAGTCTCAGACATCAGGGAGAGGGCGCATGGGGCGCAAATGGCATTCCCCGGCGGGTAAAGGGATCTGGATGAGTCTGGTGCTGACGCCACGGATTCCTGTCTATTTCATGCCGCAGCTTACCTTGCTGTGTGCGGTCGCTTTGTGCCGCTCGATTCAGAAGACGGTTGAGGTCGATGCCGGCATTAAGTGGCCGAACGATCTGCTGGTCGGCGGCAAGAAAATCAGCGGCATTTTGCTGGAAAGCAGCGGTGAGGACGAGCGGTTGAAATATGTGATTGCTGGTATCGGCATCAGCGCGAATTTAAGCGTCGAGGATTATCCGGAAGAACTGCGCAGTGTGGCGACCTCTCTCGCGATTGAGCGTGGGGCAGAGGTGTCGCGGGAAGCGTTGGTGCAATCCTTTTTACAGGAGTTTGAAGAGTTGTATGATTTATATTTGGAAGAAGGCTTCGCGCCGATCCGTCTGCTCTGGGAAGCGCAGAGCGTAACGCTGCGCCGTCCGATTCGGACGCATACGCCGCAAGGGATTGTCGAAGGGATGGCAGAGTCGCTGGATGACTCCGGGGCGCTGACGGTTATGACGAATGCAGGGGAACGGGTCAAGATCTACTCCGGCGATATCGAGCTGAGGTAGGGAAGCTGGAGCGGTAGGGGAATAGGGATATTCAAATTATGCAACGTTTGGTATAATGGAAGCGTGAGGCGGTATTCGTATGGAACTGCACTCGTGGACTTAAGGTTATGAATGTAAGGAATACTAAGCACGACAAGATGTTGGATTCTGCTCTGAGCCTTAAGGGGACCGAGACAGAAGGATCATAAGGATTCTTTCTGCATGCGCTCCTTTTAGCTCTCAGCTAAAAGGATTTTTTATTTTATAGGGAAAGCTGGGATACGCATGGAACAACGCAAGCCGTTAACGACAGCCAAGATGAGAAAGATGAAGCAGGACGGTGTGCCGATTACGATGGTAACGGCGTATGATTATCCGTCGGCGAAGCTATCCGAAGAAGCGGGCGTCGACATGATTCTCGTCGGAGACTCGCTGGGCAATGTTGTATTAGGCTACGATTCGACGCTGCCGGTGACGCTGGATGATATGGTCTATCATACACGCGCAGTTGTCAGAGGGGCAGAGCGCACGTTCATCGTGGCGGATATGCCGTTCTTGACTTACCATGGCAGCCTCGATGTCACGCTCAAAGGGGTCGCGCGCCTGATGCAGGAAGGCGGCGCCAAAGCGGTGAAGCTAGAGGGCGGCGAGGAAATCGCGGCAACGGTAGAGGCGATTACGAAGTCGGGTGTGCCGGTTGTCGGCCATATCGGCTTGACACCGCAATCGGTGCATCAGCTCGGCGGATTCCGTGTGCAGGGCAAGAGCTCGGAGCAGGCGGAGAAGCTGATGCGCGATGCGAAGGCGATTGAGCAGGCCGGAGCTTGTGCAATCGTGATTGAGCTCGTGACCGATGAGCTGGCGGCCTGGATTACGAAGGAGCTGTCCATTCCGACGATCGGGATCGGCTCCGGCGTGAACTGCGACGGGCAAGTGCTCGTCTTCCACGATCTGCTGCAGTATGGAAGTGCCAGCGCACCCAGAAAGTTCGTAAAGACGTACGCGAACATTGGGGAAGCTATACGCAATGGCATCAGCAGCTATGTGCAAGACGTGAAAACGCGCGCATTTCCTGCGCCGGAGAATACGTTCCATATGGATAACGATGTTGTCCAATATTTGTATGGGGATAAGGAGTAATGGCTGCCATGGAAGCTGTCCAAACGATAGAAGTCGTTCATACGATCAGCGATCTGCGGGCCCGTGTGCAAGCATTTCGCCGCAGCAGCGAGAAGCCGGTCGGCTTCGTGCCGACGATGGGGTTCCTGCACGAAGGTCATGCAAGCTTGATGCGCCAGGCGCGTGAGCGGTGCGGGCTCGTCGTGCTCAGTATTTTTGTGAATCCGCTGCAATTCGGGCCTAACGAAGATTTCGAACGCTATCCGCGCGATGCGGAGCGCGACTTGCAGGTTGCGGAAGCCGCGGGAGCGGATATCGTTTTCATGCCGGATGTGGCGGAGATGTACCCAAGGCAGAATCGGACGACCGTCTCGGTGACGGGCGTGTCGGAGCGGCTCTGCGGGGCGTCCCGCCCGGGCCATTTTGACGGCGTAGCGACGGTGGTTAGCAAGCTGTTCCACATGGTGCAGCCGGATCAGGCGTTCTTCGGCCTGAAGGATGCGCAGCAAGTGGCTGTCATTCAGCAGATGGTGAATGACCTCAATTTCCCAGTGGAAATTGTGCCGTGCCCGATTTTGCGTGAAGCGGATGGCTTGGCGCTCAGTTCGCGCAACGTGTATTTGAGTGAAGATGAACGCAAGCAGGCGCTCGTTCTCTCGCAATCTTTGACAAAAGCGGAAAGCTATGTTCAAAGCCATTCGAATTTTGCTGCGCAAGAGCTGGCACAGCTTGTGCAAAATCATATTTTATCCGTGCCGCTGGCCCGAATCGATTATGTTGAAGTGTTGGAATATCCGTCATTGGTTCCTTTTGAAAGCACTTATCTTAGCGATCTTACAACCATTATCGTAGCCGTTGCCGTAAAATTCGGTAACACCAGACTTATAGATAACATTATTCTGCCAATTGGGAAGTGATTGACATGTTCCGCACAATGATGAAAGCCAAAATTCACCGCGCTACCGTAACGGAAGCGAATCTTAACTATATCGGAAGTATTACGATTGACGAGGATCTGCTGGATCAAGTGGATATGCTGCCGGGCGAGAAAGTGCAAATCGTCAATAACAATAATGGAGCCCGTCTGGAAACGTACATTATTCCAGGTCCGCGCGGCTCAGGCGTTATTTGTCTCAATGGTGCTGCTGCCCGTTTGGTTCAGACAGGGGACATTGTCATTATCGTCTCTTATGCGATGATGACGGATGAAGAAGCCAGAACGCATCGTCCTACCGTTGCCATTATGGGAGCGGATAACAAAGTAGCGCAACTGCTTCGAGAAGAAGAGCATTCCACCGTGCTGTAACTTTTTGTACGTCGGATTTTCGCTTCTTTTCATGCATGAAATCGGCGCTAGTGACAAAGAATGAGGGTAAGCTTTCGAGGCAAAGGTGGGATGGCAAATGTTTAAGCATTTATTTTCCACAATGAACGAGGTTTTGGAAGAAATCCAACGCGAATACCCGAGCAGCGCCGGAGATAAAAAAGCGGAGCTCGACGAACAACTGCAAGTGCTCAAGGCAATGAGCGATGAGTTTATTGAAGCTTGGCTGCAGTTTGAGGAGAAGCTGGGAAAGTTTTATGGGGCCGTACCGATCGGTACCCAGACCCTTCATAACGAGCTGATGGAGCTGGATGTTGCCGGCAAGCAGACAGCGGAATTTGTGAGGGGTCAGGGGTACTACAAATTATATATGTACGATCAAGCGATCCAGGAGTTCGAGGCGCTGATTGAGCGGCAACCCGATTTCTTGCTGGCGCGTATTTATTTGGCCATGGGGTACTTGCGAAAAGGGGAGTTTGGCGAAGCGTACCGGCACTTTCAATTTTTGCTGCCGCTGACCAATAATACGAAAATGAAAGCAATCTCTTACAATGCGATGGGCTGTATCCAGGTGCAAAATCAAAACATGGAGAAGGCGTTCGAATATTTTCAAAAAGCCTATCATACCGATCCATCCTGCATGGAGCCGCTGATTAATCTGGATGAGTCGTAGGCCGTTGGATGAACAAGGTATTCCCTTTTCCTGATCAGATTTGGTATGCTAGGAGAAGAGCAGGACGAAGGGATTGAAGATCAGGTTATGAAATTTGCAGTTTTGGATTTTGAAACGACTGGAAGCGGGCAAGCCGATGAGATCATTCAAGTCGGGCTTGTAATTATAGATCAATTTCAAATTGTCGACAGGTATACTTCCCTGGTAAATCCAGGCATGGGTATACCTTCTTCTATTACAACGTTAACCGGGATTACGGATGAGATGGTCAAAGATGCACCTGCACTGGATCAGGTGATGTCGGACATGTTCCCTTTATTGTTCGATTGTGTGCTGGTCGGTCATCATGTGCCGTTTGATCTTTCCTTTTTGCAAAGAGGGCTGACGAAAACAGGCTATCCGCCTTTCTCCGGACGCGTACTGGATACGATGGATATGCTGCGCATGTTATTCCCATCTATTTCCAGTTTGCAGCTGAGCATGGTAGCTGGTCTGTTTGGTTTGGACCATGAGCGTCCGCATCAGGCGGACAGCGATGCAGAAGTAACGGCGCTCATCTGGATCATCTGCATGGAGCGGCTGCTTGGTCTACCGCTGCTCACGGTGCAGCGGTTGAGCCACATCTTCGAAAGCACAGCTGGGGATTTGGGCTGGTTTTTGGACGAAATTCGCATATTCAAAGAGTCGGAAACCGGCGTTGATGCGAATGCGCACCGTTATTTCCGGCAGTTTACGATCAATGTGAACGATTGGGGCGAGGACGAGGACGTGCGCGGCGAAGATGCGAGTCTGCAGCTTGGTGCTACGTTTGAGGACTTCCAGGAGGGCTTGAAAGCGCAGCTGCGGCAAAAATTCGTCGACTTCGAGGAGCGCGAATCGCAGGATATGATGATTCGTGAGGTGGAGCGGTCGCTTCGCACGGATCAGCATCTGATGATCGAAGCGGGCACAGGGACCGGCAAGTCGCTGGGCTATTTGATTCCTGCGTTATATTATGGAATTAAACATGACAAAAAAATCGTGGTTTCCACGCATACGATTAATTTGCAAGAGCAGCTGCGCGAGCGGGATATTCCTTTACTGAAGGACATCTTTCCCGTTGATTTCAGAGCGGCTGTGCTGAAGGGCAGAAGCCACTACTTGTGCCTGCGCAAGTTTGAGACGAAGCTGACCACGCGGGATTATGAGAACGGCAAAGATGATCCGGTGACGGCGGCGCAAATGGTCGTATGGCTGGGCGAAACGGAGCACGGCGATGAGGAAGAACTGCATTTTGGCAATAAAGGCGCGCAGTTCTGGTATTCGGTGGCGAGTGACACTGACTCTTGTCTCAACCGGATGTGCCCTTGGTTCAAAAAATGCTTCTATCATCGAGCCCGCAATGACGCGAATACGGCGGATTTGATTATTACGAATCATTCCATGCTGTTCACGGATATGAAGGCGGAGAACCGCTTGCTGCCGGCTTACAAACAGCTTGTGATTGATGAGGCGCATCATTTTGAAGAGGTGGCGAGCAAGCACCTCGGTATTGAACTGCATGCGGCTGCGCTGCATAACACGATGCAGTGGCTGTATAAGGATCAGCGCAGCGGCCAGCTGCCGATGCTGCGATTTCGGCTGAGCAAGAATGACGATCATCCGGAGCGCGTCGAAGCGTGGAGTGCTATCATCGATGGCACGTTCCCTAAGCTGATTCAGATCAAGGAAGACTGGGATCGGCTGAGTGAAGGGCTCTATGAGCTGCTGGCATCACGGAGTGACCCGTCGCAAACGGAAAATTCGCAGTACGTGCTGCGCATGAAGCCGGATGAGCTGCCTGGTCACTGGAATGAGTTGATGATGATGGAAGATAACATCTACGTGAACATGAGCAGTGTGCTTCGCGGGCTCGATAAGCTTTTGAACGAGATTAAGGACATGCAGGACGTTTTTGAGGTCCAAGGGCTTGTCACCGATTTAAATGGGACCGTGAAAGAACTGTACGAGCACCGGGATGCGCTTCATTTTTTCATGAAGATGGCGGATGAGGGTTATGTGTACTGGATGGAGGCCGGAACGTACTCCAAAGCGAGATCGCTCCAACTGAACAGTGTGCCGACGGATGTCAGCCCGCAGCTGCAGCAGCACTTTTTTGAAGTGAAAGATAGTATTGTCCTGACTTCGGCGACGTTGTCTGTGAATAAATCGTTTCAATACTCGGCGGAGCAGTTAGGGCTTCATATTCCTGCCGACGAGGAGTCAGGCCGGCTGAAGACGGTGCAGCTGCCTTCGCCGTTTAATTACCGGGAACAAGCGCTGGTTGTCATTCCTAGAGATTTTCCAACCATTAAGGGGGCTGCC
>Ga0209566_101122_pt1 | contig 10212 bp, 9 predicted proteins | sample Araplavi_mTSA_r2_2_FD_184287 | JGI IMG/M metagenome (GOLD analysis project Ga0209566, IMG submission 184287) | Arabidopsis root microbial communities from North Carolina, USA - plate scrape CL_Cvi_mTSA_r2 (SPAdes) (version 2) | ecosystem: Host-associated > Plants > Roots > Endosphere | place: USA...
GCCGACTGTGGTGCCGCAGGCCGTTGATCTAGAACATGCGGCAGATGTGCTCAACCAGGGCCGCCGCGTCGCCATGCTGGTGGGTGCGGGCGCGCTGGGCGCCAGCGCTGAAGTGGCGGCCGTGGCGGAAACCCTGGGCGCAGGTGTGGCCAAGGCGCTGCTCGGCAAGGCGGTGCTGCCCGATGACGCCCCGAACGTAACGGGCGCGATCGGCCTGCTCGGCACCGAGCCCAGTTGGGAGCTGATGAACCACTGCGACACGCTGCTGATGGTGGGCTCGGGCTTCCCGTATGCAGAATTTCTGCCCAAGGAAGGCCAGGCGCGCGGCGTGCAGATCGACCTGGACCCCGGCATGCTCGGGCTGCGCTACCCCATGGAAGTGAACCTTGTCGGCGACAGCGCACAGACATTGCGTGCGCTGCTGCCGCTGCTGCAGCGCAAGACCGACACGTACTGGCCCGAGCGCATCGCCCGCTGGAATGCAGATTGGTGGAAGACACTGGAGCAGCGCGCGTTGCAGCCGGCTTACCCCGTCAATCCGCAGCGTGTGTTCTGGGAGCTGTCTCCCCGGCTGCCGACCAACGTGATCGTCACGAGTGATTCCGGCACCTGCGCCAACTGGTATGCGCGCGACCTCAAGTTCAAGCCGGGCATGATGGGCTCGCTCTCGGGCGGGTTGGCGTCGATGGGCGCGGCGGTGCCGTACGCGATTGCGGCCAAGTTTGCGCACCCCGACCGCCCCGTCATCGCACTGGTGGGCGACGGCGCCATGCAGATGAACAACATGGCCGAGCTGATCACCGTGGCGAAGTATTGGAAGCGCTGGAAATCGCCCAAGTGGATCTGCATGGTCCTCAACAACCAAGACCTGAATGAAGTCACCTGGGAGCAGCGCGTGATGGAAGGCGACCCGAAGTTTCCGGCGTCACAGGACATCCCCGACGTACCGTATCACCGCTTTGCAGAGCTGATCGGCTTGAAAGGGCTGTATGTCGACAACCCGGACCAAGTGGCCGACGCGTGGGATGAAGCGCTCGCCGCGGATTGCCCCGTTGTGCTGGAGGTAAAGACCGACCCCGACGTGCCGCCGCTGCCACCACACGTCACGCTGCAGCAGGCGCGCAACTTTGCAACGGCGCTGGCCTATGGCGACCCGGACGCGAGTGGCGTGCTGCGTGGAACCGCACGGCAAGTGTTGTCGGCGCTGTTCCCGGTGCACAAGGACAAGGACTGAACCGGCAACGCAGCGCTCTCAACGTACCTCGACGTGGACAGCACCCGACTCCAGCGGGCGCACGTCCACTTCCACCGGCAGGAACGTCTCGATCACGCCGATGTTGGTGAGCAGATGCGATGAGGCCTCCACCACCGTCAAGCTTCCGGTACCCGCCAGCGCCATCGGCAACACGAGTTGATCGGCAAGGTACTCGTCGACCGCCGCCGCGCTGTGCAGATAGCGCTGCGCCGCCTGAGCGACTTGCTGGCCGATCGTCTCTGCCGTCACGCCACGCTCACCAAAGCCGGTGAGGACCTCGGTGACGTGCTCGTGCACGATGTCCAGCACCAGCGCGTTGCCGGGACCTTCTGCATTGCCGAGGTCACGCACCGTACTTTCGATGCCGGGAACCAGGCGACCGAGCGTATCCAGCTCGCGCCGCGCCACGCTGCCCCGCACACCTGCAACGATGCCTTCAGCACGCAGCGCCTGCTGCGCACCCCGCTCCGTCAGATGCAGCGCATGCAACGCACCCGCACACGGCGTCACCGTCGCCACCACCTCACCGCCGCCCGCCGGGTAGAAGCCGTGGCGCTTAAGCGCGAGGGTCTGCGCCACGCCCATGCGCGCCATCAGCGGTAGCCACGCGCGGATGAGGAAATCGACCGGCGGCGCCGCACGGTTGTGCGTGCCGCCACTCACCGACACGGTGCTCGGTGCATCGGCAAACCACAGTGCAGGCAGGATCGTCTGCAACACCAGCGTGCAGCTGCCGGCCGTGCCAATGGCAAAGCGGTAGTCGCCGCCCCGGATGGTGCCGGGCGTGAAGCGCAGCGTCTGCGAGCCTGCTTCCGCGCCTTCCACCGTTGCGCCACTGATCTCCACCGCCGCCTGCACGGCGGTCAGATGCTGGCGCAACAAACCCGGCTTGGAACGCTTGGCGCGGATGTTCTCGATCTGGAACGGCGTGCCCGTCAGCATGGAAAGCGTGAGCGCGGTGCGCAGGATTTGCCCGCCGCCCTCGCCTTGTGCGCCGTCGAGTTCAATGCAGCCGACGGGTTGTGCTGCTTGTTGTTCTTGTTGTTGGGTGTTCATGGTTTGTTCTTCTTGTTGGTATCGAGACACCTGGTCCCGCAAACGCAAGACGTCGTCGCTCCCGGCACTCAGTCGGAGGTGCTGGCCGCCAGTGCACAGACTGTGCCGCATCGTGCGTTGTACACGGTCATACACCAGATGCCCCACCACTCCTTGCCCGCATCGAAATAGTTGCTCCAGTTGCTGCGTTCCGGTTCCTCGCCGGGATTGCCAACCCAGTCGAAAACCTCGACCTCCTCGTCGGCCAGCAAACCAAGCGTCGACAGCCAATCGCGAAAGTCCGCGGCCTTCAGCGTCGTCGAATAGGGTGGAACCAAAAAAGCTTGCTCTAGAGGTCCACCCGCTTCGGTCAATTCAACCACCTTGTCGTGGCCGAGTTTCACCGGACGCGCAGCAGGCAGATCAACGACCAACTCCGGCCATTCGTACGAGGCGTATTCCGGGTGCTCGGCAATCACTTTGGCTCGGTGCTTCCTGAGTTCCGTTGCGATTTCGTCGAACAGACCCGCGAGCACTTGGCGATGCGTTTCTTCTCCAAGCGCGGTGTGCCCTAGCATCCGGTAAAGCTTGAAATCAAAAACGGAGCCGGCCGCCCCCAACCGCTGACGCAACGCTTGGTGATCACGATCCTCCAAGCTCTCCAGCATGTTCATTAGCCTCACCCCTTCACACACACCACTTGGCGCAGCGTATGCACGATCTCCACCAGATCCGCCTGCGCGGCCATCACATGGTCGATGTCCTTGTATGCCATCGGGATCTCGTCGATCACGTCCACGTCCTTACGGCATTCCACATGGGCCGTGGCGCGAATCTGGTCATCGACCGTGAAACGCTTCTTGGCCTGCGTGCGGCTCATCGTACGGCCCGCACCGTGGCTGCACGAGCAGAAGGCCTCTTCGTTACCCAGCCCGCGCACGATGAAGCTCTTCGCGCCCATCGAACCTGGAATGATCCCGAGCTGCCCCTTCTGCGCCGACACTGCGCCCTTGCGCGTGACCAGCACATCGCGGCCGAAGTGGGTTTCGCGCTGCACGTAGTTATGGTGACAGTTCACCGCCTCGACGTCCGCCGCGAACGGCTTGGCGATGACCTTGCGCGCGGCCGCGATCACGTTCTGCATCATCGTGGCGCGATTACGGCGCGCGTAGTCCTGCGCCCAGCCGACGGCTTCAACGTAATCGTCAAAGTGCTGGCTACCTTCTTCAAAGTACGCCAGGTCGCGGTCCGGCAGATTGGCGATGTGCTGTCGCATATCGGCCTGCGCCAGCTCGATGAACAGGTTGCCGATGGCGTTCCCCACCCCGCGCGAACCCGAGTGCAGCATGAACCAGACGCGTTGCTCTTCATCCAGGCAGACCTCGATGAAGTGGTTGCCGGTACCCAGCGTTCCCAGGTGCTTGTGGTTGTTGGTCTTGGCGAGCTTCGGGTACTTGTCGGTGATGCGCTTGAAGCCATCCACCAACTCGCCCCACATCGCATCGACCGTTTCCGGCGGCGTGTTCCAGGCACCCTTGTCGCGCGGGCCCGGCGTACGGCCGTGCGGCACCGCTGCTTCAATGGCGCTACGCAGGCCATGCAGGTTGTCCGGCAGGTCAGCGGCTGTCAGCGTCGTGCGCGCGGCCATCATTCCACAGCCGATATCCACACCCACGGCGGCCGGAATGATCGCGCCCTCGGTCGGGATCACGCTCCCGATGGTCGAACCCTTACCCAGGTGCACGTCCGGCATCACCGCCAAGTGCTTGAAGATGAACGGCATCTTGGCCGTGTTCATCAGTTGCTTGCGGGCGTCGTCTTCCACCGGCACGCCGTTGGTCCAGAGCTTGATGTCGGCGCCGTTTTCAACGTGGAGGGTGTTGTAGGTGCTCATGATGCGTTGCTTCCTTTGTTGTTGTCGTTGTTCTTCTTGCTGATCGTGCGTCCGCTGCGTCGTGTCAGGCGACACGGTTTGCAGCGGATGGCAATCGAATCGATATAGCCCTTGGCGGTTTCATACCACCATTTCTGCTGCTCGGCGGTCCAGACCTCGTGCTTTCCGCAATCGACGCAGGCGTACCACTGATCGACGTAGTAGCCATGTTGCGCAAGGCGGGGCAGACCGGAGCCGTAGCTGTTGTGCGGCGCCAGTTGCGACACATCCACCGGCAAGCTACCGCGCGGCGCAGGCGGCATCGGCGCGGGTGCCCGCACGCAGGCAATCTTTGCCAGTGCTCGCCGCTCCTGACGCCGCGCCATGATGGCGGCGCGCTTCTGTTTTCCGCTGATCATGCTGCGCTCCTCGTTAGCTGGACACGCTGACTAGTGCAATGGGTGTGCCAGGTTGCCCCACCCGAAACCAAGACTGACCTATCCCATTGATTTCGTTGGATTTACGAGGTATCAACGCAGATGTAGGCACGCAAAACTTTCCGAATATCCGATCCGTTGATATATTGATTTATCTTTTTGGATAGCACCTCAGGATGCGTAAAACCGTCGCCATCGGCTTTGTCGGCACCACGCTCGACTACGTGGGCAAGGGTGCCCAGCGCTGGGAGCGCTGGCGGCCCACCGTCGGCCTGTGCCAGCAGGACGACCTCGTGATCCACCGGCTGGAGCTGCTGCACGATGCCCGCAGCCGCAGCCTGTTCGAGCGCCTGCGCGATGACATCGCCGCCGTGTCGCCCGAAACGGAGGTGCGCAGCGTCGAAATCGCACTGCGCGACCCGTGGGATTTCGAAGAGGTCTACAGCACGCTGCACGACTTCACGCGCGGCTACGCCTTCGACACCGAGGCGGAGGATTACCTCATCCACATCACCACCGGCACGCACGTCGCGCAGATCTGCTGGTTCCTGTTGGCGGAGGCGCGCTACCTGCCGGCGCAACTCATCCAGACCGCACCGCCGCGCAAAAAGGAGTTGGGCAACACGGTGGGCAGCTATAGCGTCATCGACCTGGACCTCTCGCGCTACGACAAGATCGCCACGCGCTTTGCACGCGAGCGGGAAGACACGGTCTCGCTGCTCAAATCGGGCATCGCCACGCGCAACCCGGCGTTCAACCGGATGATCGAGCAGATCGAGCGTGTGGCGTCGCGCTCAAAGGCGCCGATGCTGCTGTTCGGGCCCACGGGTGCCGGCAAGTCGTTCCTCGCGCGCCGCGTGTACGAGATGAAGAAGGCGCGCCATCAACTGGCCGGCCGCTTTGTCGAGGTGAACTGCGCCACGCTGCGCGGTGACAGCGCCATGTCGGCGCTCTTCGGCCACGTGAAGGGCGCCTTCACCGGTGCGCAAACCGAGCGCGCTGGCTTGCTGCGCAGTGCAGACGGCGGCCTGCTGTTCCTGGATGAGATCGGCGAACTGGGCCTGGACGAGCAAGCCATGCTGCTCAAGGCCATCGAAGAAAAACGTTTCCTGCCCTTCGGCAGCGACCGCGAAGTGGAGAGCGATTTCCAGCTCATCGCCGGCACGGTGCGCGACCTGCGGCAGTGGGTGGCCGAAGGCCGCTTTCGCGAAGACTTGTATGCACGGATCAACCTGTGGACGTTCGACCTGCCCGGCCTGGCCGATCGTCCGGAAGACCTGGAGCCGAACCTCGATTTCGAGCTCGCCCGCTTTGCGCGCGAGCACGGCGAACAGGTGCGCTTTCACACCGAGGCGCGGCGCATCTATCTGAAGTTCGTCACCTCACCGCAGGCACGCTGGACGGGCAACTTCCGCGAGCTGTCGGCCTCCGTTACGCGGCTGGCGACGCTGGCCGAAGGTGGGCGCATTACCGAGGCCGATGTGGCGGACGAAATCGCGCGCCTGCAGCGCACATGGGCTGAGCCGGACTCAGCAAACAGGAGCGGCGCACTCGCCAATCTGCTGGGTGACGAGGTGGCCGCGCTCGATCTGTTCGACCGCATGCAGTTGGACAACGTGATTGCCGTGTGTCGCGAGTCGTCGTCGCTGTCCGATGCGGGGCGCCGGTTGTTTGACGTGTCGCGCACAGAGAAAGCCAAGGTGAACGACGCAGACCGGCTACGCAAATACCTCGCCCGCTTCGGGCTGGATTGGGCGCGAGTGCGAGCCGGGTAGCCGCCCGCCGATCAAGGTTGCATGGAACCCGCCAGCGTCCGGAGGTTGACCGGATCAATATGGACAAAGCCCCCGCGCGGGCTGTCAATGTCGGCAATCAGCATGAATGACAGCGCCAGCACCAACGGTAGCAGCAGTTGCAGCACACCCCGCATGCGCGCGCTGCGCGTGCCGTAACCCACCATGAATGTGCCGCACGCTCCCACCATGAACAACAGCACCCACGCCGCCACGGGAATGCGGTTGCGCCACGCCGCCTGCGTATAGCCCTGCGCGTTGAGCACGTCGTTCATGCCGCTCACGGCCAGCGCGACGATGGGTGTGGGCTGGGCGGCAGCGGGCGCGAGCACCGCATTCCACAGGGCATCTTGCAAGCGCGAGGTCTCGGCTTCGATTGCGCGCAAACGGGAAGCATCGTGGTTGCTGTAAAGCTGGATGCGCGCGTCCAGGTACTGCGCCAGCAGGCGGCGCACGTTGGCGGCATCGGTGGCGGGCAGCAAGCTGGCGCGCACGTATTCGGTGCCGATGGCGTTGGCTTCGTCCTCTTCGTACGTCTTGCGCCCGTCGTAGCGGCTGATGGCCATCGAGAACGTAAAGCCGATGATCAGGCCGAGCAGCGTGAGCGTGGCGGCCTGGATCACGCCAAAGTCTTCGTGCGTGCTGGTGTCGAGCCTGCGGCGCTTGGATACCGCCGAGCCAATCCACGCGGCCAGGCTCAGCACGACAAACGCCATCACGAACACCTCGATCGGATGATCAATCACCACACCCATGCAACCCGCTCCATCGTTGAATCTGTGACGGGGTGAGCATACGACATCTGCCGCGGCATCCATCGGCCGGGGGCGGGCGTCATCAGGCCGAAGGGGCGGCGTGGGGATCGACGTTGCGGTTGGCGTTGGCGGGGGTGTTGTCGTGATGGTGCTCACGCAGGGCACCGGGCACGGCGGTGCTGGCTAGGCCATCGGCCGCGAGCCACGCAGCGGTGGCGGCGGCGGCGCGGTCAATCAACTCGCCGCAGCGGGCGTAGTCGTAGGGCGACACGTCGAGCGGACAGAGCGGCGGCACCACGGCGATGGGCACCTGTCCGGCCCAGCGTTCCAGGTCTTGCACGAGCTGGCGCGCGACCAGCAGCGACAGCGCATTCAGCGCATGTTCGATGGCGCTGCGCGGCGCGCGGCGCTCGGCGCAGGCAAAGCCGGCTGGCAGCACGACCACGCGGGTGGCACCGAGGCGGATGGCGGTAGAGATGGGTGTGTTGTTGGCGACGCCACCGTCGATGAGCAGGCGGTCACCAATGCGCACGGGTGGGAACACGCCCGGAATGGCGGCGCTGGCCAGCACGGCCGGGACAATGGCGCCGGAAGACAGTACAACCTCGGCGCCGGTGCGCATGTCGGTGGCCACCACGTGCAGCGGGAGCGTTGCGGCCTCCACCAGCGTCTGCGCAAAATGCCGTGTCAGCAGGCGCTGCAGGCCAGAGGCATCCACCAGATGCTCACGACGGCCGCCCAGCATGCCGAACATTGCGCGCCATGACCACGGCATCACGTCGGCGCGGCGCACGCCCCGCCACAACGCTTCCAGTTGTACCGTGCCGGCTACGTGCGGGTTGCACGCAAAGAACGCCGCATTGATAGCCCCGGCAGACGCGCCGATCACCATGTCCGGCACCACACCCGAGGCCACCAGCTCGCGCAGCATGCCGGCCTCGATGGCACCCAGGCTGCCGCCGCCAGCAAAAACGAATGCCGTTCTTTCCGCCCTGTCCATGACCAATGCTGTGCCGCAGCACAAGAGTCCGCCAACGCTGGCTGAACCTAGAGTAGAACTCCGTGGCGACCCTCGCTAGGAGCGCACGGACCCTCGCGCCGCATCGGCCATGGGCTTCCAGTGCAGGAAGCCGAACAACAGGGTCAGCAGCACGCTGCCCAGCAGCGGCCCCTTGTACAGCGCAACCTTCTTGAAGCAGAAGATCACTTCCAGAAGGTGCACGACCACCAGCGCCCCGGCGACGATGCGAACCCAATCGATGGTATTTGGCGACAGTGGCAGCGCTGTCAGGTAGCTGACCAGTGCCACGCCATAGACGGCGAGCAGGACGATCTTGCCGAGAAAGTTGAACATGCCACGGGCTCCAGGAACGTTGGTCGGAAATGCGCGAGCAAGCATACCTTCCAGCACCCAGGCCGCATCCGCTTCAAACGCGGGGGTAGATCGCCCCCTCGACTTTGTCTGTACGCACCCGCAAGCAGGCGCGCAACAGCAGACGGAACCCGCCTGCCAATCAACATTTTGGTGAATTGAGCAGGTCACACAAACCCCTCCAATATCCCCGGCCCTGTCGTCATTGCCGGCGTGCGCACGAGCACGTGCCGACCACCACGACGCAAGGGGTACGCGTTCGCGACGAACGCTGGGCAAACACGGACGGACGCACTGGCCACACTAGAAATCATCGAGGCTGGGCGGACGTCATCGACAGGGTCCAAATCGTGACCGCCATTTGAGACACGGCGGCACGGATTCCCGCTCTTGCCGGCGTGAGCCGGTTCTTTTTAGGTGATAACAAGAATGAAGATGAAACGCTTTGCCATGCTGGGGGCTGTGGCAACCGTATTCCTGTCGGCCCAGGCCGTCGCCGATGTTGTGACGGTGGCCCAGGTGCTGCCGCTGGAGGGTTCCGTGGAGCCGTCAACGCGCGCCACCGCGGAGGCAGCGGAGCTGTACCTGCGCAGGGTCAACGAGGCGGGTGGCGTGAATGGGCACACCATCAAGGTGGTCACAATCAACGGCTCGAGCAACTTGGACACAGCGGCACAGCGCACGGGGGACGTGATCCGGCAGCATCATCCAGCTGCCCTGCTGAACTACTACGGGTCTGCCCGCACCGCCACGCTGATCAAGAGCGGCGTCTTGGATACCAGCCGGACACCTGTGCTCGGCGCCATCGTATCGTCCACGCAGGTGCGCCAGAGCGCAGACAATCGGTGGGTCTTCTACGTACGCGCGGGCCTCAAGACCGAGGCCGAGCAGATGGTGCGGCAGAGCGTATTACTGGGCGGCAAGCGTATTGCCGTGTTGCACCAGGGCGATGCCTTTGGCGAAGATGGGCTGAACAAGAGCACAGCCGCCATGCAATCCCTCGGGCTCAAGCCTGTGCTGACGGTGCCCCTGTCGACCAAGACGATGGATGCAGCGGCGCTGAACAAGCTTGCAGAGACCGTGCTGAAAGCTGAGGCCGACGTGGTGTTGATGTTCTCCGACAGCGTGAACATCGGCGGCTTCCTGCGGGCCTATCGCGAGCGCGGCGGCAATGCGGTGGTAACGACCGATTCCACCCCATCGGCCGACGAGCTGGTGCGCGCATCAAGCCCGGATCTGGCGCGGGGTGTTTGCATCGCAGAGGTCATGCCGGCACTCGCCAAGCGCAATACCAAGCTGGCGCGCGCCTTCATCGCCGACATGACGGCGGCCGGCCGCCCGGATTTGGCCAAATCGACGACTGCGCTGGAGGGTTATGCGTCGGCCAAGCTGTTCGTGGAGGCGCTGCGCAAGGTCAACGGCCCAGTGACCGGGGAAGCCATTCGAACGGCCCTGCAGACGCGCGGGCCGTTCGATCTGGGCGACTTCGATTTACAGTACGGCCCCTCGCAGTTCGAAGGCTCGCGCTACGTTGATATCGGCATCATTGGCCGGGACGGGCGTGTGCTGAACTGACCGCAGCGGCCTCGCTTACTCCACCGTGACCGATTTTGCGAGGTTCCGAGGCTTGTCCACATCCGTGCCGCGTGCCAGCGCGGTGTGATACGCCAGCAATTGCAGCGGCACCACGTG
>Ga0209566_101123_pt1 | contig 10200 bp, 7 predicted proteins | sample Araplavi_mTSA_r2_2_FD_184287 | JGI IMG/M metagenome (GOLD analysis project Ga0209566, IMG submission 184287) | Arabidopsis root microbial communities from North Carolina, USA - plate scrape CL_Cvi_mTSA_r2 (SPAdes) (version 2) | ecosystem: Host-associated > Plants > Roots > Endosphere | place: USA...
AGCATCTGGAACGGCTGGCTGCCGACGTCGGGATTCAAGGCCGTGGACGCACCCGAGTTCGAGCGCTACAGCGGCGACTACGATCCGGTGACGGGCGCCGGCGTGCTGGAGATCTGGTTGCCGGTCGAACCTGTGGCGTAAGCGGCGAGTCTCGATCGGCCACGATGTGGTTTGTCGCGGCCACCGCGAAGCCGTCGCCGATCAGCAATGCTTCCATCGAGATCCCGAAGAAGTTCAGCACCGGCGCGCCGACGAAGAAGATCACGAGCAGCGTGAACTTCACCCGTTCCTAGAGGACGTCCACGACGCGGCCGAAGGACGGCGGCGGCTTCGTCCGGCCGGTTTCGTCGAACGCCATGAACGCCTTCTCCAACGATGGCTGGTGCAAGTCGGTCAGCATGCGCATCCAGCGTCCGGGCACGCACAACCGGCTCACTGCACTGAAAGGCCGCGCGCCGCCGCTGACTCGCGTGACGGGAAGCCGCTCATGAAGGGGCCTCCGGTCGGAGCAGGCCGGATATTCGTTGCGACGTGACGAGCGGGCCGCTCAGCGTCCGAGCAAGCGCGGGTGGCCAGGCAAGGTGACCGTGAGGTCGGCGCCGCTCGTGTCCGGTTGCATCGACTCGGCAGCCGGGCGCGGAATCTCGCGCGTGGCCGCGAGCCAGTGCGTGAACTCGGCGGCGGTCATGCCGACAGCCTCGGCCCCGGTCGCAGTCGTCACGGCGACCGGTGCAGCGGGCGGCTGCGTTTTGCGGGCACGCGGCGGCGCAGCCTGTACAACCTCGGCCACCGGGGCGGCACGATGTCGCCGCTCGGGCGTGCCGTCATGCGCCTTCCGGCTCCGTGCGACGGCGGCCGGCTTCACTGCGGCGCTATTACGTGCCGCCCCCGCCTGCGCCGAACCACGTTCGATCCGCGCAGGCCGCGACGCGACGACGGTCGCTGCGTTGGCCACCGGCACGACGCTCGGCGTATCCGCCGCCGCGATGCTGTCCGCCATCGTCGACACGGCCGCCGCCGGCGCGATCGAGATCGCCGCCGCGTATACGCTGCCCGGCATCGGCCGATGCTGGCGCGCGTCGAACTGATGCGTCGCCATCACGCACACCAGACCGAACATCGCGGTCGCCAGCACGGTCATCCTCCAGCGACGACGGATCGGATGCGGGCGCACCCATGCCCGGTTGTCCGACCCGAAATCCTCGGCGCGAACCGGCCTGACGACCTTGATCTTCCCGGCGTCGTGCGCCGGCGCGGCCGCCTGTGCGCGACGCGCGCCGTGAATGTCGAAGACGTTCGGTCGCGGCCGCCGGCTCGCCACGAACGGCCGACGTCGCCGGCCGTACGGCGGCGGCACGTCCGAATACGGAAGTGCCCGCGGAATCGCGTAATGCCCGGTGATGTCCTGCATGCTCATGATGTCGGCGACGTATCGCGCGACTTCCGCCGCGGCAATCCGTACGTGCTCCCGTAGTTGAGTGGTCGGCTTCGAGTATCGCCGCCGAGCCGTCGCCGGACAATCGGACCAGGCCGCATCCAACGCGACACGCCAGTCAGCCCAGTCCTATCGCCGTGACGGTGCACGGGCAGGTACTAGCCTGCGCGGGCCCGCATCGATCGCGCCCCTCATGTTTCCCGTCTCCTTGCGGATGGATGCAGCACGCGCGCCCCGGCGCTCAGAATCGCCCGCGCAGGCCGATGAACACTTCGTTCGACGACAGCTTCGACTTCAGCTGTTCGTCGCGCGCGTTGATGCGGTTCGCGAACGTGTTGAAGCCCGTCTCGACGTTGCCCATGTCGACATAGCGATACCCGAGGTCGATCGAGAAGCGCTTGTTGATCGCGTAGCTCACGCCCGCGCCGGCCGAGTATGCGAGGTTGGTTTGCGTCTTCGACGCGAAGCGGCGCGAGTCGTTGGTCTGCCAGCCGTCGGCCGACACGATCGCCACGCCGATGCCGAGCGTGCCGTACACGGAGAAGCCGCGGCCGAGGTCGAAGTCCTTGTAGCCGTTCAGCATCAGGCGCTGCGCCGACACGTGGAATTCGTTCGCGTTGGCGTCGAACGGCGCCCAGTAGCTGGTGAAGTTGTTGGTGCGCTTGAACACGTATTCGCCCTCCGCGCGCCAGCCGTTGCCGAACTGGTAGCCGAGGCCGAGCGAGCCGGTCAGGTTCGAGCCCGTCTCCGGGCCGCCAACGCGGCTCGCGACGCGCGGGCTCGTCAGCTCCATGTTCACCGCGTTGTCGAACGCGCCGATGATGCGGCCCGTCGCATAGTAGCCGGCGTCGCTTGCGTCGGCGGCCTTCCTTGTTTCCGGCACGGCGACGGTGTCGGCGAAAGCGGCGCCCGAGAACAGCAGGGCGAGCGTGGACGGCAGGGCAAAACGCTTGATCATGATGAATCGAATCCTTGACGATGAATGACTTGTCGGAAAAGCCGTCATCGTAGGAATCTCGCGGCGATCGTTGAACCCGTTCGGCTACGGGTCGCGCCTCCGTAGCGCTACGGAGGCGACCCGCCCGCGAGCGCCGCGTAATCGCGCACGAGCTCGACCAGCGACGCTGCCCGAAGCTTGTCGAAGACGTTCGCGCGATAGGTCTCGACCGTGCGCGGAGACAACCCGAGCGCGCGCGCAATCTCCTTGTTGCTCCAGCCGCGCACGATACCGTCGAGTACCTCGCGTTCGCGTGCGCTCAATGTCGCCACGCGAGACGCGCGCGTCTCGTCGGCATCGTCCTGCCTGCGCCGCGCCGCATGCCGGCGCAGCGCCTGCTGGACCGCGTCGATCAGTTCGTCGTCGTCCGCCGGCTTGCGCAGGAAATCCAGCGCGCCGCGCTTGAACGCACGCCGGCACGCGTCGACGTTGCCGTGGCCCGTCATCACGATCACCGGCAGGTCGCGCCGCGCGCGCAGTGCGTCGAGCGCATCGAGGCCGCTCATCCCCGGCATCCGGATATCGAGCAGCACGCAGCCGAGCGCCGCGTCGCCGGCATCGGCAAGAAAGGCCGATGCGTCCGGATAGCAGCGCGTCGCCACGCCGACCGTGCGCAGCAGCAGCGCGAGGCCGTCGCGCACGGCTTCGTCGTCGTCGACGATCGCGACGACCGATGCGTCGCGCGTCGAATGCAGCGCGTCGTTCATGCGGCCTCCTCGGCCAGCGGCAGCAGCAAGGCGGCCTCGACGCCGCCGGTCGGCAGGTTCTTCACCGTCAGCGTGCCGTCCTGGCGCTGCGCGAGCGTGTCGCACAGCGGCAGCCCGAGGCCGAGCCCGCGTTTGCGTGTCGTGAAGAACGGTTCGAACAGGCGCGGCAGCGCGTCGTCCGGTACGCCGGGGCCGTTGTCGGTCACGCTGAAACGGTAATGCCTGCCGACGCGCGCCCCGCCGATGCGGATCTCGCCGCGCCGCGCATCGGCATCCGCGCCGCCCAGCGCATCGCGCGCATTCTGGATCAGGTTGTGCAGGATCTGCTCGACCGCGATCGGCTCGGCGAACGGCCGCGCGCGCGGCGCCGCGTTGGTCCAGCCGAGCGCGATCTGCTCGCGCGCGCATTCGTCGCGATAGAGGAACAGCAGTGTGTTCATGATCGCGTCGGGATCGATCGCGCGCCGCTCGCCGCCGTGCGCCACGGTCACGGCTTCGCGCATCCGCTCGAGAATCGCCGCCGCGCGCTTCGCCTGCGCGACGCTCGTCTGCAGCGCGCGGCGCACGCTGTCGCGTTCGTCGGGCCGGTCGAGCATTCGTTCGGCCGCGCGCGTATGGCTGACGATCGCGGTCAGCGGCTGGTTCAGTTCGTGCGCAAGGCCCGCCGCCATTTCGCCGAAGGTGTCGAGGCGGCCGAAGCGGTCGAGACGTGCGCGCGCATCCTCGCGGCGGCGCGCCTCGCGCAGCCGCCATGCGCCGAGCGCGCCGGCCGCGAGCAGCGCGGCGACCGCATTCCACAGCACGATCGGCAGCCACGGCAGGTCGGCGGCCGTCAGCATGCGCGTCGTGCGCAGCACGAATGCCTGCGGCTGCGCGGGCAGGCGCTTCTCGAGATGCATCGTCCACAACGGCGTCGCGTCGCCGGTCGCACGCTGCAGCAGCGCGATGCGGCGGTCGCGCAACTCCAGCGTCGCCGACGTAATCGCCGTGGACCAGTCGCCCGGCTGCAACAGCTGGCGCGGATCGACACGCACGGCCCACCCGGTTCCGGCGGTCAGCCAATACGCGGCGGGGCCGTCGAACGCGAGCGAGAACGGCTGGCCGGGGCGCTGCCGCGGCAGCGCGGCAGGCGCCGGTCCGGCGCCGCCCTGCCAGCCCGCGCCGGACCGCCAATAGGCGAGCCCGTCGAGTTGCGGCATGCGTTCGCGCAGGGTGTCGAGCATGCGCGCGGGCGGCGCGGTCAGCGACGACGCGCCGAGCGTCGCGAGGATCGCTTCGTGCTGCGCGGCCTTCTGCGCGAGCAGGCGAATCGTGATGCTCGAATCCTGGAAGAAGCGGTTGTACGCGTCGGACACGGCGCGCGACACGACGAACGCGGTGCCGGCGACGCTCAACGCGAGCCAGGCCGACAAGGCGGCGATTCGGACGGACGGTTTCATGATGAATGGCAAGTCGGTGAGCCGGGCCGGCGCGTGACACGACGCGATCGCCGCGCGCGCCCCCCGATCGACGTCATTGTCGGCAAATCGGCGCTTCCCGTGGTCCGAATACGCTTATACCGGCTGTCAGCCGTGTCCCAAACTGCGCGGGGCCGCTCGCACCGCGCGCAATTTCGGACCAGGCTGATTTTCTTCAGACTCCGAACCGATCACAATCGACCTGCTTGTTCTCCGTTGCCTCCGGGAGTACAGGCTCCATAGTCGATACATTCTCCCGCCTCCCCTGGCGGGACTTTTTTTGAACGGCGTCACGCCGAACCCTGCCCGGAACCTGTCCGGCCATGAACCCGCTTCCATTCATCCGATCGCGCACGCACACCGCGACCGCGCCACACCGGCCTGGCCTGCCCGCATCGTGACCGACGCACCCTTCACCGCCATCGCGATCCTGACGATCGACCACCCGAGCCGCGGCACGTTCGACGATCGCCTGCGCCGCGCCGGATACGGCTACGACCGCCTGCGCATCGACGACATCCTGCGCCGCTCCGGCTACCGGCCGTCTCGCTTCGAGTATCTGCCCGATCTGCTCGCGGCGTGCAACGCGCGCTCGTTCGATCTGTTCATCGTGCAGTGCGAGACCGCCTGCCACCGCACGACGGACGCGATCCGCGCGCTGCGCGCGCGCTTCGCCGGCACCGTCGCAATCGTGTCGACCAGCCAGCGGGACACGGATCTCTCCCGATCCGCGTGCTTCATGGCCGGCTCGAACGAGCATCTGCCGTATTCCGTCGCGCCGGATGCGCTCATCGCCAGCATCGCGACGTGGCTGCGCTGGTCCCATCACCGTGCGACGCATCATCGCTGTTGGCGAATCGGCCGCTTCGAATTCGATACGGCCGCGCGCAGCGTCAACGTTGCCGGCCGCGAGCACGTGCTGACGGAGAAGCACTTCCAGATCACGGCCGCGTTCTTCCTGAACATGGGCCGCGCGCTCGACCGCGCGCACCTGAGCCAGCTCGTGTGGGGCTCGCTCGTCGCGGCGTCGGGCCGGCGGCTCGACACGCACGTCGCCTATCTGCGCGACCGGCTCGAACTCGACGGGCGGCATGGCGTGAAGATGATGACGATGTACGGCTGCGGGTATCGGCTCGTCACGTGCGAACCGTCCATGCCGTCCGACGGCGACGATCCGGCACCGCCGCGTTAGCCCGAGCCATCGCGGGCGCGTGGCTCGAACGGCGCGCCGACGTGCCGCCACGGCACGCACGTCGCCGTGCCCACCCTCACCCGGCAACCCTGACAGGCCCCATTGCGCGCTGATCGGACTCCATTATCATGGGGGCACCTTGGCCGACCGTCCCGCTCCCGATGGACCACCGCGTCGCACCCGATCCCCCCCGTTCCGCCGGACTCGCCTCGGCCGCGCCCACCCGCGTCGGCCGGCGTCAGCGCGTGCTGCTGTATGCCGGCGGCGCGGCCATGACGGTCGCGATCCTGCTCGCGAGCGGCCTGATGCTGTACACGATGGCGCGCGAGGCGATCCAGGCGCGCTATACGACGTTCGCGGTGCGCCAGTTCCTCGTCCAGATCGAATTCAGGACACGCACGACCGGCATGGACACGCTCGTCACGCACGACGAGGCCGTGTGGAACGCGCGGCCGACCGACCCCAGGCGCGTGGCGGCGCTGGCCGCCGGGCACGGCCGGCTCGTGATCCAGGGCAGCCCGACCTTCCCGCCGACGCTCGTGCTGGCCGACCTGTCGCCCGCGCAGCCGGCCGCGCGCTATGCGCACGATCTCGCGATGGCGAGCGACATGAGCTACCGGGTCGGCGCGTTTGTCGCGAAGCACGATGCCGATCGCGCGATTGCCGGCTATGCGTATCGCCCCGACCGCAGTTTCGCGGTCGTCATTCCCGAACCCGTGCCGGCCGATCCGCTGACCGCGTCGCCGGCCACCGATGCGAAGGCACTCGTCGAGAAGGTCGCGGCGGGCGTCGATACGCCGCCGCCGGGGCAATACCGATGGCATGCGCCCGTCTACGATCCCGTCCAAAGACGCGACGTGTTCCGAATCGCCGGCGCCGTCTACGATGCGGCGACCCCGCGCGTGGTGTTCCTGTCGACGCTGCCGGTCGAGGTGCTGCGCGCCCGCCTTGCCACCGGCGACACGGCCGATGCCGCGATCGTCGTCGACGCGCACGGCCGCACGCTGCTGCGCGCGGGCACCGCGGCCGACGACGACGCGACGCGCGCGACGCTCGAACGCCTCGGCGCGCGCATGCGCGCCGCGACCGACCGCGGCGGCCCGCGCACGGCCTTCGGCGACGGCCTGTTCTCGCTGAGCCAGCCGATTCTCGATACCGACTGGACGCTCGTGCAGGCATTCACGCTGCGCTCGCTGCTCGCGACCGTCGGGCTGCGCGCGGGCGGGTACGTCGCGGTCATGCTGGCCGCGATCGCGCTCGTCTGGTGGCTGCTCGTGCGTTTCGACCGCAACGTGCTCAAGCCCGACGACGCGCGCACGCGCCGCGTGATCGACAGCGAGAACCTGAACCGGACGATCGTCGAAGCGGCGCCGTCCGGCATCGCGCTGCTGTCGCTCGCGGACGGCGCGGTGCTGCTCCAGAACGACACGATGCGCGACTACGATGCGCGCCGCGCGGGCGGGCCGTCGTTGCCGGCGCGGCTGCTCGAACGCTTCGACCGCTCGCCAGCCGCCGCCGCGTGGCAACCCGATCTGCACGTGACGCTGCCCACCGCCGCCGGCGAGGCCGTCGACCTGCTCGTCAACCTCGTGCGCACGCGCTTTCGCGACAGGGACGTCGTGCTGTGCAACTTCTCCGACATCACGTCGCAGAAGAACATCGAGCGCCGGCTAGACGAAGCGGCGCGCGCCGCCGACGCCGCGAACGACGCGAAATCGGCGTTCCTGGCCACGATGAGCCACGAGATCCGCACGCCGCTCAACGCGATCCTCGGCAATCTCGAACTGATCGGCCGCGAGCCGCTCGCCGAGTCGCAGCGCGAGCGGCTGCATACGGTGGAAGGCGCATCGTCGGTGCTGCTCGACCTGATCAACGACATCCTCGACCTGTCGAAGATCGAAGCCGGCCAGATGACGATCGAGGCGATCCCGTTCGATCTCGCCGAAACGATCCGGCAGACGGGCGCGATGTTCGAGCCGCTCGCGGCCGCGAAAGGGTTGCAGTTCGACGTGTTCGTCGACGACGCGCTCGCGTCGCGCTACGTCGGCGACCCGACGCGCATCCGGCAGATCGCCGCCAATCTCGTCGGCAACGCGATCAAGTTCACGAACCACGGCGAGATCACGCTCGAGGTTTACCTGCGCGACGACACGGACCCGGCCTCGCCGATCGCCATCGGCGTCAGCGACACGGGCATCGGGATGACGGAAGCGCAGCGCGCGGCACTGTTCCGCCCGTTCACGCAGGCCGACACGTCGATCACGCGCCGCTACGGCGGCACGGGGCTCGGGCTCGCGCTGACGAAGCAGCTCACGCAGATGATGCAGGGTGCGGTCGACGTGAAGAGCGAACCCGGCAAGGGCAGCACGTTCGTCGTCACGCTGCCGCTGCGCGCGGCAACCGACGCGCAGGTCGCCGAGCACGATGCCGCGCAGGCCGGCGATGCGGCGCTGCCGAGCGTCGCCGCGCGCGTGCTGGTGGTCGACGATCACCCCGTGAACCGCACGCTGCTGCAAGGCCAGCTCGTCACGCTCGGCTACGCGGCGGATGCGGCCGACGAAGGCGCGGCCGCGTTGCGGCGCTGTGCCGATACGCACTACGACCTCGTGATGACCGACCTCAACATGCCGGGGATGGACGGCTATACGCTCGCGCGCGTGCTGCGGGCGCAGTATCCGGGGCTGCCGATCGTCGCCGTCACCGCGCACGCGAGTGCGGCCGAGCATGCGCGCTGCGCGGAAGCGGGCATCGTCGCCGTGCTCGTGAAACCGGTGCTGCTCGATACGATCGATCGCACCGTGCGGCGTCACGCGCAGACGGCGGCAGCGCAAGCCCCGGCCCGGCGCGCGCTCGTCGATCTCGCGCAAGGTCCGCTGCCGCCGGACGTGCATGCGCTGCTCGAAGCGAGTCTCGCGCGCTCGGTCACGGCAACCCGCGACGCAATCGCACGCAACGACATCTCCGCGCTGCGTCACGAACTGCATTCGCTGCGCGGCGCGTTCGCGACGATTCACGAACATGCGGTGGCCGATGCGATCGGAGAACTGCAGGCCATCGTGCACGGCGGCGACCTGACGTCGTTCGATGCGCGCCTCGCACGGGCGGAAACCCTCGCGCGGGAAGCGCTTCGACGGCGCACGACGCAAACGCCGGCTGCGTGAATCCCGCCCGGCCGGCCCTTGCCTGGCGGGCCTCTCAGACCCATCCCCTTTTGCGCTGCGGAGCACGGTCGCGACGCATCGTTGCGCGCGTAGGACTGGGCCTACACGGTCGCTATCTCGAATCAGCCCTGGACGACTGATTAGGACGAGGCCGATCCCTACCATCGGTTTGTGAACTGACAAACTGAAAGGAGTAGGGACATGAACAAGACCTATCGCAGCGTCTGGAACGCCGTGACCAACACGTGGACGGCCGCGGCCGAAACGGCGAAGGCGCATTCGAAGGGGTCGGCGCGCGCGGCGCGGCAGGCCGTGATCGCGATCGCGCTGGGCGGTGCTGCAATCGGCGGCGCGGCTGCGGCGGAAACGTGCACGACGGAAGACGGGGCGAGCGGGACGGTCGATGCGGCGGGGGTGTGCAAGGCGGCAGGCGGTGGTGCGATCGGCATGATGGGTACCGTCGGCACGATGGCGACCGACGATACGACCTTCGTGAAGGTCAACGCTACTGCAAATCCTGCAAACGCAACCGGCGCCAATGCGATCGCCATCGGTCAAACCGTGACCTCCGCGGGTTCGAGTTCAGTTGCCATCGGCTCCAACACGACGGCCAGCGGCATGCACTCGGTTGCACTTGGTGCAGGCGCAAAGAACGCAGACGCCAGCGACCGGCAAATCGCGATCGGCGGCCAAGCGCAAACCACCGGAAAGTACACGATCGCGATGGGCTACCTGGCATCGGCAACGGTCGAAGACGCTCTGGCATTCGGACGCGCGTCTTCCGCAACGAGCACGGGCGCAGTAGCGATCGGGGCCGCTGCAACGTCGGGCGGCACGGGCTCGACGGCCATCGGCCAGTCGGCAGCTGTCGTCAGCAGTGCGACCAACGCCGTCGCGCTCGGGATGAACGCGCGTGTGGCGAATTCGAACTCGGCCGCCATCGGGTCCAATGCGTTCGCATCGAACAATTATTCGAATGCGCTGGGCGCATCGGCGTCGTCGACCGGCACCGCCAGCCTGGCGCTCGGCAGCAATTCGACGGCAACCGGGAACTATAGCGTTGCACTCGGCAGCGCCATTGGTACCGGCCGCGCTGCGGTGGCAACCGGCAACACCGCGGTCGCGATCGGCACCACGGCCAGCGCCGGCGCCAACAATGCCGTCGCGCTGGGCTACGGCACGGTTGCGGATCGGGACAACACCGTATCCGTCGGTGCGGGTGTGCCCAATATCGACGGGAACAAGTTCACG
>Ga0209566_101125_pt1 | contig 10180 bp, 9 predicted proteins | sample Araplavi_mTSA_r2_2_FD_184287 | JGI IMG/M metagenome (GOLD analysis project Ga0209566, IMG submission 184287) | Arabidopsis root microbial communities from North Carolina, USA - plate scrape CL_Cvi_mTSA_r2 (SPAdes) (version 2) | ecosystem: Host-associated > Plants > Roots > Endosphere | place: USA...
AAGATCGACAGCGTGAATATCGGTGGAACGAGCGTAATCACCGCAGCAAGCAATGCTTACGTTTCATCGAATGCACCGAATTCGAACAATCACGGGACGCCGTCCAACCCCTACTTGCTGGCTTCGGCCAATAAATACGAGACCTATCTCCAATTCGATCTGTCTGGCGTCGAAGGGACCGTGTCGTCGGCGACATTGGAATTCAGGGCCCAAACCTGGTCCGCAGGACCGATTACGTTATCCATCTACGATGCCGAGGACGATTCATGGCATGAAAACGCGCTAACCTGGAACAACAAGCCCGCGGCAGGCTCGCTTTTGGGCAGTGCCTCCCTTGATCGGGCCTGGCAGGAAAACAGCACCGACTTGACCGAATTGATCCGATCTATCCTATCGGCCAGTGAAAACGATCCGGCTACGGCCGACCGAAAAGTCACGATCGTCATCAAAAATGAATCGGAAAGCGTCGTCGCACAGATTGCATCCAAGGAAAAAGAGTATTATCCGCCCTATTTAAAAATCAAAACCAATTAAAATAGAAAAGGAGGTTTTGCTTCGTGAAGAAGTGTATTACATTGCTCTTTCTCATCGCGCTGGCGTATGTTTTTAACCCGCAGCGCACGTCCGCCGCCACTTTTCCGAACTTATCCGTCGCATTTGAACCGGTTGCGCAAAAAGTAAACGTATCCGGCATCCTGACTTCCGGCGAAGGGAAAACGATCGGCCTCTCGTTCTGGGATCCGTCCGGTGAATTGATTCATATGACTGAAGTTTCCGGCCAGCCGGATGGCAGCTTTATTGCGTCATATACGTTGAAGACCGGATCGCCCGAAGGCGTCTATTTGGTAAAGGCAGGGGCAGACGACGTTAGCTCGCTGCAGACGAGAACCTTCGTGGTCGGAGACTTGCAATACAAGATCGCCGACCTGCGATCCATCTCTTTAGACGATATCGCGCTGGAGGGATTTGATCCGGATGATGCAGTCTACCGAATGGATGCAGCAGCTGGCGTGCGGGAAGTAAAGGTCACCGCTGAGTTGGAGCAGAACGGTGCAACAATGAAAATAAACGGAAAAAACGCCAGTAACAATCGTCCCTTTGGACCGATCAAGCTTGCGAACCGCGATAACGTCATCCTGATCGAAGTCACGTCAAAGGATAAATCTAATACAAAGATCTATCGCATCACGGTGAATGCCCAGGTATCGGCTAGCGGGGGAGCGCCCGGCGCTCCGGTGTTGTCGGACGATAACGGGCACGATACGGGACTGTTGGACGGCGCCTACCGAATCGCGATGAACATGTGGTGGGGCAATAACGGCACGCAATACAAACTGTATGAAAACGACGCGCTGATCGATACGCAGACGCTCGCGGACGATGGGCCGAATGCGCAAAAAGCCGTCACCGACATCGCTGACAGACCGAACGGCACTTATACCTACTATGCCGAACTTACGAATGCCTACGGAACGACCCGAAGCGCCGCGCATACCGTCAAAGTGACGCAAGCCGCGCCTTCGAAGCCGGTTCTCTCGCACGATAATTGGGACGGCGACGGCGATTATACCGTCAACATGAACATGTGGTGGGGAACGAACGGCACCCAGTATAGGTTATACGAAAACGGTGAATTAACCGACACGAAGACGCTCAAGGCGAGTTCGCCGCAAGCGCAGCACGCTTCAACAGTCATCCAGGGCAAGCCTCCGGGCATCTATGAATACGTAGCCGAACTGGCCAACGACGCAGGCAAGACGGTAAGCCAGTCTATCCGCATACAGGTAAAGCGCACGAAATGATAAGCAAAAAGTACCGTCCGGCGAGCCGGACGGTACTTTTACGCAGCGGTTTAATGCATCGTCTGCTTGCGATATTCGCTCGGCGTGAATCCTGTAAATTTCTTAAACATGCGGTTGAAGGAATTAATGTTTTGATAGCCCGCGATCTGGGCGGCGTCTTGAATGCGGATATCGGGGCGCAGCAGCAGCTTTTTCGCTTCTTCGATCCGGACCGAATTGACGTAGTCGACGAAGTATTCGCCCGTCTTCTCCTTGAAGTAGCGGGACAGGTAGCTGCGGGAAATGTTTAATTTGTCCGCGAGCACGTCAAGCGTGATGTCCTTGTCGAAGTTTTTGGCGATGTAATCGTACACGAACGCAATCGTCGGATCCTGCTTGTCTTTCTCAGAACGGACGAGCAGGCAGGCTTCGCGGATCAAATCGCATATCGACGCTTCCAGCCGTTCGAAGTTGCGGCTATCGGACAGCGCTTCGATCGCCTCGCGTACGGGCGCCGGATCGATCTGGCGCTGACGAAGGATCTTGAGCGTTCGGCTTGCGATCGAGTCGGCGAACTGCCGGACGAGCGCCGCGCTCGGCGCACGCTTCTTGAGCTTCACGATCGCACGCCGGGTGAGCTCCTGTGCGAGCGCCTCGTTGCCATGGTACAAATGCGTCTCTAGCTCCTCCTCTTGCCCGGGGGACCATGCGCCGGGCTCCTCGCCGGACGGCGGCTCAAGGATGATCTGCGTTTGTTCGCCGAATCTTCTGGCGCGGAGCAGGTCGAGCCCGCACCGGTAAGCCTCGTTCCAATCTTGCGCGCCGCCTGCTGCCGCGATCGTGAGATATACGTATTCCTGCTCGGCCTGCAGCACGTGCTCGATGCGCGCGAGCGTGCGCGCGATCTCGGGGTCGTCGGGATCTGCGAAAACGATCGACAGAATCTGGTCCTTCTCCATCTGGAGCGTGACCGAATCCGGATAGATCTCGGCGACGATCCGGTTGACGTATTCTCGGATGAAGGAAGCCGCGCGTTCCTCGTCCACCTCGATTTGGCGCAGGTTCGGCTTGAAGTTTAGCTGGAACAAGAGCAGCGAGTAGGGACGATCCGGCGCCGCGATCGGAGAATGCGCGCCGTGCTGATGCCGGATTTTTTTGAGCGCGTTGGAGTACGCATAGTAGCGCAGCAGCGATTCTTTTTGCGACATGTCCGCATGGATGTCGGCGCTCGTTTTCAGCACTTCGCCGATCTTGTCCTGAATGATATTGAACTCCTTGATCCCGCTCTGCCAGGGAATCGGCGCGTTCCATTTGTGGATGCTCTCGATCATGCGCTTGACGGGCAGGTTGATGCGCAGGCTGAACAAAAGAGACGCGATTAGGCTGATGCCGACCGTCAGCGCGAGCAGCGCGAGAAACGTATAATTCCACCGAATCTGGCCGGATATCGTCGTATCGGGCACTTCGACGATGTAGGTGAGGCCGTTCGTTCCTTTTTCGTAGAAATAATAGACGCCCTTGTCGATCAGATGCCCGGAATCGCCCCGCAGCGCCGGCAGCGCCTTCAGTCCCTCCGGGACGGTCGCGTAAAGCGTCCTGCCCTTTTCATTTAAAATATAAAACCGGTCGTCCGTCATCTGTCGCAGGCCGGCGTACGCTGCATCTGCTCGTACCATGGCGATCATGTAAAAATCGGACATCCGGTCGTTGCGGACGACGATCGGAATGAGCTTGCGTTCGTCGGTGCGACTGGAGGCGCTGACTTCGGCGAAGGCGGCCGCGGGCAGCACCTCGAAGGTGCCGGGGCGCTCGAACTGCTCGATCCAGTAAGAGGGGCTGTACGCCGGACTGCTGTAATATCGGCTGAACATCGTGTCGATGTCCGCTCCACGGCTCTGCTCCAGAGCGAAGCCGGTATTTTTGTGCATAAGGATCAAGTTGTCCAGATAAAGGAGCCGGTTCGAGAGGAGGAGCTGAAGCTTCTGCATCGTCGATACCGCGCGCACGTAGTCCACGGATGTTTCGCTTGCGTCCTGCAGCTCGAGCGAAAACGTAAGAACCGAGCTTCTGATCAATGCGAGCAGCTTGTCGTAATCCTCGGTCGTTTTTTGCAGGCCCAGCGTGTTGTATTTGATGATCTCGTCCTTAATGCCGCTTCGGTAGTTAAAGACGGAGTAAAAGATAAAAGTGACCAATAACGCAATAATGATGAAGAAGCTGAGCAGCAGCCGGATGAATAAGGATGAAGTAAAGTCCTTAAGCCTTAATTTGAAAGGCGCGGCGGAGGAGGCGTTCGTTTCTGGCATGAGGGCTTCACCTGCTCCCTTTATGTAGGTTTTCAATTATCGATAGACTTGCTTTTATTAAACCATGAACGGGTGCGGCAGGGGTATCACCATATTTTTAACTTGTTCACGAATTGTGCGCTGATGCCGAGCTGCGAGGTGCATCCGGACGCGGAAAATAGACCGATCTCTGGCGATGGGTGATATACTTCAAGTCATGGACCGAACGGGAAGGAGCCTCAAACATGCCGCTGAAGAAAGCGATGATACTCGACGTCGGCGGCGTACTCGCTACGAACTTTACCCCGCATTTTTGGGAAGATCTGGCCAGCGACTTTGGCTTGTCTTACGAAGCGCTGATGCAGTTCCGCAAGGACGTAAATTCGCCTTATGGACAGGGGCCATCTCTGAGGCAGAATTCTGGAATGAAATGACCAGGCGATTCCCTAAAATCGACGCTGCGGACGCAAAGTCGAGGCTAATCGCGGCAATACGGCCGCTGCCCGCGCTTGAGCGACTGGCAAATTGGCGCGAGCGGGCAAGCTTGAATATTCTCAGCAATCACCGGACCGAATGGATTGTGCCGGTTCTCGAACGAGCTCTGCCTTTCTTAGACCATATGCTGGTCTCGGCCGAGACCGGATGCTGCAAGCCGGGGATGGAGATTTTTGGGCGTATGAACGCGCGGCTTGAAGGTTATTCCGACCGTTTGTATATCGACGATTCTGAGAAAAACCTCACGGCAGGCGCCGCGCTTGGCTGGCGGACGCTGCTCGCGGCCGAGGACGGGGCCTGGATCGCGCATGCGGAAGCCTGGCTTGCGGAAGAATAAGGCAAAAGTATGTCGGGAACGTGGACGGTTCATGAACTTGCGCCGCCGACCTTCGTGGAGAGCCGCTGTTTGCGTTATAATGACTGCGTGTAGAGATAGAAGAAGCATCCGCAGAGGAAAGGCAGGTCTTGACGATGAACGAAGACAGAAAAATACCGGTCGGCGTATCCGCCAGGCACATTCATTTGACGCAGGAGCACGTCCGGATCCTGTTCGGCGAAGGCGCCGAGCTCACAGTGATGAAGCCGCTCTCGCAACCGGGACAGTTCGCCGCGAACGAGACCGTTGAGGTGCACGGGCCAAAGGGCTCTTTTCCGAAGGTTCGCATCCTCGGACCGGTCCGCAAGGCGACGCAGCTGGAAGTGTCCCGAACGGACGCCTTTTCGCTGGGACTTAAGCCGCCGGTGCGCGAATCCGGCCATATCGAAGGTACGCCGGGCATCCGCATCGTCGGTCCGGCCGGCGAAGTGACAGTGGACGAAGGCGTCATCGTGGCGGCCAGGCACATTCATTTCCATACGTCCGACGCGGAGCGCTTCGGCATCTCGGACAAGCAGCTGCTCAAGGTGCGGGTCGGCGGAGAGCGCGGTCTCGTGTTCGAGAACGTCATCGCGCGCGTATCGCCGTCGTTCGCGCTCGACATGCATATCGACACGGACGAAGGCAACGCCTCCGGCGCCGCGACGGGCGACTTCGCCGAGCTGCTGGAATAGATCGCGTTCGTTCGCTGCTTAAGACACCGCTTGCCAGGGTAAGGAAAAGCATGTCCTTACTCAACCCGGAGGTGGATCGTGATGGCGAACAACGGAAGGTTGGACAGGCAGGGCGTCGACGTGCAGGAGGAAGGCAAGCAGTGGCAGGCGCATGCGAATCGGGCGAAGTCGAACTTCGAAGCGGTCAAGGAACAGCGCCCGGTTGGCACGAACGATCGTCTGGACAAGCAAAACCGGATGATCGATACGCGCAACTTGCGCAAATAGAGTCGAATTCGAGCGACCCGGCAGCCAGTGCTGCCGGGTTTTTCTCGCATGCAGCGCCACGCTGCGCTTTTCACGCCGGAATATACTTGGGCCCCTCCCCTTGCTATGCTATAATGGAGAATCGAATGGTCCCTTCGCTACGAGGGCGGACGACAGGAGGTATCTCTTCGCATGACGAAGGAAGGCCAAGGACGGCAAGCCGCCGGTCCGGCTAAAGATTATGCCAAATACTTCGACTTCTCGGGCGCGAAGGTCATCGCCCAGGAAGACGGCAAGACGACATATCGCATCAACGGTCGCAACGTTCAAATCTCTTCGCCGCCCGATCTACGGGAAGGCAAGAAGCGAGGCAAGGAAGAGATCCGCGTCCACTACGACACGGGCATCGGCGAGGACATGAAGACGTTCGGCTCAGGCCGTTATTACTGCATCTTCACGTACGGCTGCCAGATGAACGAGCACGATACGGAAGTGATGCGCGGCCTGTTCGAGGAAATGGGCTACACCGCCACCGAGGACAAGCAGCAGGCGGACGTCATCCTGATCAACACCTGCGCGGTTCGCGAAAATGCGGAGGACAAGGTGTTCGGCGAGCTCGGCCACCTGAAGCGCCTCAAGCTTCAGAAGCCGGAGCTGGTGCTTGGCGTATGCGGCTGCATGTCCCAGGAAGTATCGGTCGTCAACCGGATTTTGGAGAAGCATCCGCACGTCGATCTCATTTTCGGCACGCACAACATTCACCGTCTGCCGGAGCTGCTTAAGGAAGCGCATTACGGCAAGGAGATGGTGGTCGAGGTCTGGTCAAAGGAAGGCGACATCATCGAAAATCTTCCCAAGAAACGGGAAGGCCTCCGCGCTTGGGTCAATATCATGTACGGCTGCGACAAGTTCTGCACCTACTGCATCGTGCCGTATACGCGCGGCAAGGAGCGCAGCCGGGTGCCGGAGGACGTAATCGCCGAAGTGCGCGAGCTCGCGCGCCAAGGGTTCAAGGAGATTACGCTGCTCGGACAGAACGTCAACGCATACGGAAAGGACTTCACGGATCGGAACTACCGGTTCGGCGATCTGATGGACGACATCCGCAAGATCGACATTCCGCGCGTCCGGTTCACGACGAGTCACCCGCGGGACTTCGACGACCATCTGATCGAAGTGCTCGCCAAGGGCGGAAACCTGGTGGAGCACATCCACCTGCCGTTCCAGTCGGGAAGCAGCGAAGTGCTTAAGCGCATGAGCCGCAAGTACACGCGCGAGCAATTCCTCGCGCTGGTCGGGCGCATACGGGCCGCGATACCGAACGTCGTGCTGACGAGCGATATCATCGTCGGCTTCCCCGGCGAGACCGAGGAGCAGTTCGAGGAGACGATCGAGGTTGTACGCGAGGCGGGCATCTCGATGGCTTATACGTTCATCTACTCGCCGCGCGCCGGCACGCCGGCCGCCGAGATGGAGGACAACGTGCCGTACGAAGCAAAGCAGCGCAGGCTCGCGCGTCTGAATGAAGTGATCGCCGAGATGAGCCTGGCGAGCAACCTGGAGCTAGCCGGCCAGGTCGTCGAGGTGCTCGTCGAAGGCGAGAGCAAGAACAATGCGAACGTGCTGTCCGGCCGTACGCGCAGCAACAAGTTGATCCATTTCGAGGGTCCCAAGTCATGGATCGGTCAATTCGCCTACGTCCGAGTTACGCAGCCGCAGACCTGGTTCATCCGGGCCGAAGCGATCGGGCTGGCCGAACAGGAACGCGAATGGCCGAAAACGGCGGGCGGCGTTTAAAGCATAGTTTCGAGGAAGATCACATTCGGGAGGAACCCAATCCATGTCTCAGCATTCTCACGATCACCAGCACGACCACGACGGTTGCAGCCACGGCGTACCCGATCTCGGACAGCCCGAGGACTATGTCATTCCCGAGTTCGACAACCGTGAGCTCATCCTGCGCGACGACATTCTGGCGCGAGCCAGAGAGCTGGCGCAGCTGATTACGACGGCCGACGAGGTACGGACCTACCAGAACGCGGAGCGGCTCATCCAGCGCCACGACAAAGTACAGGGATTGATCTCCCAGATCAAGAAGAAGCAGAAGGAGCTCGTCGCATTCCAGAAGACATTCAAAAACCCGGCGATGGTCGAAAAGATCGAAGCCGAGATCGCGGTGCTTCAGGACGAGCTCGACGGCATGCCGGTCGTCCAGCAGTTCCAGCAGAGCCAGACGGACGTGAACTACATGCTCCAGTCGGTCGTCAGCATTATTCGCGATACCGTCGCCGAGAAGCTCGACGTCGAGGCGGCGACGCCGCCGGCTGCAGAACCCGAGACCTGCATCGACTGAGATAAAGGTAAATGTGAACGAATCTATCGACCGAAGCGGCGGAGCCGGCGGCATGAAGCCGCGGCGGCTTGCAGCTCGAGGGCCGCGGCTTATAATGCGCGGCCCTTTGTCGTATACGGTCTTGGCGGAATAACGGAAGCCTTTGAACCTTTTGCGCTGCTCCGCGAGACGGCCGGACTAGCGACCGGGAAGACAGGCGGGGCAGGTTTCGAATGCTTGATGCGCGAAACTTGCGGCTTGGCGGCAGAAGTAGGAGTGCGCGTACGGCTGGCGCGACCGTCGGCATTCGCTGCCGGCTTGGCGAGACGATTGCGCGGCGACGATGCGCGAGGAACTTCTTCGCCTTTGCCATCCCGTCGCCGAGGGGCGGAAGTCGGATTGCGGGACGCTTGCGCGTCTGTCCGTTCCGAGCCGTTCGCGCGATTCGCTGCGATCGGACGTCTGGAACCGCCTGAGCGGCTTGGGTCATTGGAGCGATCGACCCGGTTTGAAGCATCTGCACCGCCTGAGCGGTTTGCTCCGCTTGAACGGTTCGCGCTCCCGGGGCGACTCGCTTCGCCGGGCATGTTCGATCCGCTGGAGCGGTTCGCATCGACCGTCCTGCCGCCGTTCCGTTCGTCCGATCTCTTGCGGACTTCGCCGAATACGATCACTTTGGCCAGCTGATCGTAGCTCAGCCTGTAGGTCTTTCCCGGTGCCAAGCCTAGCTCGCGGGCGGCATCGGGATGAAGGCGGAGGCCCCCGTCGAACAGATTGGACGGCGAACGGACGGCGAGCTTGCGAGATCGTCCTCCGTGCTTGACATTCACGACGAAGCTCGGCCTATCGTCGGGCAGGCCGAGCTTGCTGAGCAGTCCATAGCCGATCGATAGGCTTCCTCTGTTTTGCTTTGCTTCTTGCCGGATGGCAGCGGACGCGGCGGATACCGGCGATGGTTGAATGCGAAGCGTTTTTCTTTCCTCGTCGTAATCGAGCTTATATCGCCTGCCGCTTGGCAGTCCGAGCTGCTTTGCAAGACGCTGCCCCATTTCGAAGCTCCCGTGAAAGCACTCGCCGCCGCTTCGGATATGGACCGTGGCTGCACCGACCCTTCGCCCATGCACGAGCACCACTTCTGTGCCGTCGCCGATCTTTTCCAAGGGGTTGTCTTCGCCGTACGGGCAGCCGGCCGTCATATGGACCGTTCGCTCCGGCAGATCATTGACGAAAAAGTCCAGTCTGCTGCTGATCATCGTACCGTTTCACGCTCCCGAACACAGGCTTAGCTGCCTCAGGACAGCCGCATACGCTCAACATATGCAGCTCGGCCAGCCGCTGCCTGTATCCTTGTCTAGCCGTCGGGCGACGCGGAAAACCTACCATCACAGACCCATCATGCGAAAGAAGGTGAGCGTTTGTCGGATTTTTTGCAGGTGAAAGGATTGACGGGCGAGCTCAAAGTATCCCACAAAAAGGGGCCGTTCGGCCTGACGCTGTCAACGCGCGAGCTGGTTGTGCAGAAGCCCCATATGAACTATTACATTTTATTCGAAAACATCATGAGCATCGTGCCATGCGAGAGCGTCCGGCTGGATCGCAAGGCAATGGCGGCCGCCCGAGCGTCGCGCGGCGAGATCGCGTACGGGTCCATCTCTGCGGGAAGCGCTTATTATGCATTGTATGCCCAAGAAGTCGTCGTCCATCACCGAGGCGGATACATCGCACCGGACCGATGGAGTTCCGTCTGCCGATCTACAAACGGCTCATTGAAGAGCTCGCGCGATACGGCGGAATGACGGTTATCTAAGCGGCTTGGCGTGTATGCGGCACCGTCGTTCACGAACGCCAAAGAGACCGTCTGGGCCAGTCGCCGGACGGTCTCTATTTATACCTAAGAAGCTTCGGCTTCTCAGCTTACTTGGCATTCAGACGGCGAAGTGTGCCGGCCAGCGCAGGCCGCAGGGCGGCGATGATAACGACGGCAGCGATGC
>Ga0209566_101127_pt1 | contig 10135 bp, 11 predicted proteins | sample Araplavi_mTSA_r2_2_FD_184287 | JGI IMG/M metagenome (GOLD analysis project Ga0209566, IMG submission 184287) | Arabidopsis root microbial communities from North Carolina, USA - plate scrape CL_Cvi_mTSA_r2 (SPAdes) (version 2) | ecosystem: Host-associated > Plants > Roots > Endosphere | place...
CATGCCAAACAACGCGCAAGTCTTCGTCAGGCTGGTTCGATAGCGATCACGCAATTCATCGATCAACATGCGCCGACGGGCAGGCTTCAGAGCTTTTTTGCGAGTACGTCCTGCAACATGGCCTTGTCCAGGCTCAGGTCCGCCACGAGCCGCTTCAGCTTCGCGTTTTCCTCTTCGAGCTGGCGCAAGCGGCGCAGCTCAGAAGGCCCCAACCCTCCGAATTTCTTCTTCCAGTTGTAGAAAGTCGCCTCGCTTATTCCGAGTTTGCGGCAGATCTCTTCGACCTTCGTACCCAGCTCGGCTTGCTTCAGGGCAAATGCGATCTGCTCTTCCGTAAACTTGCTCGTCTTCATGGCATGGCCTTCGTGTCCGCTTGGACACATCATGCCGAATTTCTCTACTTTTGCACCGGACTATTTCTTGGGTCAGGGTCAATGCAGCCCCGACTCCCAATTACTTGCCGCCGATCGATATCCGCCATAACTCGTAGCGCTCGTGACCGTTTGGGACCAGACCTGCGACATGGTCACTCAGCGCGCTCGACGTGAAGACGAGATCGCCGGTCGGAAGCAGAGCCGGAGTGTCCGGCCAATGCACGCCATCGTCGGATGCGATCAACGACATCGATTTCGTGCCCGGTTCGTACTTTACGATGCCATTGTGCGTGACATCGGTAATGTAGAGCACACCGTGCGAATCCGTCACGATTCCGTCCGTGTTGCCACCGACAGCACCAAGATCACGAATCTCCGTGGCGATCTTCTCATCTGTCGCACCGTGCAGCCTAAGAACGGCGGTCGAAACCGAACGTGCGCGTGTTCCTGTCGTCACGGTCCAATACAGCGTCGCACCGTCCGGCGACAGCGCGATACCATTGATACCTATCAGCAGCGGCTTTTCCGGCCATACTTCAACTCCATGGGAGACGACCTTTACCCCAGCTTCGACCTGCAAATACGGATGCCCATCCAGCACACGTCGCGCCGTGCCTGACGCAAAATCGGCGACGATCAGTCCGACCTTGTTATGCGGTGAACTGCGAGAGCCACTGTCGGAAACATACGCGATGCGCCTGTGTTCGTCGACGACGATGTCGTTGAGGAAGCTGCCGGCACGATCGGCCACACCGTCGAGGGCGATGCGCTTCACGATTCGTCCGGATTTCAAATCGAACACCACGATTTTCTGGGCTCCAGCAGGTGCCTCCGATTCCCCGGCAACGAACCCCATGTCAAGTGCCCAGAGCCAGTCGTTTTTCCGATCGACGTAGAAGCCCAGCACGTTGCGCAAATGCTCGCTCGGAGCAGTTGCTGTGGAATTGCCTTCCATTGACGGAAATGGCGTCAGTCGCGCCGGGCCGGTAGTTGCCCGAGTATCCAGCCTGCTTAGCGTCGCCGGTGTCGACGCGGCGACGAACCGCGGGGTACTCACATATGCGGTACCGCGTGCGTCGAAATGAAGCCCGGCAATCGGCGCATTGACCGAGCCTGCGAACGGCGCGGGATCCCCACCGTCTTTCGGAATCTCCCAACTTACTCCGGCGTAGCTTCGCCAGCGTTCAAGCCGGGTATCGGCCACCGCAGTCGCTGCGGTCGCGCAACTGATGAAGGCAATTGCGAAAGCAAATGGCGTAACTCGACTCAAGCGCTCGAACATGATGAAGGATGGTGAATTCGTTAGATGCGGTTATGCGACTTGATGCAGATGCAGCAATTTGAAGGTTTCGATCCATTGACCGGCGGTCGCGCGGAATGCGTCCATCAGCGGGCTGCGCATGTGGTACTCCCACGACGCGCGGTCTGCCCATTGCTCAAAAAAGACGACCATCCCCGGCTGATCCAGCGATTCATGCAGTTCGTAACTGAGACAGCCGGGCTGGTGGCGCGCCATCTCGACGAGTTCCTGTTGGGCTTGAACCAGCACCGCTTCGCAACCGTGCTTCGCCTCTACGAGTGCGACAATGACGTGGGCAGACATATCGAGGCACCTGTTCACAGAATCGACCGAAAAGTGCCGCCTTCGACGCGCACCGCAGCACCGTTGGATGCGGCACCCAAAGGACTGACCAGCAACGCCACTATGGCGGCAATCTCGTCGGCCTCGATCATGCGGGCGATCAGTGAGCTCGGACGATACGTGTCGAAGAAGTGGGATTCGATTTCCGCATCGGTCATATCGGGTCGTGGCGCGGTCTGCCGCAAATACGCGACGATGCCTTTGGAGCGCGTAGCGGACGGCAGTACGCTGTTGACGGTCACACCCGTACCCTTCGTCAGTTCGGCCATTCCGCGCGAGACCGCGAGCTGGGCCGATTTGCTGACACCGTAGTGCACCATGTCCGGCGGCGTGAACGCCCCGACTTCGCTGGACATGAAGATGACACGCCCCCAGTTCTTCGCAAGCATGCGAGGAAAGTAATGACGTGACAGCCGTACGCCCGACATGACGTTGACATCGATCATTCGCAGCCATTCGTCATCAGTGATCTCGGCGAAGGCCCTGGCTTCGTAGTAGCCAAGGTTATTCACGAGAATATCCGTATCCGGCTGCGCTTCGATCAGTTCCGCGACACCTCGCTTGCCGCTCACATCGGCGACGATTCCGCGCACGCTGCCGCGATGCGCGGTAGCGGATATCTCGGCGACGGCGGTGTCGAGTTTGTCACGCTGACGCCCGGTGATCGTGACCGACACACCTTCGCCGGCCAACGTTCGTGCAATGGCCATGCCGATGCCAGCGGTGGCGCCGGTGACGATGGCAGTTTTACCTTCAAGTTGCAGATCCACCGTTTGCTTCTCCCTTGCTCGTCGAAGGACCGGCTACGCCGGTCCATTGCGTGGCATTACTTCAGCCGCTTCAGCATCTCGCCCGCGACGTCGAGTGCGGAGGCCGGATTCTGACCGGTGATCAATTCGCGGTCGGTCACCATGTGCGCGGTAAATGGCACCTCGTTGCTGCTATAGATGCCGCCGGCCTGCTGCAGCGCGGTCTGCGGATAGAACTTCATCAATCCGCCGCCAAGCAGTCCTTTTGCCTGCTCCTCTTCCGCGTTGCTGATCACCGTCATGCGGTAACCGGAATAGATCCATTTCGGGTAGCTGCCGCTCGCGTTCCCCGAGGCGAGCTTTCGTGCAAAGCCCTGTGCATCGGACAGGGTCGACAGCAACGCAATCGGACCATGACAAACGAGCGCCGTGGTCTTGCCGCGCGCGTGAAAATCGGCCAGCAGTCGGCCCACTGCGGGGCTGGTCAGAAGATCCTGCATCGGCGCGTGGCCGCCGGGAACATAGACGGCATCGAAGTGCTCGTAACCGATCTGCTCCACCCGCGACAGACTGATCACGGGAGAGTGCGAGCGCGACGTGATTTGCAGCTTGTCGAGCAAAGCCTGGTAACCGCGCATCGCCTTTTCGTCGCCGTTGAAGTACATCTTGTCGGCAGACGTCGCATCCATCGTGGGCGCGTTGCCCTCGGGCGTGGCGAAGGTCACCTGGTGGCCGGCATCAAGCAAGGCCTTCACGGGCTGCATCAGTTCGTTCAGGTAGAAGCCCGTCGCGAAGACCTTGCCGTCCTTCAGATCGAGGTGATCGGAATCCGACAACACCACGAGCACGTTGGCCGCGTGAGCGCTGTACGCTGCAATGCCGAGCATGGCGGCAACGGCGAGCTTGCGCATCGAATGCATAGCGTTCTCCATGGGGAATTTCAGGCCTGCCCTGAATGATTCAGCAACAGATAACGGATCGCCGCGCCAACGCCGGAAGCCGACTGCGGGTTCTGGCCGGTCACGAGACGTCCGTCGACGACGACCTTCGCCGTCCAATTCGGTACGGGATGGTGATGCGCGCCGCGCTGTGTCAACGTGCTCGCGAGCAGGAAAGGCACGATGCGATCGAGTTGAACCGCGCGCTCCTCTTCATCCGTGAATGCGCTGAGGTTCTTGCCGGCGACCAGGTACGTTCCGTCGCCGAGGGTCACATCCACCAGCGCGGCGGGGCCATGACATACCGCGCCGACCACACCGCCTGCCTCATAGACCGCGCGAGTCACCTTTTGCACGTCGGGATTGCCCGGAAAATCCCACATCGCACCGTGGCCGCCTGCAAAGTAGACAGCCGCATATTTCGACGCGTCGACATCGCCCAGTCGCTGCGTGTGGCGCAGCGCGTCGCGGAAAGCACTGTCGTTCCAATAGCGCGCGTTGACTTTGTCCGTCAGGTCAAGCCCGTCGACGGGAGGCTCGCCGCCCAGAATCGACGCGAATTCGACCGGGATGCCGGCCGCGTCGAGTTCGGCAAGCGGATGCGTCACTTCGCCGAGATAAAACCCGGTCGGCTCGCCGGTCGAGCCTTTCGTCGCGTGGCTCGTGAGTACGAACAGCACGGACAAGTCCTGCCGGTCGCGATGTTCACTATTCATGGTTCGCTCCTCGATATCAGTGGGTGACCCGACGACGGATCACAATGCGCCCACTTTATTTGGCTCAACGGAGGAGATAAACTGAGTCAGAAGGAAATCTTCTGTTCTCTGGAGGACAAGATGGGGCGAAGATTCGACCATCTCGGTGATGTGGAAGCGTTTGTCACGGTAATTGAAAAAGGCTCGATGACCGCCGGCGCGGTGGCCTTGGGCAGCACACCTTCGGTTCTGAGCCGAGCTATCACGCGCCTGGAGACTCGGCTGGGTGTGCAGTTGCTGCGTCGTTCGACCCGACGGTTGAGCCTGACGGAGCAAGGCAGGCTCTATCTGGAACAATCGCGCGCAGCGTTCTTGTTGATCGACGATGCCGAGCGCGCCATTCAGGGGCAGGACGGCGCGCTGACAGGTCATGTCCGGCTCAGCGTACCGACGACGTACGGACACTATCGTCTGCCACCGCTGCTTCGGAAGTTCACGCAGCAACACCCGCAGGTTCGCGTGGAGTTGAATATCGCGAACCGGAACGTCGATCTGGTGGCCGAAGGTTTCGATCTGGCGATCCGGCTAGGCGCATTGCCCGACAGTGGACTGGTCGCGCGCAAGCTTGAAGATGCAGCGTTATGCCTGGTAGCGTCGCCCGATTACATCGCCAATGCTGGCATTCCGGAAAACGTGGCCGCTCTGGAGTGCCACCTTTGCTTGCCTTTCATGCTGCCCAGCAGCGGCCGTATCGCACCGTGGGTGTTCCAGGACGGCGGTCAGGACATCGACTGGCTGCCGCCTTCGAACATCGCGGTCTCCGACGATGTGCTGGGTGTCGTTTCAATGGCGCAGAGCGGCGCCGGCATCTGCCAGACCTATGATTTTATTGTTCGGGACCGGATTCAGGCCGGAACTCTCGTCGAACTGCTGCCCCACCTCCGTGGCCGCACACGGCCGTTTTCTGTGATTTATGCGCCTCATCGTCGCTTGTCTGCGGCATCACGGGCCCTGATCGACATGCTTGTCGCGTCTACCCCCGATTCATCCAAATGAAAGCAGAATGATGGTTGATGGACTCTCAGCGCTCAGCACGGGTTCGGGAAATTCGAACGGCTCACTGATTGCCACGGTTGAACGACACCAATGAATGCAAGTGGCGTAGCGACTTCATGCAACGATTCGAAGCACGTTGAAATCAGCCTGAAGCCGGCATGTCTTAAGGCTTTTCGTATTCGGGCGGTTACGCGCGTTTGATTTGCTTGATCAAAAAATCGACCATATCTCGCTGTGCGTTGTCAAGAATATCGCCGGTGCCGACTAGCGCAAGCTCTGACGGTGGCAATGGAGGCAAATCGGTGCAGACTCGATGCTCCGGCAAGATCGCAGACTTCGGTAGCACCGAGATAGCCAGACCTGCGGCGACCGCTGCCTGAATCGCAGTAAGGCTTTGGCTGCCAAACGCTATGCGCCAGGCACGCTGCGCCTTGTCGAGACTGCGGATCGCCCGCTGACGGTAAATACATCCGTGGGGAAAAAGCGCAAGCGCGATCGGCTCATCCGAATCCGGCTTCGGGGGATCAGCATCCCGCCCCCGCACCCAAGCAAGCGACTCTGGCCAAGCCGCGAAGCAGTCGCCTCTGCCGGGTTCCCGCTTGACGAGTGCGAGGTCTATTTCCCTCGCGGCAAGCTTGCCTTGCAAATCCGCGCTCATACCCGCCGACGTTTCAAGCCTCACATCCGGTCGGACCTTCAGAAAACCCGAGAGTATTGCCGACATGCGCCGCGCATCGAAGTCCTCCGGGACCCCGATTCGAACCGGCGAAAGCTTGACGTCGCGCTGGAGCACCTCGCGGGCTTCCTGCGACAACGCCAGCAGCCTCCGCGCGTACTGCGCGAGCAAGACACCGTGTTCGGTGGCAACGACATGATTCCCCGAACGGTCCCTGAGCAGCAGCGGGCGACCTACCGACTCTTCCAGCTTTCGCACCTGCTGGCTAACAGTCGACTGCGTGCGATGAACACGTTCGCCTGCACGAGTGAAGCTGCCTTCATCAACGACGCAAATCAGCGTCTTCAGTAGCTCGAGATCAAACATGGTCAGTCATTTGAAATTTAAATATCAATGATTTTATTATCTAATTTCTAAATATGAGACCTTCTGCCTATGATGCGAATGTCTTCTAGCCAAACAGGAACAATGATGTCACTGAAAGATACGAGTCGGCCACAATGGCTGACATTCGACTGCTACGGCACGCTCATTCAATGGGACGAAGGTTTGCTGGCAGCGGTACGCGAGATTCTTGGAAAACGGCAGGCAACGGAGGTCGACGCATCCAGATTCATCGACGTTTACGACCGGTATGAACATGAGCTCGAGCAGCAATCGCCCCACCGCACCTTCCGTCAGGTTTCCGGCCAGGGCCTTCGACTTGCGCTGGAGGAATTCGGGCTTGCCGGGAGCGAAAGCGACGCCGCAGTGCTGACTTCGAGGATTGCGGCGATGCCACCGTTTCCCGAGGTCGTCGGCACGCTAGGGAAGTTGAAAGCAATGGGATACCGTCTGTGTATTGTCTCGAATACGGACGACGACATTATTGCAGGCAACGTAGCACAACTTGGCGGCTATATCGACAGGGTCATTACTGCACAACAGGCCGGGGCCTACAAACCAGCACGTCGGCTGTTCGATTACGCGCACGAACAGCTTGATGTATCGAAGGACGACGTTGTTCACATTTGCGCCAGCCCGCATCTGGACCATGCAGCGGCGCGAGACATCGGATTTCGTTGCGTGTGGATTGATCGAGGCACGGGTCGAAAATTGCTGCCGGACTACACTCCAGACGCGACGTTACAGACGCTGCACGAAGTACCGGAACTCTTTGCTACGCTCGACTGGTAGTCCATTGTCCCGTTACCCCGATCACGGCTTGCCCAAGTGCATGCAGTATTGCCGGAAGACGCGACGCGTTCCGATCGGGGTACATCACACACGCTTCTCATCATCGACATACTGATCGCGGTCCGGCACATAAACCCTGATCCCAGAACGACACGTAACGATTTGCATCCGGTGACCCGAAACGTCGACGCTGAATCCCGACGCAAATCAGGATGACTCTCGCTCCAGGACTGCCCCGCTCCACCACCCATCTTGCTCCGCTTCCGACACCGGCAAGAACCCGTTGGTTTCCCAAGATCACTTGTCGGACCGGCCGCTGAAAAACTTGATCGGCATGGTGCCGGTCTACTTGGTAAGGCGACTGAGACTTCTCTCGTTGAGCCGTTGAAGGGCGCTCAGGTCGGATCCTCTTGCTCCCGATGCCAAAGGTCGTGGATGCTTTGTTTGCAACGCGCTCCAACTTCCAACGATGGCCTCAAGCTCAGTGCGCTCCAGCACAAACGCATTCTGCCGACTCATGCGGCTGGATCATCTGCATGATTGGTCCAGGTACTGGCCTCGACACATCCGATCGCAATCAGTCGGTTCGGTCGATGCGAATGTCCGGACTTTCAGGACACGAAGGCGTGAGAGTCAAGTCGTGCGATACCACTCCCTGCATTGCTCGTTTCGACCAGTATCGTCGGCTTGCCGCACTTGTTCACGAGGTTACTCACCCAGATACGCAGCGCGTACCTTCGGATCGTCGAGCATCTGCTTCGCGTCGCCTTCCATCGTGACCGTGCCCGAATCCATCACGTAGCCGCGGTCGGCCACCTGCAGCGCGAGGCGCGCGTTCTGCTCGACGAGCAGCACCGTGATGCCCTCCTTCGAGATCTCGCGCACCACTTCGAAGATCTTCTCGACCATGATCGGCGACAGACCCATCGACGGCTCGTCGAGCAGCAACAGCTTCGGCTTGCTCAGGATCGCGCGCGACATCGCCAGCATCTGCTGCTCGCCGCCCGACAGCGTGCCTGCGAGCTGCGACGCACGCTCCTTCAGCCGCGGGAAGAAGCCGAACATCCGGTCGACGTCCTTCTTGATCTGCTCGGTGTCGTTGCGCAGGTACGCGCCCATCTGCATGTTCTCGATGATCGACATCCGCGCGAAGATCCCGCGGCCTTCCGGCACCATCGCGAGGCCGCGCTTGAGCAGCTCGTGCGGCGGAATGCCCTTGATCGACTTGCCGTCGTACTCGATGTCGCCCGCCGAGTACGGCTTCAGGCCCGTGATCGCCTTCATCGTCGTGGTCTTGCCCGCGCCGTTCGCGCCGATCAGCGTCACGAGCTCGCCCTGACGGACTTCCATGTCAACGCCCTTGACGGCCTGGATGCCGCCGTAGTTGACCTGCAAGCCCTTGATTTTCAACATTGCCGCTGCCATCAGTGCACCCCTGCGCCGAGATATGCCTCAATCACCTTCGGATTCTTCTGCACGTCCTGCGGCAGACCCTCGGCGATCACCTTGCCGTAATCGAGCACCGTCATCCGGTTGCACAACCCCATCACGAGCTTCACGTCGTGCTCGATCAGCAGAATCGTGCGGCCGTCCGAGCGGATCTTGTCGAGCAGGCGCGTGAGTTCGACCTTTTCGGTCGCGTTCATCCCGGCCGCCGGCTCGTCGAGCGCGAGCAGCTTCGGGTCGGTCGCCAGCGCGCGTGCGATCTCGAGACGGCGCTGGTGGCCGTACGAGAGGTTGCGCGACGTGTAGTCGGCGTACTGCAGTACACCGACGTATTCGAGCAGCTCGATCGCGCGTTCCTTGATCTCGCGCTCTTCCTGGCGTTCGGCCGGCGTCTGGAACACCGCGCCGAGCAGCCCGTGCTTGGTACGCACGTGGCGGCCCACCATCACGTTCTCGAGGGCCGTCATCCCGCCGAACAGGCGGATGTTCTGGAACGTGCGCGCGATGCCCGTCTTCGCGACCTGGTGCACCGCGGTCGGCTTGTATTCCGAGCCGTCGAGCTTGAACTCGCCGGAGTCCGGCGTGTAGAGGCCCGTGATCACGTTGAAGAACGTCGTCTTGCCGGCGCCGTTCGGGCCGATCAGCCCGTAGATCTCGCCTTCCTTGATCTCGAGGCCGACGTCGGACAGCGCCTGCAGGCCACCGAAGCGCTTGTTCACGCCCTTGACGGACAGTCGGATTTGCTTGTCGCTCATGTGTATATCCCCTGTGTCCGTAGGTTAAGCGCGCACCGGCTTCTTGCTGTTGCGCTTCGCCAGTTTCGCGATCTTGTCCTCATGCTTCGGCGCGGGCCACAGGCCTTCCGAGCGGTACAGCATGATGACCACCATCGCGAGGCCGTACAGCGCCTGACGGATCACTTCCGTATCGACGACGTCATGGCCGAACAGCGCGTGCTGCAGCGGGCTCATCGTCGAGCGCAGGAATTCCGGGAAGATCGCGAGCAGCACCGCGCCCAGGATCACGCCCGGGATGTGGCCCATGCCGCCGAGCACCACGCAGGCGAGCACGACGATCGATTCCCAGAACGTGAACGACTCGGGCGACACGAAGCCCTGGAACGCACCGAACATCGCGCCCGACAGGCCGCCGAACGACGCGCCCATCGCGAACGCGAGCAGCTTCACGTTGCGGGTGTTGATGCCCATCGCCTTCGCCGCGATTTCGTCTTCGCGGATGGCTGCCCAGGCACGGCCGATACGCGAGTGCTGCAGGCGCGTACACACCCAGATCACCAGCAGCGAGCACAGCACGAACAGGTAGTAGTACATGTAGACCGACGGCAGCTGCAGGCCGAACAGCGAGTGCGTCTGCGACAGGTTG
>Ga0209566_101128_pt1 | contig 10133 bp, 7 predicted proteins | sample Araplavi_mTSA_r2_2_FD_184287 | JGI IMG/M metagenome (GOLD analysis project Ga0209566, IMG submission 184287) | Arabidopsis root microbial communities from North Carolina, USA - plate scrape CL_Cvi_mTSA_r2 (SPAdes) (version 2) | ecosystem: Host-associated > Plants > Roots > Endosphere | place: USA...
AATAACCTCAAAAATATCCCAACGATTTTTGTGAGTACAGTAACTGTAACAAAGGAAAATATCAATGAAACGGTTATAAAATCAGGTTTCTCGAAAGTTGAAGATGTATTTAAGAACATCCCGAAAGATCAATGGCCAAAATAATCAAATAACATAATAGGGATGGTTCATTAGTATGAACCATTCCTATTCTATAAGGAATGGTGGACGTGACTAGAACATGGATGCTAGAAATGGAAAATATAATTAAAGAGTTTCCTGGTATAAAGGCACTCGATGGCGTCAGCTTTAAAGTGGAAAAGGGCGAAATTCATGCATTGGTTGGAGAAAATGGTGCAGGGAAATCAACCTTAATGAAGGTGCTTAGTGGCGTATACTCTCATGGGTCCTATTCTGGTTCAATAAAAGTGGACGGTAAGGAGCAACGGTTCCAGAATACATCGGATGCCGAAAAAGCTGGAATTAGTATTATCTATCAGGAATTATCACTGGCAAGCAATATGTCAATTGCTGAAAATATTTTTATGGGTGATGAGCCGGTCAAGAAAATACTTATTGACTGGGACGCTATGTATTCTCGGGCAAACGAACTGCTAGTGCGTGTAGGGATCCAAATGGATTCTAACATTTTAGTGAAAAATCTTGGAATCGGACTCCAACAAATGGTGGAAATAGCAAAGGCGCTGAGGACGGATAATAAAATTCTTGTGTTAGATGAACCGACATCTGCTCTAAGTAAAAGCGAAATTGATGTTCTTATGAACCTATTATTAGCTTTAAAGCAACAAGGAGTCACCTGCATTTATATTTCTCATAAATTTGATGAGATTTTTAGAATTGCTGACAGTGTTACGATTTTACGGGATGGAAAGACAATTGATACGAAATCAATCGATAGTCTTAATGAGGATTTATTAATTAATTTAATGGTAGGCAGAGATCTAAATCAAAGATATCCCCAAAGAGAACGTGTTCATGGCGAAAACATTTTAGAAATAAAAAATTATTCTTTATTTGATTATAAAGAAGGAAAAGAAAGACTGCATAATATTAACCTTTCATTGCACAAAGGAGAGATTCTTGGAATAGCAGGTTTAATGGGATCTGGCAGGACTGAACTTGTTAGCAGCATTTTTGGTGCCTTCTATGGGAAAAGCGAAGGTCAGATAATTATCGATCGCAAAGAAGTTAAGATCAATTCCCCAAAAGATGCAATGAAACAAGGAATTGGCTTAATAACTGAAGATAGAAAGAATCTCGGAATTTTTCCAGTCTTGAGCATTAGAGAAAATATGGTCATAGCAAATCTAGATAATATTTCCGGATCAATAATGGTTAATGACTCAGAAGAATATCTGCTCTGTGATCAATATGTTGAAAATCTTAATATCAAGATAGGTTCGACTGAAAATAAAATTACAAGTTTGAGCGGTGGAAATCAACAGAAAGTAATAATAGGTCGGTGGTTAATGAGGAAGCCGAAAATATTAATACTAGATGAACCGACTAGAGGAATCGATGTAGGTGCCAAGTTTGAAATCTATACCATTATTAATGAATTAGTTGCAAATGGAGTAGCAGTTGTTATGGTTTCATCTGAACTTCCTGAAGTAATGGGAATGTGTGATCGAATTTTAGTTATGCATGACGGAACAATATCTGGTGAATTAATGCATGAGGAAGCAACCCAGGAAAAAATCATGAGCTATGCTGTGGGAGGAAGGCCTTAAAATGAACAGAGAAAATACAACTGGATTTTTTAAAAACATTAATTTAAGATCGTTTATTATTATAGTTGCTTTGATAGCCATTTGGATTATTCTACAGTTTGCAACAGATGGCACTTTTTTAACGTCTAGAAATATCTCATTACTATTCAGACAAATGACTCCAATCGGCATTATAGCTATCGGTATGGTCCTAGTTATTGTTTCGGGTTATATTGATTTATCAGTTGGTTCAATCGTGGCCGTTGCCGGGGCGATTGCGGCTGTCATGCAAACCCAGATGAAGATTGGGACCATCCCAACAATTATTGCGTTATTAATTACTGGAGTAGTTGTCGGTATAATCAATGGGTATCTTTCCACATTCCAAAAAATCCCCCCATTTATTGTTACGCTTGCGACAATGCTAATCTTTAGAGGAGCAACTTTGCTCATTACGGGCGGTTCCACGATATCGGGCATGAATCCAAGTTTTAAATATATTGGAGATGGTTACATCTCACCCCAGATTAGTATGATCATTGCGACAATTGGAATAATCACTTACGTTATTTTCGAAATTACTAAAAGAAGAAATAAAACATCAAAAGGAATGAAAGTTGCTGCTTCAAATTGGTTTGCGGTCAAGCTGATTGCAATATGTGCGATATGTGCATTACTTGTTGCAACCATGAATAATTACGAAGGAATTCCTGTTCCCGTTATCATTATGGTTGCAATTATGATAATCGTAAGTTTTATATCAAGAAACACAAGATTCGGTAGGCGGTTATATGCAATGGGAGGAAATGCAGAAGCCGCTCGTTTATCTGGAATTAATGTAAATAAAGAAGGATTAAAAGTGTTTGCTCTATTGGGGCTTTTAAGCGCGGTTTCTGGTCTCATACTTACAGCTCGATTGAATGCAGCGACACCTGCTGCAGGCAACCAATTTGAATTTGATGCAATTTCAGCAGCAATTATTGGTGGGGCAAGTTTTAGCGGGGGGCAAGGAACAGTCTTTGGTGCTGTAATTGGCGCTCTTATCATGGCAAGTTTAAATAATGGAATGAGTATCCTAAATATTCCATCAGCCGCTCAGTTTATTTTAAAGGGATTAGTTTTGCTTATCGCGGTTTGGTTTGATATGCGAGGGAGAAGCAAAGGTAAAAATTAAATCAAGACGAAAGGCTTGTGCATTAAGTTGTATCCAGAGGTACGAGCCTATAACTAAACTCCCTCTTCCGATGTATAAAGTAAGTTGAATGATTTTAATATATATGGTAAGAGGAAGGTAGGATGAGCTTGACTAGAGTAAGAACAGGTGATTTGAAATTAATTCAAGAATTAAACAGATCTATTATTTTAAATATGATTCGCGAATGTGGGCCTATTTCTCGTAGCGAGATTGCCGAGAGAAACGGAATAAGTCCCTCGACTGTTGCATCTGCAGTCTCTGATTTGATAAAAGACGGATATGTGTTTGAAGATGGTACTGGAAACTCTAAAGGTGGACGCAAACCTATTATGCTTCGTGTTTCACCTGAAAACCACTTTATTATAGGGGTGGCAATAACTAACTCTAATGTAACCATAGCTGAAATGAATTTGGAAGCCAGTGTTCGAAGAAAGAGTGTGTCCAAAATCGAAAATTTGAAAGGTACATTTGTAATTCCACATATTTTGGATTCGCTCGAAACTTTCTTAAGTAAGTGTCCGACAGACAAGGAGTGTAAGGGCATCTCTATAATTGTCCCAGGAATTGTTGATAATAGTCAGGGGATTATTCGTCTGAATACAAAATTTCATCTTACCAATATACCATTGAAAGAAATCGTCGAAAAAAAGTTTAATATTAAAACTTGGGTAGAGAATGATGTGAAAGCAACTGTATTAGCTGAAAAAAAATTCGGCAAATATAGTAAGTACAACAATTTAATTTATGTGACAATTGGTGATGGTGTTGGTGCCGGTATAATCATGGATGGGTCAGTCTTCAGGGGGAATAAAGGAGGATCTGGAGAATTTGGTCATACAAGTGTTGACCGAAATGGAATTCGATGTGAGTGTGGTAATAATGGTTGTCTTGAAAATTATGTGTGCTGGGGTGCGGTTTTTTCAAGAATTATTTCTTCCATCTCAAAGGGCCGTTCAACAGACATTTCAAACTTAATCCATAACGATATTACATTAATTTCACCTAGTGTATTCTGCAGTTCAGTTAAAAAGAAAGACTCATTATCAATGGATATCATGGAGGAAATTGTAGGGTATATGTCGGTCGGGGTGGTGAATTTAGTGCATTTATTTAATCCTGAAGTGATAATTTTCGGCGGAAGTATTGCACATGATAACGAAGTACTTATCCAAAAGATTAACTCATATGTCAAACAACATGCAATACCCATTCTGACTGAAAATTTAGAAATACAGCAAACTTCACTAGGGGAAGATGCAGAGCTTATCGGTGCGGCTTCAGTTCTTCTTCAAGAATTGTTTCTATTTTCACTATCTACTGATGCCGGGATATACAGATGAAAAAATTATTGGAGGAGGGAAAGGTAATGTTTCACGTCCTTATTATCGGAGCAGGAACAATGGGTAAAATCCATATCCAAGCATTCCGCCAAATGAAAGATGTAAAAGTAGTTGGAGTGGTTGATCCAAATCAATTAGATTCCAATAAAGAGTTAGATTACCAAGTGTTTTCTACTTTTCAACAAGCACTAGAAACGGGTGATAGAATTGACGTAGTCGATATTTGTGTGCCCACCCCTTTACATCTGGAATATGTTAAAAAAGCTGCGGATGCAAAATTAAATATTATTTGTGAAAAGCCACTTGCAAGAAGTTTAGAAGAAGGCCAAGAGATCATTAATTATTGCAACAGAAAAAGTGTGAAGCTATACGTAGCACATGTTCTTCGTTTTTTCCCGGAATTTGTAAAAGTAAAAGAGATAATTGAAAAAGAAACGATTGGAAAAGTTGGAGTTGTAAGGACTACACGAGCTGGAAGTTTCCCTATAGGATGGAATGATTGGTATTCAGACTATCAAAGTAGTGGCGGATTAATTCTCGATATGGTGATTCATGATATTGACTTTTTACGTTGGTGTTTTGGAGATATCGAACGAGTATACGCGAAAGGAACACTTGGCAAAGGTTTTGATAACTTAGAGTATGCTTTGATCACTTTGAGATTCATTAATGGGGTAATCGCTCATCTTGAGGGTTCCTGGGCGCATGACAGTTTTTCGATGAGTTTCGAGTTCTCGGGTACGGTTGGGATTATAGATTATAATAGTGCAAATGATAAACCATTAGAATTACACTCTCATTCGAATAAAGAAGGATCGGGGGGAGTAGCTGTGCCAGAAAGTCCTTTAAATACGACTCCCTACTACCGAGAGTTAAGGCATTTCTTGGATTGCATGAAATATGGTGCAGAACCCATTGTTACTGCCGAAGACGCTTTAGAAGCAGTAAAAATAGCCCTGTCTGCAATTGAGTCTATACGTACGTCTAAACCTATCTTTTTTAATTAAGAATTTAAAACAAATAAGGAGGAAGAGTATGAAAATAGGTATAATTAGCTTTGCTCATATTCACGCCGAGAGTTATGGGAGAGCATTAAAACGTATCGAAGATGTTGAATTTGTTGGAGTAATGGATGAAGACGAAGAAAGAGGTCGGAAATACTCTTTGTTTTTTGGAACTAGGCATTTTTCCAATATTAATGATTTCTTAATGCAAGATTTAGATGCAGTTATCGTCACGTCTGAAAATGTTCAACATAAAGAACATGTAATTGCAGCCGCCTTAGCAGGTAAACACGTTTTATGTGAAAAACCAATTGCTGTAAATAAAATAGATGCTCAAGAAATGATTGATATTTGCAGAGAAAAAAATGTTTTATTGCAGACCGCGTTCCCAGTAAGGTTTAACACTTCGATTATTCGTACAAGAGAATTAATTAAGAATGGGCATCTTGGTGAAATTATCGCTGTTAAAGGAACGAACCGAGGACAATGTCCCGGCAGTTGGTTTGTTGATATAAACAAATCAGGTGGAGGAGCAGTTCTGGATCACACGGTGCATGTCACCGATATTTTACGTTGGTTTCTAGGATCCGAAGTTCGAACTGTTTATGCTGAGATCGGAAGCATGTTTACAAATCAATTAATTGATGATTCTGGAATATTGTCCTTTGAGTTTGAGAACGGTGTTTTTGCATCGTTGGATTGTAGTTGGTCCAGAAATGCTACTTACCCTATTTGGGGAGATATTACACTGGAGATCATAGGAACCAAGGGAAGATTATCAGTTGATGCATTTAATCAAAAGCTTAATGTTTTTACGAACAAAATGGGCTACAATCACTCATATTGGGGTGATGATATGGACGAAGAGTTAATTAAAGATTTTATTAACTCCATTCGCACTGGGAAAGATCAGGCTTCAATTACTGGCGAAGATGGACTCCGTGCATTGGAAATAGCATTAGCGGCTTATGAATCTTCTGAAAATAAGGCTGTAGTTTCGTTGGTATAGTTTCTGAAAAATGAAGGAGTAAAATGGATGGTCATAAAACCACAGATGCAGTAAAGAATATGCAATAGGTATCGATATTGGAGGTACAAAAGTGCTCATCGGCCTAGTAAATGGTGACGGAGAATTAATACGACAGATTCAATTTCCTACATTACCAGAGCAGGGTACAGACAGCATTCTTATGCGCATACTTGAAGCGCTTTTGTTATTACAAAAAGCAGCGAAAGATGATGGTGGGCGAGTAAGAGGGATTGGAATAGCTTGTACCGGAGTAATAAATTCTAAAACAAATAGTATTGTTTATTCAAGAAACTTGGGTTGGAGAAATATGGCTATTGGCGAGTTCATATTTAAAGAATTGGGATTGCCTGTTCGGCTTGGAAATGATGCTAACCTTGCTGCTGTTGCTGAATATGTCTGGGGGACGCAAGAGAGAGTTGAAGATTTGATCTATATAACCGTAAGCACCGGAGTTGGCGCCGGAATTATTTGTGGCGGACAGCTTGTTACTGGAGTTTCGGAGAGTGCGCTGCAATTGCTGTACCTGAACAATAGTTTTCCAGACAACCATAATTTCCACACGAACATTGTGGCCCATCAATACTCATAGATATATGGCCAAATTCACTAGACACCACCACCTAAAACTATGCGTTGGGGATTGAATAGATGGATAAGAGTAGTTAGACCATTCCCTAAATGGAATCCTGCCATCTTCACTAGATCCCAATGCTACCAACTCGCCAGCTTCAGCGGGCATAAAAACATCTTTAGTAGTCCATTTGCCGTTGATATGTTGAACGAGTTGTTTATTTGCATCAGCGTTGTATATCAGGCTTGAGAAAACAGGTGGGTTTATCTAAGACTCGTTTAGGGAAAGAAATAAGTGTTTTAGGCGCTGCAGGGTTGTACTTTATGCCAAACTAAGGCTTCATAAAACACGTAATCTAGGCGAACAATTAGAGGATTTCAATTGTGTAGTTAGTTAATTTATTTAGTGGAACAAGTTTCTTATTATTCATTTTGATTTTACTTTAAGGTGACCGATAACCACGTAGATGAATAGGTTAGATCCTTCTCTTTAAAAAAGATTGAAAAAAAACATAACTAGCTGTTCGACAAGGGCCTCTACGAAGAAGCAAGCCTTATAAAATGGGCGTGATGGGCGTGATTGCTTGAGTCAATAAGATTCTCCATCACGTGCATGCCACCATTCATATAAAAGCGAGCCCTCCTATTTAAAAATCAATTATTATCGAGAACTCTAAGAGCAAATTAATAGTATTACTCATGCTTGAATCAACTATAACAATTAAGCCATTCAATAACCAAGTGCAAATACGATGACAAGTATACATAAAGACACTTAGCTCTTAGATTAGACTGTGTTGCTCAACGAAGAAACGACATTGTTTTTGAGATATTTAGAATTTACTACGAATTTACAGATGGGGTATTAAACGATATATAGATACTTGTCACATTTTAAAAAAGGAGTGAAAAAGTATGAGTATATTAAAGTTCATTGGTAGATCGAAAGGGTCTTGTGGCTCAATATCATCGTTACGAGTTAAGTTTATAATAAGTTTTATCGCAATTATTTCCGTGTTAAGCAGCATCAATTTGCTGACTTATTATCAATTGAAATCATCAATGAACAAGTTAGATTCAATGGTGCAATTATCTTTAACTGCAAATGTTATCACAGATAATGCGGTAAAGGTTCGTGATTCACTTAGGCAATATATGATTTATCAAAAAGCCGAAGATAAAAAAAACATGGACGAAGGTCTAGTTTCAATAGATCGAAGTGTTGAGACATTAATCTCTTTAGTAATAGATGATAAAGGTAAAGATAAATTGGATTCACTAGTAACATTATCGAAAAATATAGAAAGCAAAGTAACAAGCACAATAAAACTTGTAGATGAGGGGAAGACGACAGATGCCTCAGCAACAAATGCAGAGACAGTGAAAAACGTTTTTTTTTTGGATTATAGTGTAAATGATTTCCTTGCTACAGAATTGAATAATCAAAGGACGATCAAGGAAGACCTGAATAAACAAACAGATCGCACAAAATACTTGGTCTTTATAATTATCAGTCTTGTGTCGACTATTAGTATAATAGGTGCAGTTTTATTTTCAAATAAAATTGCAAATATCATTGCGATATTAGTCCGACATTCGGAAAGTATTGCAAATAAAAATTTAATACTAGATCATGTAGTTGTTAATTCTAAAGATGAATTAGCCCTATTAGGTAGTTCCTTTAATACAATGACAGATAACCTTAAAGAGTTTGTTTTTGAAACGAATAAGAGTAGCAATGAAGTAACTAAAATGGCAGACACCCTAAAGCTAAATGTAGATCTTAGCGCCAGAGCAGTTGAGCAAATATCAATTGTACTCAACGAAGTTTCAAACGGAGCATTCGAACAGCTAGAAAAATCTCAGCATACACGTGAAATTGTTGCGAAATTATACCAAAGAAACAAGGAATTACTTCAATTTGCTAAGAACGTATTGCAAGTTTCAGAAGATGCAAGCAATGCTGCAGTGGTAGGAAATGAAAGAATGAACCAGCTTATTAGGCAAATAGAAGTAGTTGAAAAGAAAATAATGGAAACACAAGAGATATCAGGAACGCTACAAGACAAAACACGAGAAATTAAATCGATTGTTTCAACCCTTACATTAATAGCTAAACAAATTAACATATTGGCATTAAACGCAGGAATAGAAGCTGCAAGGGCTGGAAAAGATGGTATGGGATTTGCGGTAGTTGCGCAAGAAATCAAAAAATTGGCTGAGAGCTCCTCCTTGTCTGCGGTTAGAATAACAGACATTTTGCAAGAGATTCAAACTGAATCTGAACATGTAGCATTTAGTATGCTTCATGGGGTAAATGAAATTGTAGAGGGAATTCAGATGGCAGAAGCATCTCGAACAGCCTTTAACAGAATTGTAGAGAAATCATCGGAAGTTGAAAAACAAAACATAATTGTAACTAGAGGGATAGAAGAAATGGTGCAAGAGTTTCATGCAGTTGAAGAAAAGAGCGAGAAAATTTCCTCAATTGCAAGTAAATCATCAGATTCATACAGAGAAGTGGCAGCATCAATTGAGCAACAAACAGCAGGATTACAAGAGATAACAGCATCGGCGTATATTCTTGCTGAAATGGCAAGTAATTTACAGAAAATTGTGTATCATTTTAAATTTTAAATTTGTTTAAAATATCAGAAAACAGGTGTTGAATGCGGATATTATTTATTGTATTATAATTTCAAGAGAAACTTTATTCTTCCGATGGAATAACTATTGGTAGGGTCAATCTGTTGCTTTGAAATTAAGCTAGCAACAGTTTTTTAAGTTAGGATTTAAGATTTTTAAGAGTTCTATTAAATCAGATTTTTAGAGTAATAATATAAAATGGGGAGGTTCTATGAATGCGATATATTAGGAAATTGTCAACAGTTTTTGCAGTTTTGTTGACTGTACTAATAGTAAGCGCTTGCGGAACACAAGGGAACAATACAGCAGGAACTTCTGGTTCGACAACAAACCCGACTTCTACAGGAGCAACAGCTAAAGCAACTGAGCCAGCTAAGACCGGAAATAAAACTTTGAAGATTGGTTTTGCATTGAGTACTCAGCAGGAAGAGCGTTGGGTTAAAGAGGCGAAATTTTTTGAAGAAGCAGTAAAGGCGCTCGGTGGTACTGCAGTTGTTCAGTTTGCAGACAACGATGAAAACAAACAAAATGATCAAGTTGAGAACATGGTGAGTCAAGGTGTAGATGCATTGGTAATTGCCTCAATCAATGGTGAAACCATTGGGCCAGCAGTAAATGCTGCAAAAAAAGCTGGTATTC
>Ga0209566_101129_pt1 | contig 10133 bp, 10 predicted proteins | sample Araplavi_mTSA_r2_2_FD_184287 | JGI IMG/M metagenome (GOLD analysis project Ga0209566, IMG submission 184287) | Arabidopsis root microbial communities from North Carolina, USA - plate scrape CL_Cvi_mTSA_r2 (SPAdes) (version 2) | ecosystem: Host-associated > Plants > Roots > Endosphere | place...
TGCTGCAGCAAACGCCGGGCGCCGTTCGGGTCTTTCGCAATGAGCACGTCGACGTGGGCCAACACGTTGAACAGAAAGTGCGGCTCGATCTGCGCCTGCAGCGCCATGAGCTGCGCACGCACCACCTCCTTCTCGGCCTCTTCACGGTCGAGCGCGTCGAGCGCGGCCTGGCGCTGCAGCGCTGCAAGCTTGCCGCGCGACCAGTAGTAATACGTCGCCCCTAGCGCCGCCAACATGGCGATGATGAAGCTCATGCGCAGGCTGTCCGCACGCCATGGCTCCGCGTTGGCACTGTTCAGGCACAGGATCGAGCGCGCGATCCACTGCCCCAGCGGCACCCCGACCAGCACGGCCCCGATGATGATCCACGGAAAAATCTTCTTGCTCGGTGGCCCGTCGCCCCAGATCACATGACGCGGAATGCCGATCAGCGTGAACATCGACAGGCCGATCGACTGGCTGAAGACGAAGTCCTGCCAGAACGCCTCTTCCGGACGGATGCCGAATGCCAGCACCGTGGCAATCAAGGTATTGATGACGATGATGACGGCATAGCGGATCAGCCAGCGCCGTACAACGCGCAGGCAGTCAGCAAGCGAAGGGAGTGACGCATTGGCAAACATGCTGGCGATCTTACCGGAGGGTTACACAACGTTGCAGCACGGGGGTTTCCCGCCCTTTTATTTGTGCATTTTTCGCACAAATCCTGTCACACCACCGCTATGGTCTTGCACGAACCCGGTCAATAAACTCCGTTTCGAGTTGCTTCTCGATGCGTTCACGATGTTTGCGTAACCCCACGAGCGCCCATGGCATACGCGAACCCTGCCCGCCCATCCATTGCGTGCACGCGGCTGTTTTCAAATGAGAGAGATGAAGATGATGAAATTGATCCTGCCGGTTCTGTCGGCACTTGCGTTGGTCGCTTGCGGTAGCGGCAGCGATGCCGTGGCGTCCCCCACGAACCTGGTGTCGCTCCCTGCCAGCCAGCTTTCTTGGACTGAACTGCCAAATTCCGGCGGCGTGAAATACGCCAATGTGCAAGGAGACCTCGCCGGGCATGGCAACTACGAAGCATTCGTGCTCTTCCCCAACGGGCTGAACAACCCTTTCCACGTGCACACGCAAGACTTGCCCACCGTGGTGCTCAAGGGCACGTTCTACGCCATCGTCGATGGCAAACGCATCGAATATCCGGCTGGCTCCTACTACAACCTGCCGGCCAATATGCCGCACTTCAGCGGCTGCGAAACGGGCGATGACTGCCTGCTGTTCCAGTATCAGCGCGATCATTTCGACCTTGTTCCCACCACCCCAGAGGCAGGTGGTGCCTCGAGTGCGAATCTGGTCTCGTTCCCCGCCAAAGATCTGAAATGGACGGAGCTGCCCGGCAGCGGCGGTGTGAAGTACGCTAACGTGCAGGGCGACCTGGCCGGCCACGGCAAGTACGATGCGTTCGTGATCTTCCCCAACGGGCTGAACAACCCTTTCCACGTGCACACGCAAGACTTGCCCACCGTGGTGCTCAAGGGCACGTTCTACGCCATCATTGATGGCAAGCGCATTGATTATCCGCCGGGCTCGTACTACAACTTGCCGGCCAATCTGCAGCACTTCAGTGGTTGCGCAACGGGTGATGACTGCCTGTTGTTCCAATACCAGTCGGACCACTTCGATCTGGTACCGGTCAAGCAATAAAGCGACGACCAAACTAGATGCATCACGTTCGGCGAGCTGCTCACCAGCTCGCCGAATTGCGTTAACACGCCAGTTTGCACGACCGAATTCGGTACAGGACATGGCAGACATGGGGCTCAGATGGGCACCGAGGATGTCCGCAGTATAGAAATAGCGCCTGGGCAAGCACCATGGGCGTGCGACGAATGGCGGGATTCGGGGGCTGAACGGCTGCCCCGCCGCGCAGACCCTGCCCCTACGCCGCCAGCGCTTCCCGCGCGCCCGGCGCCACCACCGTGAACGCCACCGCTTCCGCCACCGTCTCACGCGACAGATGCGGCGCAAACATGCCGATGAAGTCGTGCGCGTAGCCACGCAGATACGCCCCGCGCCGCACCGCAACACGCGTGGTGTTCGGCTCGAACAGGTGGTCCGCGCCGATGCAGACGAGGTTGTCGTCCTTACGCCCGTCATACGCCATCGACGCGATGATGCCCACGCCCACATCCAGCGCGACATAGGTCTTGATGACGTCAGCATCCATGGCCGTCAGCACGATCTCGGGATGCAGGCCAGCGCCGGCAAATGCAGCATCGATGTTGCGGCGGCCCGTAAAGCCGGCGTCGTAGGTAATGAGCGGATACTGCGCCACGTCTTCCAACGTGGGCAGCGGGTTCTTGGTCAGCGGATGGTCCGGGCTGACCACCAGCACGTGCCGCCAACGGTAGGCCTCGAACGACGTCAGCCCCGGCTCATTGGCCACCGCCTCGGTGGCGATACCGATATCGGCCTGCCCCGTCAGCAGCAGTTCAACGATGTGCGAAGGCGAGGCCTCCTGCAGCGCCAGCGTGACGTGCGGGTATTCCTTGCGGAACGACTGCACCACCTTCGGCAGCGCATAACGCGCCTGCGTGTGCGTGGTCGCCACCGTCAGGCGGCCGGACTGGCGGCCGGAGAATTCCTCGCCCGCCTGACGCAGGTTCTCGGCTTCGAGCAGCAAGCGCTCGACAATGCGGACGATCTCGCGGCCCGGCTCGGTCAGGCCGGTCAGGCGCTTGCCGTAGCGCTCGAAAATCTCCACGCCCAGCTCATCCTCCAGCTCGCGAATCTGCCGCGACACACCGGGCTGCGACGTGTACAGCGCGTTGGCGACTTCGGTCAGGTTGAACTGGCGGCGCACCGCCTCGCGGATGGAACGCAGTTGTTGGAAGTTCATGGCTCGTGTCCTCTCGTATGGTTGTCGTCCGAGCAGCGGGATGGGTGAGATTAAGCGGCGGCCTGCACAGCGGCGGGCCGCGCATTCTGGGCAAACACGCGAATGGCGCGCGGGCGCACCACCAGCGTTTCGCCTTCACGGAAGCCCTCGGCGCGGAATCGCTCGATGGGCAGGGAGACTTCGATGATGTCGTCGGTGTCTTCACGCTCCAGTTCGAGCTGTGCGATAGCCCCGAGGGTGAGCGCACGACGCAGCGTCACGGGAATGCCTTCGGCACCAGGTGCATAGCGTTCCAGATCAATCTCGTGCGGGCGCACGAAGGCGACCGCTTGATCTGCACGCGACGAATCCAAACCGCCTGACGGCACGGTGATGGACGAATCGCCCACATGCAGCACGCTGCCGCCCTCGCCTTCCTCCAGGCGGCCATGGAACAGGTTCACGTTGCCGAGGAAGCCGTAGACGAACGGTGTGGCCGGCGTGTTGTAGACCGCATCGGGGCTGCCGACCTGCTCCACTTGGCCGCGGTTCATCAGCACCACGTTGTCGGCCACTTCCAGCGCCTCTTCCTGATCGTGCGTGACGAACAGGCTGGTAACGTGCAGATCGTCGTGCAGGCGACGCAGCCAGCGGCGCAGCTCCTTGCGCACCTTGGCATCGAGCGCGCCGAACGGCTCGTCGAGCAGCAGCACGCGTGGCTCCACGGCCAGTGCACGTGCCAGCGCAATGCGCTGACGCTGTCCGCCCGACAATTGCGGCGGATAACGATCGGCCAGCCAATCAAGTTGTACGAGTTCCAGCAGTTCCTTCACCTTGGCGCGGATCTGCGCATCGCTCGACCGCTGCGCGCGCGGTTTCACGCGCAGGCCGAACGCCACGTTCTCGAACACGGTCATGTGCTTGAACAGCGCGTAGTGCTGGAAGACGAAGCCCACTTGGCGCTCGCGCACATGCTGGTCCGACGCATCCTCACCATTCAGATGAATGCTGCCCGAATCCGCATGCTCCAGCCCCGCGATGATGCGCAGCAGTGTGGTCTTGCCGCAGCCAGACGGGCCAAGCAGCGCGGTCAGTTCGCCCTGCTTGAAATCGAGCGAGACATCGTTGAGGGCGATGAAATTGCCAAAGCGCTTGGTGATGTGTTGAACCTGAATGCTCATGCTGCGCTCCCTTCGAGCGGAGATTGCACGGAGATGTGCGAATTCGAAATCGATGTTTGTTGTGCAACGCGCTGGCCCGGGCCTTCGCCCACGCCGGCGTCTGCATCGGCAAGCTCACGGCGGCTGCGCCATTCGACTAACGTTTTGAGGGCAAGCGTCACCAGTGCCAGCAGCGTCAGCAGCGAGGCCACGGCAAACGCCGCTGCGAAGTTGTATTCGTTGTAGAGGATCTCAACGTGCAGCGGCATCGTATTGGTCAGCCCGCGAATGTGGCCCGACACCACCGACACCGCGCCAAACTCGCCCATCGCGCGCGCATTGCAGAGGATCACGCCGTACAGCAGGCCCCACTTGATGTTGGGCAGCGTCACGCGGAAGAACGTCTGCCAGCCCGACGCGCCCAGCACGATGGCGGCCTCTTCCTCTTCGCTGCCCTGCGCCTGCATGAGCGGAATCAACTCGCGCGCAACAAACGGGAAGGTGACAAACACCGTCGCCAGCACAATGCCCGGCACCGCAAAGATGACCTTGAAGTCGTGGTCCGACAGATACGGGCCGAACCACCCTTGCGCGCCGAACAGCAACACGTAGATCAAACCCGCAATCACGGGCGATACCGAGAACGGCAAATCGATCAGCGTGAGCAACAGGTTCTTGCCGCGAAACTCGAATTTGGCGATGGCCCATGCCGCCGCCACACCAAACACCACGTTCAGCGGCACGGCGATCACCGCGACCGTCAGCGTCAGGTAAATCGCTGAGAGTGCATCGGGCTCGATCAGCGCTTCCAGGTAGACGTCCACACCCTTCTTGAACGCCTCGTAGAACACGCTGGCCAGTGGCACGAACAGGAACAGCGCCAGGAAGACAAACGACACAAGGATCAGCGTTGCACGCACCCAGGCGGACTCGGCGGTGGCGCCCTTTCGTGCAGCAGCCGGCGCCTGGCCAAGTTGACGGGAAACAGTACCGGCCATCTCAGGCTCCTACAGCGAGGGTTTCGGGGGCACGCTCGATAGCGTCACTGCGGTTGCCGCGGCGGCGCGTCCAGGCCTGCAGCAGGTTGATCACCAGCAGCAGCGAGAACGAGATCCCCAGCATGACGACAGCGATGGCCGTGGCACCTGCGTAGTCGAACTGCTCGAGCTTGGAATAGATCATCAGCGGCGTGATCTCGGAGACCATCGGCATGTTGCCGGCGATGAAGATGACCGAGCCGTATTCGCCCGTGGCGCGTGCGAAGGCCAGCGCAAAACCGGTCAGCAGCGCGGGCAGCAAGGTCGGCAGGATCACGCGGATGAACGTCTGCCAGCGCGTAGCGCCCAGGCTCGCGGCCGCCTCTTCCAGCTCGGTCTCCAAGTCTTCGAGCACCGGCTGCACCGTGCGCACCACAAACGGCAGCCCGATGAACGTGAGCGCCACCACGATGCCCAGCGGCGTGAATGCAACCTTCAGCCCCAGCGGCTCCAGGCGCGAGCCAATCCAGCCATTCGGCGCATACAGCGCAGTGAGCGCGATGCCAGCCACCGCAGTCGGCAGCGCAAACGGCAGATCCACCAGCGCATCAACCAAGCGCTTGCCCGGAAAGCGATAGCGCACCAACACCCACGCCACGATCAAGCCGAAGACGAGGTTGATCACCGCCGCAATCAACGACGCGCCAAAGGTCAGCTTGTACGACGCGACCACGCGCGGCGCGGTGACGGTGGTCCAGAACGCGTCCCACGTCATGGTGAACGTCTTGAGCACGGTCGCCGACAGCGGGATCAGGACGATCAGCGCGAGGTACAGCAGCGAGAAGCCCAGCGCCAGCCCGAAACCCGGGAGCACGTTGGCGGGCCGTTGCCGCTTGGAGGGAAACAACGCAGAAGACAGGCTCATCAGCGCACCGATAAAAATGGCCGCAGCGCTCAAAACACTGCGGCCGATATGCAGATGAACCCATTGTGGCGAACCGTTCTTATGACGAAAACGAATATTTGCGCATGTGCATCATCGTTTTAGATATAAGGCGTGCTCGGTAAGACATCCCACTGGGCTTGCCAGTCGGCGCCGTCACGCGTGGTGTCCTGTGCACTTGCGCGGGTCACCACGCGGTCGAGCAGCGCCAAGCCAGCATCCCAGTCGCCCAGATTGGAGTCGGCGTTGATGTGGCCCGCCTCGCCCACGTCGACGAATTCCACACCCCAACGGGCGGCCCAGTCGATCGCGTTGGGCTGGGGCATCCACGGGTCGTTGCGACTGGCGGCAAGCACGGCGGGGAATGGCAACGCACGCTGTGGCAGCGCATCGCGCACGCCAAACTTGTCCGGGTCCGCCGGGGCAATCAGCAAGACGCCGGCCACAGCTTCCCGTGCGTAGCCCGCCCAGTGCAACGACGCCAAGCAGCCAAAGCTATGCGCAACGAGGATCACACGGCGCTTTGGACGCCCCTGAGGGCGCGCGGCCAGCGCATCGCGCACGGTCTCCCCCACCCGGGCAGACCAGCGCGGTAGGTCGGGCGTGGACCAGTCACTCTGTTCGACGCGGCGCCAGTCGGGGAAACGCGCTTCCCAGCGTGTCTGCCAGTGCTCGGGACCGCTTCCGTACAAGCCGGGGACGGTCACGATGGCTAGGTCGGTCGGCCAGTGCCAGTCGGTCGGCGCCGATGAAGTTGCGAGTGCGCTGCGTGCCATGGCGTCGTGCTCATTCCGTCAGAAAAAGGCCGGCGCACTGCTGCTGTTGCACCAGCGGTGCCTGGGCCGTCGGTACCACCAGCGGCGTGGGCGCGGGCTCCACATCGGCCTCGGGTTCGGCACCCGGCAAGATGCTGCCTTGCACGTAGGCAATCCCCGCTGCACGGGCCAGCTCGAGATCGCTCGGCCGCTCGCAGCGGCGCAGCGCGAGCGTCACGCCCAGCTCGCGTGCAGATTCGGCCAGCGACACCACGTGCCGCGTCACCCAATCACGCCGCGCGTCGAGCTTCAGATACGCCGGTTTGGCATGCACGAGCAATGCCCCCGCTTCGGCCGGGTCGGATGCCTGCACCGCCACGGCAAACCCGTTGCGCCGATAGTTGTCCACCACGAACAGCAGCAGACCCAGGTCGTCATTGGCCGTGGACGGCACCTGGATAACGAACTGCTCAGGCGACAATCCCAGCGCCGTGACCGCGCGCTGGAACGCCTTGCCGTGGTCAGCCGCCACCGCCGCCAACAAACGGCCATGCACATTCAAGACCAGCCGCTTGGCATCCGTGCGGACAAAATAGTTGAGCGTATGCATCAACCGGCACAGGCGATCGAGTTCCACCAGCGTGCTGTCGTCCGACGCCAGCGAGAACACCTTCCACGGGTTCAGGCCGAGATCGCCGTCGCGCGTCCAAGTGCGCATCAGCGCCTCGTGGCCGGCAGGGGAGAACGTGCCGTCGACGGCAAGCTGCCACACCGGCTCAAACAGGCTGGTGAGCGAGCTATGGAAGAACTGGCCCTGCACGCGGCCACGGGCGTCACGCCACAGTTGGCGATCGGGTGTGGGCGTGCTCGGCAGCGTACCGAGAAATTGTGCGAGTGCGGTGGTATGCATCAGGCTCATGGGTGAGGCTCCTGGGTGTTCCTACTAGGTCGCCGTCTCCTCCCCGTCCTCACAGTTTGGCGATCGACACTTCTGTCGCCTTCACCAGCGCCACCACTTCGCTGCCGATCTTCAGGCCGAGGCTATCGACCGAGCGCGTGGTGATGACCGAGGTGACGATGCCGGCCGGGGTCTCCACGTCGATCTCCGAGAGCACATCGCCCCGGATGATCTCTTTGATCTGCCCACGAAATTGGTTGCGTACGTTAATCGCTTGGATGCTCATGATGTTCCTTCTTAGATGACAACGGCACTACGTGCCAGTGAATGTTTTCAGGAGAACAGGTTTCGTGTGCTTACACGGCCCAGCGCACCGCCGTGGCCGACACATCGAAGGGTGATGCCCACGCCGTGTGCGAGCGCACATCGGTCACTTCATTCGGATCGATCTTGCGCTGCATCACCCGGTTGAGGATGGCCTCTTCCAGCCGCGCAAACGCGGGCGAACCCCGGTGGCGCGGGCGCGGCAGATCGATGCGTTCGTCCAGCGCGATGCGGCCGTCTTCGATCAGCACCACTCGGTCAGCCAGGGCCACAGCCTCAGCCACGTCGTGTGTGACGAGCACGGCGGTAAAGCCCAGGCGCTGCCACAGGCCCTCGATCAGGTTCTGCATGTCGATGCGGGTGAGCGCATCGAGCGCACCCAGCGGCTCGTCGAGCAGCAGCAGGCGTGGGCGATGCACCAGTGCGCGGGCCAGGGCCACACGCTGGCGTTGCCCACCCGACAGTCGCGCCGGCCACTCGCCCGCACGCTCGGCCAAGCCCACCTGCGCGAGCACCTCGGCGGCCTGTGCATGTTGCGTTTTCGGCAGGCCCAGTGCCACGTTGGCGAGCACCTTCTTCCATGGCAGCAGGCGTGCGTCCTGGAACATCACGCGCGCGTCATCATGCAGGCCATCTTCGGCGTCACCATCACGGCGCAGGTGACCACCATCGACGCCTTCCAGCCCCGCAATCAGCCGCAGCAGCGTGCTCTTGCCGCAGCCGCTGCGCCCGACGATGACGACAAACTCGCCCGGCGTGATGTCGAGGTCGATGCCGTGCAGCACCTCACGATCGCCATAGCGTTTGACGACCCGTTCGATGTGCAAGGCGGTGCCGGCCAGCGCGGCGTGTTCGGTAGCGTTGCTTTGCATCATGTTCTCCTCAGGCAGCGGCTTGGTAGCCGGGGTGCCAGCGCAGCCAGAAGCGCTCCAGCGCCCGTGACAACAAATCAGCCAGCTTGCCCAGCAGCGCGTACAGCAGGATGCCGAGCAGCACCACATCGGTCTGCAGGAACTCGCGCGCGTTCATCGTCATGTAGCCGATGCCAGCTTGCGCGGACACCGTTTCGGCGACGATCAACGTCACCCACATCAGCCCTAGCGAAAAGCGCACGCCTACGAGAATCTGCGGCAGCGCGCCGGGCAGAATCACTTCGCGATACAGCTGCGCACGCGACAGGCCGTAGCTGCGCGCCATCTCTACCAGCGCCGGGTCCACCGAGCGGATGCCGTGATACGTGTTCAGGTAGATCGGGAAGAACACGCCCAGCGACACCAGAAACAGCTTGGCCGATTCATCGATCCCGAACCACAGGATGACGAGCGGAATCAGCGCCAGTACGGGGATGTTGCGGACCATCTGCAAGGTCGTGTCGAGCAGCGTTTCTGCCGTGCGGAAGGTGCCAGTGAGCAGCCCCAGCGCGAGCCCGAGCGCGCCGCCAATCGCAAAGCCCACCAGTGCGCGCCATGTGCTCACGGCCACGTGCGTCCACAGCTCGCCCGAGCGCGCCAGGGCGATGGCGGACTTCGCCACATCCAGCGGCGCCGGCAAGATGCGATTCGACAGCCAGCCCCATTGGGCCGATGCCTGCCAGAGCACCAGCAACACCAGCGGCACGATCCACGGTGCCAAACGCTGACGTGTGCTGCGCAGGAAGGTGTTGGCTGTGCGTTTGGATTCGGATGCCATCGCGCCCTCCTTCAGCTTGCCGCGACCTTGGGCACAATGCCCGTGGCAATCACCTCGCCAAACGGCCCGTTCAGCACGTTGCCCGGCAGCTTGTCCCTCACCGAGCGCGGCAGCAGCGGGAACACCAGTTCGGCAAAGCGGTACGCCTCTTCCAGATGCGGATAGCCGGAGAGGATGAACGTGTCGATGCCCAGATCGGCGTATTCCTTCATGCGTGCAGCCACGGTTTCGGGGTCGCCCACCAGCGCCGTGCCAGCACCGCCACGCACCAGGCCCACGCCGGCCCACAGGTTCGGGCTGATCTCCAGATCTGCACGGCTACGCTTGGCACCACCCGCATGCAACGCGGCCATGCGCTGCTGGCCGGCCGAATCCATCTTGCGGAAGGCCTCTTGCGCGCGGGCAACGGTGTCGTCATCCAGCTTGCTGATGAGCTTGTCTGCGGCGGCCCAGGCTTCGTCTTCCGTTTCGCGCACGATCACGTGCAAGCGGATGCCGAAGTTCACCTTGCGGCC
>Ga0209566_101130_pt1 | contig 10113 bp, 7 predicted proteins | sample Araplavi_mTSA_r2_2_FD_184287 | JGI IMG/M metagenome (GOLD analysis project Ga0209566, IMG submission 184287) | Arabidopsis root microbial communities from North Carolina, USA - plate scrape CL_Cvi_mTSA_r2 (SPAdes) (version 2) | ecosystem: Host-associated > Plants > Roots > Endosphere | place: USA...
CGTATATTCGCCGCCGAATACAGCTCCCGCCAGCACTTGAGCGGCGAGCCAGTCCGGCGTCACGTCGACTTTCAATGCCTCGATCTGACTCATCAGCTCGGCATCGTGCAGCCCTTGCTGCTGGGCGCTCTTCTTCAGCGCATCGCGTAAGTGCCAATCGAGCTGGGCTTCCACCTGCTCGGCCAGATCGTCGCGAAACGCTTGCAGCCGTTTCGCAATCTCCGCTTGCGTCTTCTCCGCACGCGCGAACAACCCCACCTTGAACCCTGGCTTGCGGCTCTCCAAATAGGTGTGAGCCTGATCCCGGGTCAAGGCCGGCGTAATATTGGCGTTCTCGATGATGACGCCAATATCTTTGCGCAGCGCTGTCGTCAGCGTCTCCGGCAGCTCGCGCAATGCCGCGAGCTCGCGCTGCTTCGCCGTCGCCAGCTCCTGCGCCTCCTGCACGTCGCCCTCCTGGCGGATTTGTTCCACGAGCTCCGCCTTCTGCGGCTCGTGCTGCTCCGCCAGCCAGCCTCCGTGCTCCGCCGCCAAATAGCGCGCTGAGGCGTCGAGGCTCACGCTTGACAGCGCCTCTCCACGTTCGATCAGCGCCCCCAGGAGCCACTTCAGCTTCGCGAATTCGTTATGCGCATGATTCGGCTCCTTCATCGTCACATAGAGCAAGCCGTCAGGCTCAATGCCCCAGCTTAAGAACGCTTGCTTCGTTCCTTCTTGATACTGCGTAAAGGACAGTTCCCATTCTTTATGCTTATCAATCATGTTAACAATCAAATAAAGCGGTTTGCCCCACTCTTTCATCTTCTTCGTGAACGCCAGGTTCACCTCGGACTGCACATGGTTATAATCCATCACATAGAAAACGACATCCGCTAAGTGCAAGGCAGACTCGGTAGACTGGTGATGCGCATCGTCCGTCGAATCAATCCCCGGTGTATCCAGCAGCGCCGCATGCGCGCCGAGAAACGGAATCGGATACGTAATTTCCACCGATTCAATATCGGTTCCATTGACCGCATAAGCTTCCAGCTGCTCCAAGGCGATCGTCTGCAGCTCCTCGCTATCCTTCAGCTTCACATGCGCCCCAGGCTCCCCATTGCGGATGCTTACAATATTCGCGCTCGTCGGAATCGGACTTGATGGCAGCAGCGGATGTCCGCACAACTGATTGATCAAGGTCGATTTGCCTGCGGAAAAATGTCCGCAAAAAGCAATATTCATGCGATCCAAGCTTATTTTTTCAAGCAGCTGAACCATTTTTGCCGCATTTTCCTCATCGCCGGTTTGACGGAGGAAGCCCTGCATCTGCTTCATGGCAGCCGACATCGCCATCATTTTCGTTTCAATCATTTGAGTCATCGTCAATCTCCCCCAACTGAACTTGCCCTCTACAACCAATCATTATAACAGAAAAAAATCTCCCTGAGGGAGATTTAGGACATAACCACTTTTTCGTTTTCCGGTAAGAAAATTTCGAATACATCACGATGCTGCAAAATCGTAATATCGGAATCTTTTACTTTCATCACGACAACTTCAGGCTTCGTTTTCATCTTGTCTATGTAGTTTTGCGGAACTTCACCGGATTCGCTGACGGTTACGCCTTCGATGACTTTCTCTTCATTCTCTTTCAAAGGAGTCTTAATCACTTGCTCATAAATATCAGAGAACAATTCAAAACTGCTTGTGTATACGGCGATGCATTTCATTTCCATCCCATCCTTTGTTTGCATATCAATTGTTAGTACTAGTTTTTCTACGTTTACTTGGTTTCATACGTTGTTTGCCTTCACGGCATTTATCCAAGAGCGGACAAACGTCGCATGCCGGATTTTGCGCTTTGCAATGGTACCGTCCGAAAAAAATTAAACGATGATGCGTCTGTGTCCATTCATCCTGCGGAACTTTCTTCATCAACTTCTTCTCAACTTCAAGTACGGAGTCTTCCTGACCGGCAAGACCGAGTCTCTTGGAGACGCGCTCCACATGGGTGTCTACGGCAATCGCAGGCACGCCAAATGCATTCGAAACAACGACATTCGCCGTCTTTCGACCGACACCGGGCAGTTCAACTAATTGCTCATGTTTCTCCGGGATTTGGCCGTCATACTTGTCCAGCAGCAACCGACACAACTTCTGAATGTTGCTGGCCTTATTACGGAACAAGCCGATCCGGCGAATATCTTGCTCTAACTCCTCAAGCGGAACGGCTAAATAATCTTCTGGCCGCTTATACTTTTGAAACAACGTATGCGTCACTTTATTGACGGTTTCATCCGTACATTGTGCTGAAAGCAGCACGGCAATAGTCAGCTCAAACGGGTTGCTGTGGTGCAGCTCACAATGTGCATCCGGAAACAGCTCACCAATCGTATCTAAAATATGCCTTACCAGCTTCTGTGTCATCTCAGTTCTTCCTTGAGGCGTAATATTCTTTCAGTTTAGCGAATTGTGCAGGCAGAATCAATGCTTATCAACGGTTAAATGCGAACATTTTTTAAAAGTTAAGTGATTTTTTTTAACTATGACAAAAAAATCCGTCTGCATCAGGAACACAGTTCCTAAATAACAGACGGATTACCTGTAAATTAGTTCAACTTATTTGTCCAACTCGACAATTTTGTCATCGAGCACATAGACCGTCACTTGGTCCCCAGCTTGGAACGACGAAGGGGTTACCACATCTGTGCCTTTGTAGTAATACGCGCGCGGGTACAGGTTATAAGTCGTTTTATCACCGGAACTTACGGCTTTGAAACTCATTTGGTTCACAATGTTGTTATAGCTGACGAATTCACGCTTAGCCGAGGACGCGACTTGCACCATCACTTTGCTGCTTGCATCTTTCATCACTTGAATGCGATCGCCGGCTTTAATCGAATTGAAGCTTAATGCCGCACCGCCATTCATCGTAACAGCATAGTTGCCGCCAACTGCAATCACTTGGCTATTACCGCTATAATCTTGCACTGTCAAACTGTTGCTTGCCGCATCAACGGCAGTCACTTTACCGCGAACCGTATTTAAGATCTCTGCGCGAGTAGCCGTTGAACCTTTGAAGGAAAGCAGCACATATTCATCCGTTGCGAAATCAGAAATCGCACCTGTGTTTTGATCGGCTCTCACGATCGGCACACCGTCCATACTGATCACATACGTTTTATTCGCCGAATCCGATACAGTAAGCTGGTTGCTGTTCACACTCACCAGGACGGTTTTATACATCCCGGTACTGCTTGTGACGATTTTGGTAACGATGGATTGATCATAGCTCAACATCAGGCTGATTTTATCGCCGATCGCCAAGTCGGACAGTGTGCTGCCCGTTCTATTGGCGAGATCTACCGTTGGCGAGAAGGTCAGTTTAAAGCTTAAGCTTTGCCCGCTGTCTGTTTTCAGCGTCAGATCGCTTGTCGTCAAGTTGAGCTGTGTCAAAACGCCATCAAGCTGCTGAGACATTTGGATCTGTGTGACATTATTTTTGGAAACCAGCAGGTCTACATATTTCCCAGGTATGAATGTCGCGGCAAAACTGCTGAACGGCAGTTTCGTGCCGGCATACATGATCGTCATCGTATCTGTCAGTTGATAAGCGTGCGGCAGGCCGGAATTATCGGTGACAGTCAAAATCTTGTTCGTTTGATCATAAGAAATAATTTTAGCAAAATATAAGTTCTCGATGGAACGGTTGACAACTGTAATTTGCGTGACTTTATTGTTCAGTACATCCAGCTTTAACTGATCTCCAGGAGCGATATCGTAAAGGCTGGCATTCGTCAAGCCTGTGATATTGATCTTTACGTTTTCTCCAATCAGATAAGCGCCAAGCTGTGAATCTTGCGTTTTGCTGATGGTCAGATACGTTTTGTCGCTGCTGATGTCCTTCAGTGTGCCTTCCACAGAGACGCCGACATCCGCTTGTTTCTTCACGACAATTTTGACAATTTCGCTATTCTGCACCGTGTAGTCGATCGTATCGCCAACGTGCAGCGATTGCAGATCAACGAGTGTGTTGTCGGATAAAGTGGCAACCAGCTTGCTGGAGAAACCATACGTTTCCGCTTGGCCAGTCGTGCCGTCCAATACGGTCAACTGCAGCGCGTCCTTATTAATCGTCTGGATCGCGCCAGATGCCGTCTTGTTAACCGGCACTTGCTTGACGATCACCGATGTAATTTTGTCGCCTTCAACCAACTTGCTCTTCCGCAGTTCAAGTGTGCTGCCGGTAACAAGCGCGCCCAGGCTGAGACCATGGCCGTCCGCATCTGTCACTGTGGCATCCGGTGCCAAGTCGTAGACTTCATAATTGTCCAGCGTCGCCTTCAGCGCATTCATATTCAAGTTCAACAGCTTGCCTTGATAAATATCCATTTGCAGCGTATCGTTCAAAACCTCAACGTAGTAAGCTGTTCCATTGACTTGTACAAGTGAAACCTGATACGTCTCTTGAATCGTTTTCGGATCAATCGGCGTATCATCTTTCAAGCCATAGAATGCCGTGTTCGAGGATAGCTTGTAAGTACTTGTATTTCCTTCATCATCCATAATGGCGATACTGCCTGTTGTCAAACCTGTCACATAGCCTTTCTTCGCACGGGCAGGCAGCGTATCCAGCTCCTTTTGGGAGCGGCTCAGGAAAGCGGCCATTTGCGCGCGTGTGACGGCGCCCTTCGGTTGGAACGAACCGTCTTCGAATCCGTTGACGATGTTGAGCGATACCGCTGCATTCACATACCCGAGCGTCGAATAACTGATTGCGCTGTTGTCGTTGAACGTGCTTGGCGAAGAGCTCATGCTTTGCGCCAAGGATGCTTTGCCAATGGCACGAATCACAACTTCGGCCACCCATTCACGGCTCGCTTTACGAGCTCCCCAGCTGTCCTTGGACGTTTCGTTCTGGGCTCTCGCTTTCTCTTCATCATTGGAGATCAGCCCTTTTTGCAGCGCGACCGCTACATAATTGCGGGCATAGCCGTCCACTTGCATGAATTCAGGGAAAACGGTCGTAGCCGTCATGCTGTCCACTTGGCTCTGCAAGCCCATCATACGGACAGCCATAATCAGCACATCCTGCTGGGATACGGAGTTTTCCGGACGGTAAGCCCCGTCTTCATAACCTTGAATAATGCCTTCTAACGCCAGCTTCGAAATATGACGGATTCCCCAGTAGTCCGATGTGACATCCGGAAAAGAAAGTTTAACCGCATCGGAGCTTGTATTCGATGTTGTTGACGGTGTAGATGCTGCCAAAGCAGGCGTTCCCGCCAAGCTTGTCACGATTAATGAGCTTACAATTGCGCTTGCTAATTTCCTGTTTTTCATTGATTCCTTGGACTCCTCTGCTAGATCCTTTAATTAGGACGCTTAATTGGGTAAGGCAATTCAAGATGGCCCATCAAACTTTCGACTTGCTTACCATCCTTCAGCACATAGAGCGTTTTGACTTCGGGGAATTGAAAGGCGGTCTTCTTCAAAGCCTGTAGAAAAAGATCTTCGCCAGGCGCTCCTAATTGCGTCTTGGGACCGAACTTCATATCAATATGCAGTTCGCCTTTGGCTGCATCCAGCTTCACGCTCGTAAACGCCATGTCGTCGAACAGCGAAACAGCATTCGCATCATGGCTCGACTTCAGTGCGTTAAAAGCAGCTTCATACATGCCGCTGTCCTGCTTGTAACTGACGGTAACTTCCTTCTCGACCAACTTCATTTCATCCGGATCGCTGTAGTAAGCCTTTACCTTCTTTTCGTGCAGCGGCGCCTGCGTGGACTGCGGCGATGCCGTTGGCGTCGGCTGCGGCGTTGGAACGGCCGGTGATGTGACTTGACTTGTAGACTGAGGGGCAGCGCCTCCAACCAGCAGCTGTTTCTGCCCGCAAGCAGTTAATGTTAAGGTGAGGGCACCTGCTAGAAGCACCCCTTGTACCAGGCGGCTTGTTTGAGACATCTAATCCACTCCTTAAGGGCTTCCCGGGGGAAAACCGGATTCATCCGTGAAGCTATTTGAGATTCAAGTATTCTTTGATTGCTGCTACTAGCGATGCTGCTACCTGATTCTGAAAATCATCCTTATACATGGCGGCTTCGTCATTCGCGTTGGACAAATATCCGACTTCGACCAATACGGCCGGCATCGTCGTTTTATTAATGACCCGATAATCGGCTACACGCACTTTGCGGTCTGGAAACCCGGCTGCAGCCGTTACATACTTATGAACGACTTTCGCGAAATCCAAGCTTTCCGGTCTGTAATAATACGTTTCCGTACCGGAGATCGTCGCCTTGGCGCTATTGCCGTGAATCGATAAAAACAGGTCCGCCTGCTGGTTATTCGCAAACGAGACACGGTCATCCAGCGGAATGAAGGTGTCATCCGAGCGGGTCATCAACACGTTAATACGCTTGTCCTGAGAGAGAAGCTGCTGTACTTTCTTCGCTGTAGACAGGGTAAAATCCTTCTCATGCTTACCGGTTATGGACAGTGCCCCCGGATCCTGATCGCCGTGTCCGGCATCGATGACAACGGTCAACCGGTGTTCTTCAATAACCGCATTCCATTGGTTCGGCGTCTTGGCGGGCTGTGTGCGGTAATCCGCACCGCCGTCTTTCAGATCCAGAATCACTCGAACCGTAGCAGGACTATCGGAATAATTGGAAAATCTCACCTTCTGAACGAGCGGATGCTTGGAAGGCAGCTCGCCCGCATTCTTCACAAGCAGCTTCTGGAATGAATCGTCCAGCACCATATTCGGAAAATCGAAAACGATGCGCGTCGGATTGCTCAATTTCATCACGGTTGGCTGCAAGGTTCCGTCCTTCGATTTGACGATTAATTCTTTGTCCGTAAGCTCGATGGACGTGACCAGACTCCCCTGCGTGCCTGTAGTCGGCGGATTCGTCGTGGTCTGGTCCGGCGGCACAACCACCGGAGTCCCCTCGTTCTTATTGTCATCTACACCGTCAGGCTGTGCGGTTACAGGAACGGATGCGGAATCGTCCTTTTTGAACATATGTACGGAGTACGTTATGGCGTCCCAATTGAACTCAACACCTAGATGTTCGCCGACAAAACGCAAGGGCAGCATCGTATTTCCATTTACAATAACAGGAGCGACTTTCATCGTTTGCTTCGCTCCCTTGATATATGCCGTTGTGCTGTCAATTGTCAACTGTAAGTTCATATCGCCTTTGGTTATTGTCACCTTGCGTGCGGCTCCGTCCCATGTAACCTTAGCACCGATTTCCTCGGCAATAATCCTAACAGGCACTATTGTGTTGTCACCAACAAGGAATGGAGCCACCTCGCTTGTGACCAGCTGTTTTTCATTCATATACAGCTTGATGGCCGTCTTGGGAGCTTCAGCCCCCAACGCGTAGGCGGGCATAGCCAGCATAAAAACGATGAGAATTAAAAAAATGGCAGGTAATTTTGCACGAAGTCTCATTATTCACCTCTATGTAAGTCGGATTTTTCAGAATCGCACCCATCTATTCGCCTTCTAGCAGCAACTCTATTATTATAGCAAAATCACTATTGATCTGACAGCAAAACCTCCGTTCATACGACAATCTAGTAAAGAATTAGACGTAGAAAACTGCCAAAAGTTGCAAGATTGCAAGAAAAAAGAGGAGATTCCCCCTCCTCCCTGTGCAGGCACAAAAAAAGCAAATAGCGGAAGCAATGCTTCCGCTATTTGCTCTATAAAGACTCGCCTGACACTCAGGCGACTTATTTATAAGCCAAACGCTGTTTGTGCGCTTCTTCGTATGCAGCGATTTTGTCCGCGTGCTGAAGCGTCAAGCCGATGTCATCCAAGCCTTGCAGCAGGAATTGGCGGCGGTGCTCATCCAGCTCGAATTCGATGCTTAAGCCGTAGTCGTCCGTCAGTTTGTTAGTCTCCAGATCAACGGACAGCTTGTAACCTTCGTTCTTAGCTGTACGTTGGAACAAATCTTCCACTTGCTCTTCGGAGAGCTTGATCGGCAGAATGCTGTTCTTGAAGCAGTTGTTGTAGAAAATATCCGCATAAGACGGAGCGATAATAACACGGAAACCGAAATCTTGAATCGCCCAAGGCGCGTGCTCACGGGAAGATCCACAGCCGAAGTTAGCTCTAGAGATCAGCACGGATGCTCCTTGATAACGCTCCTGATTCAGCGGAAAGCTCTCAATGACGTTGCCCGCTTCGTCCCATCTCCATTCGAAGAAGAGGAACTGTCCGAAGCCAGAGCGCTCAATGCGCTTCAAAAATTGTTTAGGGATGATTGCGTCTGTATCTACGTTCACACGGTCAACAGGACCGACAAGACCTGTATGTTGTTTAAAAGCTTCCATATTCACATTCTCCTTTAACTAAGGTAAGCTCAGCTTTCCCTCATGCAAATTAAGCTTGTTGGTATGCTTTGATTTCCCAGTCGCGCACATCGACGAAACGGCCTCTGATCGCGGCAGCGGCAGCCATCGCCGGCGATACCAGGTGCGTACGCCCGCCACGGCCTTGGCGGCCTTCAAAGTTACGGTTCGATGTTGATGCACAGCGCTGTCCCGGTTGCAGAACGTCCGGATTCATTGCCAGACACATACTGCATCCTGCATCACGCCATTCGAATCCTGCTTCGGAGAAAATTTTGTCCAAGCCTTCTTTTTCAGCTTGAATTTTAACGCGTCCGGATCCCGGTACGACGATCGCGGTTACGGATGGATCCACTTTGTAGCCTTCTGCGATTTGCGCCGCTGCGCGAAGATCCTCGATTCGTCCATTTGTACAAGAGCCGATAAACACATAGTCCACTTTCAGCTCTGTCATTGGCGTGCCAGGTGTTAAGCCCATATATTCCAGCGCCTTCTCAGCCGCTTTGCGTTCATTCTCAGTAGCGAAGCTTTGCGGTTCCGGAACCAATGCGTTCACGTTCGTTCCCATACCCGGGCTTGTGCCCCAAGTGACTTGCGGGATCAAGGAATCAGCATCAAATTCAACGGTCCAGTCATAAACGGCGCCTTCATCCGTAACATAGTGCTTCCAAGCTTCAACCGCTGTATCGAACGCTGCGCCTTGCGGCACATATTCACGTCCACGCAGATAGTTGAACGTAGTCTCGTCCGGAGCGATCAAACCTGCTCTGGCACCACCTTCGATGGACATATTACATACCGTCATACGCTCTTCCATCGAAAGTCCGCGGATTGCATCGCCTGTATATTCGATAACATAGCCAGTCGCGAAATCCGTGCCGTATTTGGCGATAACGCCCAAGATCAAGTCCTTCGCCGTAACACCCGGCTTCAAGCTGCCGTTGATGCGTACTTCCAACGTTTTGGCTTTGGATTGCTGCAGCGTTTGTGTAGCCAAAACGTGTTCAACTTCACTCGTTCCGATACCGAAAGCAAGCGCGCCGAACGCACCGTGCGTGGACGTATGGCTATCGCCGCAAACGATCGTTTTGCCTGGGTGTGTAAGACCAAGCTCAGGTCCCATAACGTGCACGACACCTTGGTCAATGCTGTCAAGATCAAATAAAGTAACGCCGAAATCACGGCAGTTTTGCGAAAGTGTATCGATCTGCTGTTTCGAGATCGGATCCGTGATGTTGTAACGATCCTTCGTCGGAACGTTGTGATCCATCGTTGCATACGTCAGGTCCGGTCTGCGGACTTTGCGTCCCGACATGCGAAGACCTTCGAACGCCTGCGGCGAGGTTACTTCGTGTACCAGTTGCAAGTCAATATAAATGACGCTTGGCTTGCCAGCTTCCTGGTGAATGACGTGATTTTCCCAAATCTTCTCGAACATCGTTTTTTTACTCATATCCCAGTCACCTCTTATCATAATCCGCTCTCATTGATAAATGTATTACCCTCATAACGTATACTAGCATGGATTTCGTCATTGCTCCAAGATATAATATCTATAGAGTTGATAGGTAAAAACAATAATGAAAAAAGCCATATATTCACACGAGGAGTTATCAATTATGGAATTGCGCCAATTACAATATGCCATTCAGATCGCGGTGGAACGCAACTTTTCACGCGCTGCCGAGAAGCTGCATATCGCCCAGCCTTCGCTTAGCCAGCAATTGTCCAAGCTCGAGAAAGAGATTGGCGTGCTGCTCTT
>Ga0209566_101132_pt1 | contig 10081 bp, 5 predicted proteins | sample Araplavi_mTSA_r2_2_FD_184287 | JGI IMG/M metagenome (GOLD analysis project Ga0209566, IMG submission 184287) | Arabidopsis root microbial communities from North Carolina, USA - plate scrape CL_Cvi_mTSA_r2 (SPAdes) (version 2) | ecosystem: Host-associated > Plants > Roots > Endosphere | place: USA...
CGCACCGAAATGCGGGTTGTCGGTGACCGCGCCGAGCGCACCTTCGTCCATGTTGGTCTTGCCGACCAGCACTGCGCCGGACGCGCGCAGGCGAGATACCACGTGGGCGTCGTCGGTGACGGGTTGGCGGCGTCCACCGAGGCCCGCGCTCGTGGGCCAGCCGGCGACGTCGAAGTTGTCCTTCAGGGCGATGGGAATGCCGTCGAGGCGGCCGATCACGCCATCCCGGCGACGATGCTGCGCTGCAAGAGCCTGCTCCTGCAGCATGGCCGAGCTCAGGCTCACATAAGCGTTGAGTTCGGGATTGATGCGCTCGATCGCTTCCAGATACGTCTCGGCCAGCGCCTGGGGCTGGACGCGTTCCACCGCCAGCCAATGCAATAGCTGGCACATCGTGGCGCGTCGCAGATCGAGATCGCTGATCGGAGGCTGTGCATTCATGCTTTCTTCCCTGGCTTGCGTTTGAGGGGATTATCGCTACCGCACATGAAGGGTTTGCAAGGACTGCGGCCTGCTGGCGTTCGTCGCGACGCGCGCGGCGATCTTTTTGCGCGCCAGACTAGGAAAAGCGAAGGCGCGTACACCTCGCAGCACGGAGCCATGACGCCGCATGGCGGGAAGAAAGACGCGGCCCGGACGGTAGTTTGTCCGAGACCGCCCAGTGTCAACAGGCCCTGGGCCACCGTTGCCCCCGGTGGCCCGAACCCGGACAATGCCGGTTTGCCCGCTCCATACGTAGTGGAACGGTAATCGTGCCGCACAAGATCAGCTGGAGTCCGCCATGAGCGACCGCGAAATCATGGAATACGACGTCGTCGTCGTTGGCGCAGGCCCCGCCGGGCTTTCCTTCGCCATTCGCCTCAAGCAACTGAAACCTGAGACGAGCGTCTGCGTGATCGAAAAGGCCTCCACCATCGGTGCGCAGATCCTTTCCGGTGCGGTGATTGAACCGCAGCCGCTGGATGCGCTGCTGCCGGGGTGGCGCGACAACCCGCCGCCGATCTGCGTGCCCGCCACCGAAGACGAATTCTGGCTGCTCAGCAAGACTGGCGGCCGCAAGCTGCCGGTGCCACCGGGCATGAACAACCACGGCAACTTCATCGTCTCTCTGGGCGCCATGTGCGCCTGGCTCGCACCGCAGGCCGAGGCATTGGGCGTGGACGTATTCCCCGGCTTTGCCGCCGCCGACAACGTATTCAATGAGGATGGCTCCGTGGCCGGCGTCCGCATTGGCGACATGGGCGTGGCGAAGGACGGCTCGCACAAGGCTGGCTACACGCAGGGCATCGACATCAAGGCCAAGGTGACCGTGCTGGCCGAAGGCGCACGCGGCAGCCTCACCAAGCAGCTGATCAAGCGCTTCGCGCTGGACAAGGACAGCGACCCGCAGGGCTACTCCATCGGCATCAAGGAACTGTGGCAGGTGCCGGCGGGACGCGTGCAGCCGGGCAAGATCGTGCACAGCTTCGGATGGCCGGCGGACAGCCACACTTACGGCGGCAGCTTCCTGTATCACCTGGACAAGGATCGCATTGCGCTCGGCTACGTCAGCGGGCTGGACTATACCGATCCGAACTACCAGCCGTGGGAGGCGTTCCAGCAGTGGAAGAACCACCCGTCGGTGAAGTCGCTGCTCGAGGGCGGCACCATTCTTTCAGCTGGTGCGCGCGCCATCGTGACCGGTGGCTACCAGTCGCTGCCGAAGCTGGAAATGCCGGGCGCGCTGCTTATCGGCGACACCGCAGGCCTGCTCAACGTGCCCAAGATCAAGGGCACGCACCAGGCGATCAAGAGCGGCATGCTCGCTGCCGAACACCTCGCCGCGAACGACCTCAACCCGATCGGCTTCGACGCCAAGCTGCGCGTGTCGGACGTGATGGCGGAATTGAAGAAGGTCCGCAACATCAAGCCTGCCTTCAAGAAGGGCCTGTGGTTCGGCATGCTCAATGCCGCGTGGGAAACCGTGCTCAACGGCGCTTCGCCTTGGACGCTGAAGAACAAGGCCGACTGGTCCTCGCTGCACAAGCTGGGCGAATGCGAGGAGCCCAAGCGGGACTACGTGCAGCCGCGCGAACTGCCGCCGCGCGACCGCCTCGCCGGCGTGTACTTCGCCGCCACCGAACACGACGAAGACCAACCCATTCACCTGCACGTGGCCGATACCAACGTCTGCGTGACCAAGTGCAGCGTGGAATACGGCAACCCGTGCACGCGCTTCTGCCCCGCCGGCGTCTACGAGATCGTGGACGACACCAAGCCCGACGGCAGCAGCGGCAAGCGCCTGCAGATCAATGCCGCCAACTGCGTGCACTGCAAAACCTGCGACATCAAGGATCCGTACCAGATCATCAACTGGGTCACCCCGGAAGGTGGCTCGGGTCCGAACTACCAGAATCTCTGAACGAGGACACTGCGCTGTCCGCCCGACTCACCTGGCGCTTCAAACGCCTGAACTATGCGCTACAGCGCTTCCGCGGCAGCGTGGCGCTGCGCGGCTGGCGCGGCACGCTGGCGCGCGTGAAGCAGGAATTCGAACGTCGCCCCACCGTCGACGATTCCCTGCACGTCGAACCGATCGACATGCCGTTCGAGCCGTTCGCGCTGCCCACGTCGGAGCAACCGCTGGTATCGGTGATCATTCCAGTCCACGGCAAGCTGGCCTATACGCTCGGCTGCCTGCGTTCGATCGCACGGCACGCACCGGCCGTACCGTTCGAAGTCATCGTCGTCGATGACGCCTCGCCCGACGAAACCGCCGCGCACCTCACTGGCGTCGATGGCCTGCGCCTGCTCCGCAATGAGTCCAACCTAGGCTTCATCGGCAGCTGCAACGCCGGCGCCACGGCAGCGCGCGGCGAATTCCTGCTGTTCCTCAACAACGATACGCAGGTGATGCCGAACTGGCTCGACGGCCTGATGTGCTGTTTTGGCGATCACGCTGATTGCGGCATCGCCGGCAGCCGACTCGTGTATCCCGACGGCCGGCTGCAGGAAGCGGGCGGACTGGTGTTCGGCGACGGCGCGTGCTGGAACGTCGGCAAGTTCGAGCAGCGCGATGCGCCCGCGTGGCGCTACCGTCGCGAGGTGGATTATGTCAGCGGTGCGTCGCTGATGATCCGCCGCGACGTATTCGAACGCGTCGGCGGGTTCGATACACGCTATGCGCCCGCCTATTACGAAGACACCGATCTGGGCTTTGCCGTTCGCGCGCTCGGCCTCAAGGTTTATTACGAGCCGTCCAGCACGGTGATCCATTGCGAAGGGATCAGCGCGGGCACCGACCTCCACGCCGGCATGAAGCGCCACCAGGTCACCAACCAGGCAACCTTCGTCGCCAAATGGCAAGAAGCGTTGAGTAAGCAGCCGCCGGCCGGCACCTCGTTGATGCGCGCACTGCGCTGGCGCCGACGCGGACGCATCCTGGTCGTCGACAGCATGACGCCCGAACCCACGCGCGACTCGGGCTCGCTGCGCCTCAGCGCCATTCTTCGCCTGCTGGTCGAGCAGGGCTGGTCGGTGTCGTTCCTGCCGGACGATGGCCGCGCGAGCGACGAAGAAATCCGCGCGCTCGGCGCACTCGGCGTCGAGGTGCTCTGCCGACCCTACGTCTCCGACCTGCCCCACTGGCTGCGCGCGCACGGGCACGGGCTGCGCGCGGTGATGCTGTGCCGGCACACCGTGGCGGGCCAGTACGCATCGCTGGTGCGCAAGCTCGCGCCCAAGGCGCACCTGCTGTTCGACACGGTCGACCTGCATTTCCTGCGCGAACAACGCGCCGCCGAACTGAGCGGCAGCGCCTCCATGGCGCGGCAGGCGCAGGCCTCGCGCAAGAGCGAGCTGGCGTTGATCGCACAGTGCGACGTGACCTTCGTGGTAAGCCCGCACGAGCAGGCGCTGCTGGCAGCAGAGCTGCCGCAGGCGAAGGTGGAATTGTTGTCGAACATCCATGAGGTGCACGGCTGCCATCAGCAGCACGCCGCTCGCCGGGACTTCGTGTTCATCGGTGGATTCGGGCACCCGCCCAATGTCGATGCGGTTCGCTGGATCGCCACAGAGATTCTCCCTGCGCTGCGCAGGCAGATCCCAGAGGCACGCGTGCATGTGCTCGGAGACGTCCCCGAAGCAAGCCGTGCGGAATTCGATACGCCGGGCCTCCAATTGCACGGCCGCGTTCCCGACCTTGCGCCATGGCTCAACAGTGCCTTGGCCTCGCTGGCGCCGTTGCGGTTCGGGGCGGGCGTCAAAGGCAAGATCAACATGGCGATGAGCTACGGCGTACCTGTCATCGCCACGCCTGTCGCCGTCGAAGGCATGCACCTGGAACATGGCAAAGACGTGCTGCTGGCCGACGATGCCGACGCGTTCGCACAGGCCGCCGCGCTGCTACGAAATGACGGCGACCTGTGGAAACGCGTGTCCGATGCGTCCATCGATAACGTAAAGCGCCATTTTTCGTCGCGCCTGGCCTACGACGCACTCGATCGAGCACTCAGCCAGGCTTCCGCCTGACGCCGGGCCTCATTCATGCCCTCACTAAACACACTTTTCGCTTTCCTGCGTGATGCCATACGCCGTCATGGTGGCGGCTTCACGGGCGTCCGCTCGCTGGCGACTCGTGGATTGAAGGTGGGTCGCGCACTGGGTTGGCGCGGCCTGCTCTGGCGTCTTCGCGCGGCACATCAGCGCGCCGGCGTCCTCCCACCGCCCGAAGCGATGGCACTGCATCCTCCGTCTACGCTGGCTGAGGTCCAACTGAGCATCGGCGTCATGGCGCACGTGTTCTATCCGGATCTTCTCGACGAACTCGCGGCTCAGCTGGCGCATATGCCGCTCCCGTACACACTGATGGTATCGGTGGTCGACGAAGCGGCGCGTACGCAGGCGCACACACGCCTTTCCGCGCTTCCGCAGCTGGCCGCGCTGTACATCCGCGTCGTCCCGAATCGCGGCCGTGACATCGCCCCCTTCCTGGTGACGTTCCGCGAGGAGATCCTAGCGCTCGACTTGATCTGCCATGTGCATACCAAGAAGTCGCTCTATGGCGGTCAGGACCAGGTGGGCTGGCGCACGTATCTGTTCAATGCGCTGCTTGGATCACGTGATCGACTGGCCTGGATATTCGGCATGTTCCAGGCCAATCCGGCGCTGGGAATGATTTATCCGGAGAGCTACGCCAACGTGCCCTTGTGGGGGCACACCTGGCTGAGCAACGGCGAATGGGGCCGGCAGCTGGCGCAGCAGCTGGGCCTTGAGATCGACACATCGGCATACCTGGATTTCCCGGCCGGCTCAATGTTCTGGGCCCGTACGAGCGCGCTGCGCCCCTTGTTCGAACTGGGCCTGCGTACCGATTCGTTTCCACCTGAGCAAGGCCAGATCGATGGCACGCTCCAGCACGCCATCGAACGCATGCTTTGCCTCGTCACCCGGCAGCGGGGCATGGCCGTAGGCATCCTGCCGAGCGACGGCGGTCTCGCATTGGCTCAGGAAGGCGAACGCAATCGCCAGCTTTATTTCGATGCGCCGCTTCGGCAGAAGATCGCCTATTTCGCCACCGACGCGCGCACGCTGTCGTTCGACGTGTTCGATACGCTGGTGCTGCGACCGTTCCTTACCGCGCAAGGCATGCGCGATTTCCTTGCGCTGCTGGTCAAAGAGCGCTTCGGTATCGACAACTTCAGCGTCTTGCGCGCAGAGGCCGAAGCCCATGCGCGCGCAAAGGCCGGTCGTGATGTCTGCCTGCTGCGCATCTATGCACAGCTTCGCGACAACGCAGCCATTGGCGAAGACGTCGCCGACGCCCTGCGCGCATTGGAGCTGGCCACTGAGCAGCGCATGCTGGCCCCCCGCGAAGCGCTGGTGGGGGCATTGGCCAGCTATGCCTCGGATGCTCAACGCACGACGGTAGGCGTCTCGGACATGTACATCGGCGCCGACGACCTCAAGACGATACTTCCCTCACCGGTCAACGCCGCCCTCCGGCAGCTTTACGTCTCGTGCGATACCGGCTGGCGCAAAGACACCGATGCAGGCTGGCGTGCGTTGTTCCACGCCGAGCAGGCCGATGCCAGGCAATGGTTGCACATCGGCGACAACGAACACGCCGACGTGATGCGACCGCTGCACGCAGGCATGTTGTTTCCGGTGCACGTGCTGCGCCCGGCCGCCTACCTCGATGTCGTTCCCGCGCTTCGTGGCTTGCGGCCCTCGGCGATGCACAAAGGTGTGTGGTCACACGAGCTGTGGCTTGGACTCCTCGCAAATCACTTCGCACAGGCGGGCGACGCGCATCCCGAATGGTTTGCGCAGACGGTACGGCTCGAACAGCCAGAGAGCTTTGGCTACACCGTGCTTGGGCCACTGATAGCCGATTACCTGGCATGGCTGGCCCGGATGGCGCTGCAACGGCGTTCGCGCAAGCTTCTTTTTCTCAGCCGCGAAGGCCATGTGCTGCATCGCCTCTATCAACGCTTTCGTGCGCGGGTGCCGGCGTTGGCCGCTGTGGACGGGCGCTATCTGCTGGTATCGCGGCGTGGCGTGAATACTCCGGCCACACATACGTTGGCGGACCTCGCCGCCGTCTTCCGCAAGCCATACACCGGAACGTTCTTCGGACTGCTCGATTCACGCCTCGGCAGCCATGTCGCCGATGCCGCGCGACAGATGCTTGGCAAGGCCTCAATGGAGGCCGAGGTCTATCTGCCCGAGATGTCCGGGGAGCTGATCGAACGCCTGCGGCCGGTGGGATCTGCGCTGGAAGACATCGCCCGTCGTGAACGAGATGCCTACCTCCGTTATTGGCAAGGTGAAGTAGCCGAAGGAGAGCAGCCTATCGTTGCCGATGTCGGCTATGCCGGCAGCATCCAGGCGCAACTGTCGCGAGTGGTGAGCCAACCGCTAGGTGGCATGTACTTCGCGGTGACTCGCGAGATCGAGCACACGCTTACGGGTGAACAGTGGGCGCTGGCGCGATATCACGATGGTCGGCAGACGCAGGATGCGGTGCCGGTGCAGCAATACCATCTGCTGCTTGAGTCCGTGCTTACGTCGCCCTGGGGCCAGTTCTCGCACATGGAACTGCAGCATGGCAGACCGGAACCTGTGTATCGGGAAGACCAGGCACATGCACAGCGATGGCCGATCATTGAAAGAATTCATGCGGGCGCTGAGCGATTCGTTGATGACCTGCTGGAAGTTGCCGGCGAATACGCATTGGCGTTTGAGGCGGATCTGCTCGCGGTGCAGGAGCCATTGCGCTGTGTTGGCAGCGGCCGGTGGCAGTTGGGCGCCTGGAGTGATGCGTTGAGCGTGGACGACGCTTATACGGGCCGGGGCCAGGTGGACACCCGTCGCGACAGCCGCGCGGGCTAAAGCCGTATCACTGCCCATCGAGACTCACCTAATTCTAGAACGACCATTCGCGCCCGCATGGTGTCCTCAATCCGGTTAGAATGGGCGTTTAAACATACGTTCAAGCGCCCTCCGGGCGGTGGCAACTCAAGGAATCGCAGATGAAGATCTTGGTCGGCTACAAGCGCGTCGTGGACTACAACGTCCGCATCCAGGTGAAGCCCGATGGCACGGGCGTGGTGACGGACGGCGTCAAGCTCTCCGCCAATCCGTTCGATGACATTGCACTGGAAGAAGCCCTGCGCCTGCGCGAAAAGGGTATCGCCGAGGAAGTGGTGGTGGTGGGCATCGGTCCGGCCGATCTCACGGCTCATCTGCGCAACGGCCTGGCCATGGGCGCCAACCGCGCCATCCACGTGACCACCGCCGATGTCGTGCAGCCGCTTACGGCCGCGCGCATCTTCCAGAAGCTGATCGAGAAGGAACAGCCGGGCCTGGTGATCCTGGGCAAGCAGGCCATCGACGACGACGCCAACCAGACCGGCCAGATGCTGGCGGCGCTGTGGGACCGCCCGCAGGCCACCTTCGCCAGCAAGGTCGAGATTGCCGACGGCAAGGTCACCGTAACCCGCGAAGTGGACGCCGGCCTGGAAGTGATCGAGGCCGAACTACCCGCCGTGATCACCACCGACCTTCGCCTCAACGAACCGCGCTTCATCAAGCTTCCGGACATCATGAAGGCCAAGTCCAAGCTGATCGACGTCATCGAGCTCGGTTCGCTTGGTGTCGAAGCCAACGACCATCTCAAGACCACGCACTACGCCGCGCCGGCCAAGCGCAGCAAGGGCGTGATGGTGAAGGATGCGGCCGAGCTGGTCGCCGCGCTGAAGCAGAAGGGCCTGCTTTAAGCAGCCTCGGGAGATAACGACATGTCCAAGATTCTCGTCATTGCCGAGCACCTGAACGGCAAGCTCAACGCCTCCACCGCGCGTGCCGTGAGCGCCGCCGCCGCCATCAAGCCCGATGCCATCGACGTGCTGGTGCTGGCCGACAACGTCGACGCGATCGCTGCCGAGGCCGCCACGATCGAGGGCGTGAGCCGCGTGCTCACCGTCGCCCGCGCCGAGAACGCACACCCGCTCGCGGCCGTGCTGGCCCCGCAAATCGCCAAGGCCGCCGCCGGCTACAGCCATGTGTTCGCACCGTCCACCACGTTCGGCAAGGACGTGCTGCCGCGCGTGGCCGCACTGCTGGGCGTGGCCCAGGTCAGCGACGTGATGAGCGTGGAAGGCAGCCACACCTTCAAGCGCCCCATCTACGCCGGCAACGCCATCATCACGGTGGAAGCGGACGCGGGTAGCACTGTCGTTGCCACCATCCGCACCGCTTCGTGGGCCGCCGCCGCTTCTAGCGCCAATAGCGCCCCGATTGAACCGCTGGCCCTCGACGTCGCCCTGCCCTCGCACACCCGCTTCGTCGAACTGCAGTCGGGCAAGAGCGACCGCCCGGACCTGCAGAGCGCCAGCAAGGTGGTCTCCGGTGGCCGCGGCGTGGGCTCGAAGGAAAACTTCGACATCATCTACAAATTCGCCGAAAAGATCGGCGCCGCCGTGGGCGCCTCGCGCGCCGCCGTGGATGCGGGCTACGTGCCGAGCGACCTGCAGGTGGGCCAGACCGGCAAGATCATCGCGCCGGAGCTGTACATGGCCATTGGCATCTCCGGCGCCATCCAGCACCTCACCGGCATCAAGGACGCCGGCACCATCGTGGCGATCAACAAGGATGGCGAGGCGCCGATTTTTGAGATCGCGGACATCGGGCTGGTGGGGGATTTGTTCAAGATCATTCCGGAATTGGAACAGGCGATCTGACAACAGCGGACGTGTATGAACCTCAATAGCTTCAAAGCCTACGATATCCGCGGTCGCGTCCCGGATGAACTCAATGAAGACATAGCGCGCCTCATCGGAAACGCGACCTCGCAGCTGCTGGGTCCTGGCCCTATCGTGCTCGGACGCGATGTCCGCCTCAGTAGCCCCTCGCTGCAGGAGGCGCTGGCCGAGGGCATCATGGCCGCCGGCCGCGATGTCATCGATATCGGACTGTGCGGCACGGAAGAGGTCTACTTCCAGACGGCACACCTCGGGGCCGCTGGCGGCATCATGGTGACCGCCAGCCACAATCCCATGGACTACAACGGACTCAAGCTTGTCCGCGAGGGTTCGCGTCCCATCAGTGGTGATTCGGGGCTGTTCATCATTCGCGACAACGTCGCCGAAGGGCGCTTTTTCGAAGCAGAGAAGCGCGGGCAGTCCACGCAGGCACCTGATAAGACAGCCTATCTCGCACATCTGCTCGGCTATCTCGATACCGCTTCGCTCAAGCCGCTGAAAATCGTCACGAATGCAGGTAACGGTGGTGCGGGGCTGGTCATCGACGGATTGGCTTCCCATCTGCCGTTCGATTTCATTCGCGTGCAGCATGAGCCCGACGGGCGCTTTCCGAACGGCATCCCCAACCCGCTCTTGCCGGAAAACCGCAGCGCGACCGCAGACGCCGTACGCGCCCACGGCGCGGACTTCGGCATTGCGTGGGATGGCGATTTCGACCGCTGTTTCTTCTTCGACGCCAGCGGCCGCTTCATCGAAGGCTATTACCTGGTCGGCTTGCTGGCCAAATCACTGCTGGCCAAGCATCCGGGTGAAAAGGTCATACACGATCCACGCCTGAC
>Ga0209566_101134_pt1 | contig 10077 bp, 5 predicted proteins | sample Araplavi_mTSA_r2_2_FD_184287 | JGI IMG/M metagenome (GOLD analysis project Ga0209566, IMG submission 184287) | Arabidopsis root microbial communities from North Carolina, USA - plate scrape CL_Cvi_mTSA_r2 (SPAdes) (version 2) | ecosystem: Host-associated > Plants > Roots > Endosphere | place: USA...
TCCCCAATCCGGAAGCCCGCCTTCTCCAGTGCATTATACATGCCGATCGCCATTTCATCATTCAGACAAAATACAGCGACAGGCTCCTCGTACTCCGCCATAATTTGTTGAGCCGCCTGCTCGCCGGAATCTTTGTTGAAGTTGCCCTGGATCTCCACATACGTCACATCGCTGTTCCGTTCAATCGTTTGCTTGGTCGCTGCAAGCCGCTGTTTGGAGTCGTAGGAATCTTTCGGCCCTGTGACAATATACAGTTTGCGATGGCCTTGGTCGATCAAATATTCGGCAGCCAGCGCTGCTCCTGCTTTGTTATCCAGCAGCACTTGGTTCACGTTGGGATGATGGAGTTCACGGTCCAGCACGACCAGCTTATGCCCGCTATCGGCCAACTGCTGCAGTTCTTCACTTGCGAATGAGTGGTCGAGCACAATCGCGCCATCAATCATCCGCTGCGGCAGCCAGCGATGGGAGTAGGAACCGCTGCAAACAATAAGATCGTAGCCTCTTTTATTCAGCACTTCTTTCATCCCTTGCAACACTTCTCCGTAAAAAGCACCGCTAAAATCGGTCAAATAGACGCCGATGATTTTGGAAACGCGTTTTTTTAACGTTCTCGCTGCGGCATTCGGCACATAATTGAGCTCGCTGGCAATTTTTAATATCCGTGCACTCGTTTCCTCCGTCACCTTCGAATTGCCGTTCAGCGCATAAGACACCGTCGAAATGGAAACTCCTGCTTTTTTGGCAATATCTTTTATGCTGACCACTACAAACCGCTCCTTACCTTTACACGTTCATCTTCTTTTACTATATCACAATTAGCGTTAATTATAGGGAAAAAGGCGACCTTGCTCAGATCGCCGATTCCGCCTTATTCGTACACGTCAATCGCATTTGCGCCTTCATTCATAAGCGCTTCAAGCTCCTGCCCGCTAATGCGGAGTCCGCCGCTGCGGTAACGGTTGGCCGTCACTTGAGCAGCTGCCTTCTTCCCATTGACCTCCACGCTGCGTTCAGCGCGTCCATTCAAATGGTAAGTGAACGTTACCGAACGTCCCTTCACTTGATAGGCAAACTGCAAGCCGTCCAGCTCCCGCGGCAGCACAGGATCCAGAACCAGATCGCCGCCAACCAGACGAATGCCAAGCACGTTGGAGATCAACTGGTTCATATAGATTCCCGGTCCGCTGGAATAAATCCTCCAGCCGCCTTTGACCGCTACAGCGCCTTGCTTCAACTCAGCAAAACGGTCCTGCGCTTCGTAACGTGTACTGAACTTGCCATCCGAGCTGCTGAAATAAGCATTGCTTTGTCGCAGCTCTGCGTTCGGCACGGCCTCACGGAGGCCTACCGGATTAATGACCGCAAGGCCTTTCCACACTTCGTCGGCCTTCCCTAGCTTGGCCATCGCTTCGATGAAACGAATATGCGCATGGACATATTGCAGACCGATCTCACGTCCGAAATTGGCCGCTTGCTCCGCGCGTTTGAAGTTCGTGCTGATGCCGCCAACGTATTGCGCGGGACGGTTCATCAGCCTTACGCCATCAGGGAAATACAATTGCTCCTTGATGAGGCTATAATGCGAAGCTGCCTGATCTTCTGTCAGCAATTCACCGATCATACTCCGTGTCATCGGGAGCAGACGATATTGAATGCCTGTTTTCGTATCCGTAGGATGCAGCATCAGCTCCGGATTCCCAGCTTCTTCCATATATACGAAGCCTGGAATGACGTCCGTTCCCAGCATATATTGCTGGAAGTCAGCTTGGATGCCGGCTGCCAATGACTGAAGCTCGGCTGCCAAGACATCGCCGGTTTCACCAAGCGCTGCAGATAATTGGTTGAACACCTGATAAGTCAGCGCTACCGTCCAACTGCTGATCATGTACTGCTTAAGCTGGGCATTGGCCGGCTGTAGGGTATCGTCCCAATCCCCGTCTCCATAGGAAGAAAGATGGGTGCCATGCAGGAAATGCTGCTTGATATAGGCAATCTCTTTGATCACATGCGCGTAGATCGTCACCGGCTCAGCGGTGAATTCAAACGTATGCCGCTTCGTATAAGGAACTTTCTCTTGCAAAATGGCATAGTCGCGGGTTGCCGTCAAATAATCGCTCAGCACTTTCAGCGGCCAGACGATAATATCGCCGTGGCTCTCCTCCTGCTGAATCTTCGCATAACGGTCGAACATGAACCACTGCGGCCAATTGCCGTCCTCTTCATACTGGTGCGCATACACCGTCTTCAGGATGTCACGGACTTCGCCATATTTTTGCGTAGCGAGGAAATATTCCGCCGGTCCCTGGCAGACATCGCGCGTTCCCCAAGCTGCCCCGCCATACTGCTCCAAACCGTGCGGCACGGAGTAGTGGACGAGCATATTGTGTGTATACCACCAGGCCAAGGTGTTAAATTTATTTAAGTAGTCCGGTGTTCCACCGTTTTGCGTCAAACGGAAGCCGTTCATCACAGAGGCCAAAAATTCACGGTATCGCGAAATCTCCGATTCCACGTTGACATCTGCAAATGGCAGCTTCTCATCGCGCAGCAACCCTTGAATGCTCAGGCTCCATGCGCTGCTTTCACCCAGTTCCAGGACAACCAAGGACGCGGAATTGTGCCGGATCTTCTCGCCCAAAAGCGTTTCATCACCAGCCTGCATCAGCGCGCCTGCCACTTGCATGCGATAGCAAAGCTGCGGCCATATTTCGGCGCTGTCGGAGGCGGAATCCGCATAAAACGATACCATTTGTCCATCTTGACTCCACTTATACGGCGCTTCGAACTCGTTGTTGTTCATCGTCACTTGATTGGTGACCAGATAACGGTACTTTTGGCCACTGACCGAACGCACCTGCAAATGAATTTCCGGCGTATCCACAGCCGTCAGGTTGGTGACGATTAGCGTATCGTCCGCCATTTTGTAATACCAGCGGGCATAATTAAAGCCCATCTCGAACATGGAAGGCATCGCCAGCAGACGGTATTTCCCGGAAACTTCCACATAAATGCGCTGTCCTGAAGTTTTCATGACGTTCAAGGCGTTGCGCGCGTTGGTGATCATTTTATTGAAAGAAGTGTTCCCGACTACGACTTGCGAGTTGAACAGGCCGTACATATAAGATGTCGTCGTCATCACGTTTTCCTTCAGACGGGCGTTGCCCCCTGACATCAGAATATGGCCGTGCGGGCGCTCGACGCGCATTTCTTTTTCCTTCAACACCACGTGCTCATGCGATTCTGTGAAAAAAGACAGCAATTGCTCGTCCGCCACTTCTTCCTGCTCCCGCTTCGGGAAATAAGCATTCACCTCTTCACGGCTCATGGACAACGTTTGCAGGGGCTCGCCTAATTGTTCAGCGAGTTCCACCTTGCCGAACGTTTCCTCGAAGGTTTCGCTTCGGGCGCTAACGGCGCTCCAAGCCTGCAGCACTTCATCCTGGAATTCCAGTGCCCCAACGGCAGCAGGGTGATCCGGTTTAAACACGCTGTAAAAGACGAAACTTGCCGTACCTTTCACTTTCACACGCTCGGACTGCAGCGCCGTATAGGCGAACTCATATTGGTACACCGTACTTGGCAGCTTATCCTGATTCAGAGCCTCAGGCACATTAGTCTCCTTATACGATAAACCGAAAAATTGAAATCCGTCGGTCGAGAATCCGGCCACCGGAGTCAGCCCACCTTGCTGCAAGTAAGGAAAAGCTCCCTGCTGCGGCATATTCTGGCGTGAGCAGACCACATAGCCTTTGTCACCATTAGCAAAGACCGCATGGTCGATGTACTGCGAAATATATGCTTCATTGCTGCGCACAGCACCTTTGTCGGCCAGCCCCAAATCTTGTCCATACACAATATCAACTTCTGCATCATGTCCGGTTACTTGGACTTCCCAGAACCAAATGTCAGACTCGCTCAAGTGGAATGTCACTTCATATTGAAGGCCGTCCACCGTCCCGGTCCAATGTACCTTAGACGCCGAATAGCTTACGCGGCTTGGTGCGTGCACGCCTGTCAGCGGCACAGCTTTGATGCCATCTTCGCCATGCAGACGCAAATAGATTTGATTTAATGATCCGTCAACGGGATTAGCGACCCATTGGTTGATCAGCGTGTTTTTATACGTAATTTCGCGAATATCCCCGCTAGTCAGGAAAGAAAATTGCAGATGACCCGCCTTCAATTGAAAGTCTGCATCATTTCGTACAACCATTTTGTTCACTCGCTTTCCCCATGCTTGCGCAGTTATTTCTTTAATGTAAACGAAAGTGCTTCTAAACAGTCACGGCTGTTCGGTCCGACGAAAACGGAGAACGCTCCGGCATCACTAGCCAGCGTCAAATCGGAATGATGATAACGAAGCTGCGCTTCCGTCAGCTGGAATTCGACTTCCCGGCTTTCGCCTGCCGCCAGCGTAAGTTTGCAGAACCCTTTCAACTCCTTCAAAGGCCGGACAACTTCACCCGCATGGTCACGCACATAAAGCTGCACGACTTCGTCTCCTGATCTCGCCCCGACATTCGTTACCGTCACCGAAACGGTGAGCGGCTCATCCGGCGTCATCACATGGGCGGAAAGCGAAGCTCCTATATATTCAAAAGAGGTGTAGCTCAGCCCATAGCCAAATGGAAACAACGGCTCATTCGGGATGTCCAGATACTGGGATACGTAGCGCACCTGTGCGTCTGGAGCTCCTTGCGGGCGGCCCGTATTGAAGTGATTGTAATAAACTGGAATTTGTCCGACAGCAAAAGGGAACGACATCGTCAACCGCCCGGAAGGGTTGCGATCGCCATACAGCAGATCGGCAACCGCGGCGCCGCCTTCCGTTCCCGGGTACCAAGCTTCCAGCACAGCATCCGCAAGCTCATGGACACCATGAAGATCCAGCGGCCGTCCGTTGAAGAGGACAACGACCAACGGCTTGCCCAAGCTCTTCATCTTCGCCGTCAGCTCCAGCTGCGCCTGCGGCAGCTGAATCGTAGAGCGGCTGCCCGCTTCGCCGCTCATCTCGGAGTGCTCGCCGAGCGCGAGCACGATCACATCGGCAGTGCTCGCGGCTTGCACCGCATCAGCCAATTGCGCTTCCGTGATGCTGTCGATCCCGCTGCCCTGCGCTGTGAGGATTCGCGCTGCATCCACTTTGGCCGTTAAACCATCGTATAATTGAACCGCATCCTCTTTGGATCCCAACCACGACCAAGGTCCAAGGATGTCGCCGTTTTGGGCAAAAGGTCCGATCAGCGCGATGCGCTGCTCTTTATTTAGCGGCAGCACGCCCTCATTCTTCAGCAGCACGCAGGACTTCGCTGCCAGCTCCCATGCTGCTTGGCGGTGCTCGGCGCTCATGACAATCTCCCGTTCGCGGTCCACATCGGCGCCGCGGTACGGATTGTCAAATAAGCCGAGCTTCTGTTTTAACTGCAAAATGCGTAACACCGCTTCATCGATCAACGACTCCGCGACTTCGCCGCTCTCCACGAGCTGCTCCAAATGATCTTTATAGCACGTGGTCATCATTTCAATATCAACGCCCGCCAGCATCGCTTTGCAGGCCGCTTCCGCTTCATCCGCTGCGACGCCATGCGGGATCATTTCCTTCACCGCACCCCAATCGGAGATCACGACGCCCTCGAAGCCCCATTCGCCGCGCAGCAAATTGCGCATCAACCTCTTGTTGCCTGCAGCCGGAATGCCGTCGACCGTGTTGAACGCGGTCATCACCAGCTCGGCACCAGCGTCCAGCGCGGCTTGATAAGCCGGCAAGTAATACTCCCGCATGTGCCGCTCGGACATGTCTACCGTATTGTAGTCGCGTCCGCCTTCGCCTGCCCCGTAGGCAGCGAAATGCTTCACACAGGCCGCCAATCGGGTAAGATCATGCTGCAAATCTTTGCCTTGATAGCCGCGGACAAATGCTTTGGCGAACTCGCCGTTCAAATACGGGTCTTCCCCGGTCGTCTCCATCACGCGTCCCCAGCGCGGATCGCGCACCAAATCGACCATTGGCGAGAACGTCACATGCACACCTGCCGCGGATGCTTCCGCTGCCGCGATCTGCGCGCTTTGTTCTGCGGCAGTAAGGTCCCAGGAACATCCGATGGCCAGTGGCACCGGAAAAATCGTTTTATATCCATGAATGATATCCGCCATGACGAGCAGCGGAATCCCCAAACGGTTCTTTTGCAAATGGGCTGCTTGCGTAGCGATCACTTCTTGGGCTCCGGACAGTCCCAATACAGAACCTGTATTGCTTACAATATCATCGTCAATTCCCATAGATGCCATCGGGCCGGTAATCTGCCCTTCAGTGCCCGATCCTTCAAAGAAAGGCGCAGCCAATTGCAGCAGCTGGCCGATTTTCTCTTTTAAAGTAAGCTCCTTCAGCAGGTCATTCAATTGATTATCTGTCATTATGATACCTCCATGACCTCTTGAGTCCGCTCTATTCCTATTTATCGAAACGTTTCGAAACATATTATAAACACTTTGAAAAATGCCGTCAATCTATCAGATCATTTGTTCACGGTAATATCGAAACGTTTTTATTGGCAAATAAAATTATATTGAAAACGATATCAGCTTGTTTTATAATGACATCGAAACGTTTCTATTACCGAAACGGTTGACGAACAACTTCCTGATATCAGTATTCGAAACGTTTCGATTACACAATTAACGCAAGTCAAATCTGTAATAGGGAATACGGCATTATTCCAGTCTAAACAGGTCGTAACAGTTTTGTTATAACTTATATTTTCACGAATAACGTGCACCCTATTAACAAATCATGGACCCGGGAGGAATTAGAAATGCGCAAATCGATGACAACCATCTTGGCCGGCACGCTGCTGGCAACCGGCATCCTATCAGGATGCACATCCAATAGCGCCCCTAAAGATGCAGGCGGTTCAAGCCCTGCGGCAGGCGGCAAACAAGTAACGCTCAATGTGTGGGGTATGGGAGAAGAAGCGAAGTCGCTCCCGAAAATCGCCGAGAAGTTCATGCAAGAAAATCCTAACATCAAAGTCAACGTACAGGCTTTGCCTTGGGACACAGCGCATGACAAACTGCTGACAGCTGTGGCTTCCAAGAAAGGCCCGGACGTTCTGCAAATGGGTACGACCTGGATCCCGGAATTTACCTCGGCTAAAGCTTTGATGGACTTGAAGCCGGAGCTGAGCAAATACCCGGAATTCGCGGAAGCGAACTTCTATCCTGGCGCGATTACAACAACGAAGCAAGGCGATGCCGTAGTCGGCGTTCCATGGTACATCGATACCCGCGTACTTTATTACCGTACGGACTTGTTGAAAGCGGCAGGCTTTAACGAAGCTCCGAAAACTTGGGACGAGCTGTCCGATGCCGCTAAGAAATTGGCTGCCCGCGGTAATGGCAACTACGGCATCAGCATCGACACGAAAGAGCAGTCGCTGGCCTTCATGTTCGCCCGCCAAAACGGCTCCAAGCTGCTCGACGGCAACAAGCCGCTCTTTAACCAGCCTGAGTTCGTAGGCGCTGTCGATTACTTGAACAGCTTCTTCAAGAACGGTTCTGCACCGACAGATCTGGGCATGGATGTTGTACCGGCTTTCCAAAAAGGTATTATTCCTATGTTTATTAGCGGTCCATGGATGATTAAACTGATCAACGACCAAGCACCAGATATTAAAGATAAATGGGCCACAGCCGTACTGCCGAAAAAAGTAACGAACACATCGGCCTTGGGCGGTTCTGACTTGTCCGTCTTCCAATACACGGAACATAAAGATGAGGCGCTTAAATTCATCGCTTATATGAGCAAGCCGGAAACACAGCTGGAATGGTTGAAGCTGACAAACACACTGCCGGCAACGAAAAAAGCTTGGGAAGACCCTGCGTTGACGAACGATCCGAACTACAAAGTGATCGGAGAGCAAATGAACGCTTCCGAACCAATGCCGCTCAACAAATCATTTGAAGAGATCGCGCAAAACTTCCTGAAGAGCTTTGAAAAGATCTACCGCAGCAATGCCAACGTGCAGACTGAAATGGACGCCTTCAATCAAAAAGCTGAATCGGTTCTCAATAAATAAGTTATTTGCAACACGAACAGCTAGCCAGCTTCATGCCGGTTAGCTGTTCATCCATTCGCGCTTCAGCCCTCGTAAAGGAGAGGACTTGTATGAGAGGATTCACCGCCAAAAGTGCGCCTTATTTCTTTATCGCGCCGACATTAATTTTGCTCACCTTATTTTCGCTGCTCCCGATTCTGATCGCCTTGGGCATCAGTTTCACCAATATGGATTTGTCCGGGCTTGCAGACCATTCGAATATCAAGTTCATCGGACTGCAAAATTATAAAGATGTACTGACCGACCCGATTTTCAAAAAAGCCATCTTTAATACGTTATTCTATGTCATTATCGGGGTCCCAATCGTGATCATATGCTCACTGAGCGTTGCTTTGCTGATCAATTTCGGTACTTCCCGCATTTTCAAAGTATTCCGTGTGGTTTACTATTTACCATCCGTAACTAACGTAGTCGCGGTAGCAGTCGTATGGTTTTACCTCTACAACCCGACATTCGGACTGTTAAATTATTTGCTCAAGCTCGTTCACCTCGGACCTGTTCCTTGGTTGACGCATCCTATTGTTGCGAAAATATCGCTGATCCTCCTGGCCTTATGGCGAGCGATCGGCCTGAATATGATCATTTTCATTGCCGGCCTTCAAGGGATTCCCAAGTCTTATTATGAAGCCGCGCAGTTGGATGGAGCGAAGCATTGGCAGCAATTGTGGTACATTACGATTCCCATGCTGCGTTATGCCATCTTCTTCGTCTCGATCACAACGATGATCGGCTGGCTGCAGTTCTTCGAAGAGCCGTTTATTATGACACAGGGCGGTCCTTTGGACAGTACGACATCCGTTGCGCTGTTTATTTACCGCAATGGCTTCCAATTCAGCCACTTCGGCTATGCCGCCGCAGGATCCTTCGTTTTATTTTTTGCCATTATTATTGTGACCCTGGTTCAATTCCGCTTCCAAAGCAAAGACACGACGATGTAATTGTCATGAAGAAAGGAGGTAGTACTGATGTCTGCAAAATCCGCCCATATCCAATCTGAGCGCGCCAAAACGAGCGAACGCCTGCTGCAATGGCTGGCTGGGATTGTGCTCACTGTTTTTGGCATTATGATGCTGCTGCCGTTTATCTGGATGGTGTTATCCACCTTCAAACCGGAGAGCGAAGTACTCAGCATTCCGCCGACTTTGTGGCCGAAGGCTTTCACAATGGCTAACGTGAATAAGCTTTTTGTCAGCATGAATTTCAGCGTGTATTTGGTGAATACGCTTTGTATCGTCGCCTTTTCTTTCTTGGGCATGTTCATGAACGCCATGGCAGGCTTCGGATTTGCCAAATACAACTTTAAAGGCGGTAAGGCGCTTTTTTATGTGGTGCTCGCGACGATGATGATTCCTGGACAGGTGACGATGATTCCCGTCTATCTGATCCTGAATACGATGAATTTGACGAACACGATGATCGGCATTATTTTGCCGGGACTGGTCGGCGCATTCGGCATCTTCTTGTTTCGCCAGTTCATGGCGACGATTCCCGACGAGCTGCTTGAAGCTGCGCGGATGGAAGGCGCCGGCGAATTCCGTACGTTCCTGCAGATCGTGCTGCCGATCTCGAAGCCGATTCTGGCTGTGCAAAGCATCCTGACATTTATTGCAGGCTGGAACAGTTTCCTGTGGCCGCTGATTATCGCGAATGACGAGAAGTTATACAGCTTATCCGTCGGCCTCTCCCTGCTGCGCAGCCAGAGCAATCAAAACTTTGCCCTGCAGATGGCTGGCGCCACGTTAATGGTCGCGCCGATCATCATTATCTTCATTGCCTTCCAGAGGCATATTATCGAGAACTACTCTACTTCGGGGATGAAGTAGAGAGAGACGTAAAAAAGGCTGTCCGATCTCATCTGTGATGAGTTGGGACAGCCTTTTTGGTTGCGCGCCTGGCTGGGCGCACGGCGGGCAAAGGCGCAGGGGGATTAGCGGAAACTTTGTTCCGCTATCGGCCCCCT
>Ga0209566_101136_pt1 | contig 10065 bp, 9 predicted proteins | sample Araplavi_mTSA_r2_2_FD_184287 | JGI IMG/M metagenome (GOLD analysis project Ga0209566, IMG submission 184287) | Arabidopsis root microbial communities from North Carolina, USA - plate scrape CL_Cvi_mTSA_r2 (SPAdes) (version 2) | ecosystem: Host-associated > Plants > Roots > Endosphere | place: USA...
CTGTAAAGCGACTTTTTCGCCTTAGAGGCAGCTGCGGGCGCTTATCGGGCACTTCTAAAGCGGCTTTTCCGCTTTAGAGCAACCCGCACGCCCTCTTTCAGCACCTCTAAGGCAACTTTCCCGTTTTACACCAGCCGATCGGCCCGGCCGCCTGCGCGCGCAACCGTACCTCCCCCGCGCACACGCACTTGCCGCACCGCACAGCTGTAAAGCGACTTTTCCGCCTTAGAGGGAACTGCGGGCGCTTATCGGACACTTCTAAAGCGGCTTTTCCGCTTTAGAGCAACCCGCACGCCCTCTTTCGGCACCCCCAAGGCAACTTTCCCGCTTTACACCAGCCGACTGGCCCAGCCGCCTGCGCGCACAACCGTGCCTCCCCCGCGCACACGCACTTGCCGCACCGCTCAGCTATAAAGCGACTTTTTCGCCTTAGAGGCAGCTGCGGGCGCTTATCGGGCACTTCTAAAGCGGCTTTTCCGCTTTAGAGCAACCCGCACGCCCTCTTTCAGCACCTCTAAGGCAACTTTCCCGCTTTACACCAGCCGACCGGCACGGCCGCCAGCGCGCGCAACCGTACCTCCCCCGCGCACACGCACTTGCCGCACCGCTCAGCTGTAAAGCGACTTTTTCGCCTTAGAGGGAGCTGCGGGCGTTTATCGGGCACTTCTAAAGCGGCTTTTCCGCTTTAGAGCAACCCGCACGCCCTCTTTCAGCACCTCTAAGGCAACTTTCCCGCTTTACACCAGCCGACCGACCCAGCCGCCAGCGCGCGCAACCGTACCTCCACATGCAGCGCCGCCTCACCGGCACCCACGCCCGCCAACAACAAAAAGGCCGCCATCCGGCGGCCTTCCATTAATATATTCTTCTTCCCAACTGGTCGGCGATGCCGCTCTTCCGGAAGAAATACGTATTGATCATATCGCGCCATTCCTTGGCATGCTCAGCTTGCTCAGCCAGGCGTGCCGCCACTTGCCGGTGCAGTCCGTCATGCATGCTGCCCTGCAGCGCTTCCCATTTGGCCTGCAGCTGCTCGGCACGCTCCACGCCAACAAAATGCGTGTCATAAATGTGCTGAATGACCGTTTTGCCGGAATGCAGGACATGCGTGTACGGAACGTGGTGGAAGAACAGCACCAGCTCGTCCGGGCAGCTCGCCAGCGACTCGTACATCGCCACGTTAGGCCCTTTGTATTGTCCGGTATAACCAGTGCCCGTCGCCATCGTCCGGTCTACTCCGATCCCGTGGCAATCCGCAAAATGGTACGTCCCCCATTTTGAGTATTCATACCCATCCACATTCGGTCCGTAATGATGGTCCGGATTCACCATCCAGCCTACGCCAAGCGGGGATGTGTAGTCTTCATAGATGCTCCAGGAATCCATGAGCATCTGGCGAATCGTGCGGACAAGCTGCTCATCGCCGCCGAACGTCATACGAATCCATTCCTCTGCAATGGCTTCCGCTGTCAGCTCCGGATTCCAGGCCAAGCGGCCGTATCCGTAGAGATTCGCCTGCGCCAGCAGGTGCCCGGTCCAGTTCGCATCGTCACCGATATTCGAAACCGCAGCAAACCCGCTGAAGCGGTTGCCATAAAGCGATCCATCCACGACGCGTTTAATCGGTGACCCTTCCCCTTTCGCATACGTCTCGAAGTCAAGCACTTCTTTCCATTGTGGCACCAAGTAGCACAAGTGACGCTGTTGACCTGTATATTCCTGGGTAATCTGGAATTCGATCATCTGATTCGTTTGCTGCATCGCGCCGATCAGCGGGGATACCCCTTCACGAACCTGGAAGTCCATCGGACCATTTTTCACCTGCAAAATGACATTGTCCATAAAGCGCCCGTCAAGCGGCTTAAAATGGTCATACGCCGCGCGCGCACGATCCGTCGCTCGATCGCGCCAATCCTGCTTGCAGTTGTAGACGAAGCAGCGCCAGATCACGATGCCGCCGTAAGGCTTCACAGCTTCCGCCAGCATATTCGAACCGTCCGCATGATCGCGGTCGTACGTGAACGGACCTGGACGATTCTCCGAATCGGCTTTCACCAGGAAGCCGCCAAAATCCGGAATCGCCGCATACACTTCCGCTGCTTTCACGCGCCACCACTCGCGTACGCCAGGATCGAGCGGATCCGCCGTGGTCAAATCGCCGATTTCAAGCGGGCTCGCATAGTTGACGCTCAGGAATAACTTCACGCTGTACGCGCGGAATACCGCAGCGACCTTCGCCACGTCCGGCAAATACTCCTTCGTCAGGAACTGGGTCTCATATTTATGCACATTTACGTTATTGATCGAAATGGCATTGATCCCTGAGGACGCCAACAGCCTTGCGTAGTCACGGACGCGCTTCAGATCCGTAATGATGCGGTTATCTCTATAAAAAATCGACTTGCCGGCATACCCGCGCTCAATGCTGCCGTCAATATTATCCCACTGGTTGATCATACGCAGCTGATTCACCGGGTTTTGAACAACATCCAAGCTGTCTATAGCTTCACCTGAGCTCATCAATCGCAGCAAATGGAACGTTCCGTATAGCACACCGGATGCTGTGGAGGCGCCAATAACGATGGAACGGCTCTCCTTAACCGCTTTAATCGCAAAGCCCTCCGGACCCACCGCCGAACGCGCATCCTCCCCGAATGTGCGGTCAACGATAGCGTTATGGCCGAATGTGCCCAGCACGATGCTGCCTGCGTCATCCCCGTCTTCCGCAACGACCAGCTCGTAGCCCAGCATGGATTGAAGGCCGCGGGTCAATTCAGCGACCGCCGTGTTGATGACCTCTTCGCTTTCATTAACAGTAACTGCCTTCAAAACAGCATATTGCTCATAAAGATGACCTGGAGCGATACGATGATAACCAAGCCATGCCTGGTAACCGTCGCCTGTAAGTTGTACATTCGTTTCACTCATGAGAAAAATCCTCCCCATCCATAGTTTCTTCTCTGTATGCCTTCCATACTACCATACAAGTGTGGTAGTATGGAAGTATCAGTTAACCAAAAGGGGTGAACCTATGGACCTTACAATCCGCCCACCGATCAGTTCCACCCGTGATGCCGTCTATTACCGCTTGAAAGAGCTTATTTTGAGCGTTGAATTGCTTCCCGGCGCCAGCATCTCGGAGAAAGAAATCTCGCTGCAAATGGGTGTCAGCCGGACACCAGTCAGAGAAAGCTTCATGCGGCTGTCGCAGGAAGGATTGCTTGATATTTATCCGCAGCGCGGCACCGTCGTTTCGCTTATCGATCTGGAGCTCGTCGAAGAAGCGCGATTTATGCGCGAGCAGTTGGAATGTGCTGTCATCAGGCTCGCCTGCGAGCAATTCCCCGCAGAGCAATTAAAGGCGCTGCAAACCAACCTGCTGCTGCAGAAAGCGTGCATTGAAGACCAGGATTACAAGAAGATGTTCGAACTTGACGAAGCTTTTCATCGCACGATCTTTGAAGGCTGCCGCAAACTCAATACATGGGCGGTCATTCAGCAGATTAATGTGCACTTGAACCGTACCCGCATGCTGCGGCTGGCTGCCGACCACCATTGGGACGATCTTTACTCCCAGCATCGGCAGATGGTAGAGGCTATTCAGACGCATCAGGCCGACATGGCCGAGAGGCTGATGAACGAGCATTTGCATTTGACGATTACCGATCAGGCGCTGCTCAAGCAGAAATTCCCTGCTTATTTCAAATAACCGGAGGCGAGGACGCTTATGAAAATGGTATTTCGATGGTTCGGGGAAGGCAATGACACCGTGACCCTGGACCAAATCAAGCAAATTCCCGGCGTAGAAGGCATCGTCTGGGCGCTTCATGATGTTCCGGCAGGCGAGGAATGGCCAATGGACAAAATCATGGCTGTCAAGGCCCAAGCTGACCAAGCCGGCCTTCATATGAAAGTCGTGGAAAGCGTCAACATCCACGAAGACATCAAGCTCGGTTTGCCAAGCCGTGACACGTATATCGATAACTATAAAAAGACGATTGCCAAACTCGCCCAGGTCGGCGTCAAAGTGATTTGCTATAACTTCATGCCGGTGTTCGACTGGATGCGCACAGATCTGTACAAAGAACTCGGCGACGGATCGACAGCCCTTTTTTATGAAAAGAGCAAAATTGATGGTATGGACCTGTTTGAGCAAGTGAAACGGATCAATGAGAATCCGAACTTCACCATGCCGGGCTGGGAGCCTGAGCGCCTCGAGCGACTGACCGAGCTGTTTGACGCTTACCGCGATGTAACCGAAGAGCATCTCTGGGCTAACGCCAAATACTTCCTGGATGAGATCATCCCGGTTGCCGCTGAGCATGATATCCGCATGGCCATCCATCCGGATGATCCGCCTTGGCCTATCTTCGGGCTGCCTCGCATCATCACAGGCCAGGCCAACATCCGCCGTTTTCTGCAGCTGCACGACAGCCCTTATAACGGCCTGACACTGTGCAGCGGGTCACTCGGCGCGAATCCGGCCAATAATCTTGTAGCGATGGCACACGAGTTTGCGGAGCGCATTCCTTTTGCTCACCTTCGCAATGTCCGCGTATTCGACAATGGCGATTTCATCGAAACGTCGCACCGGACGCAAGATGGCAGCGTCGACATGTCAGGTATCGTACAAACCCTGTATCAAAACAATTACGAAGGCTTCTGCCGGCCCGATCATGGCAGACACATCTGGGGCGAGCAGTGCCGGCCTGGATACGGTTTATATGACCGTGCTTTAGGCATCATGTACCTGTGGGGACTCTGGGATGCTTACGACAAACAATCACGAACTGAAAAGGCGGTTGAAACACGATGATCCAATTAACCAACCATCCATCGCTTCAAGGCAAAGTTGTCGTTATTACAGGCGGAGCCGGCGTACTTTGCCGCGTCATGGCGCTTGAGCTTGCCCGCCAAGGCGCTCGTGTAGCCATCTTGAACCGCACCTTGGAAAAAGGCAACGAAGTCGTTGCCGAAATCCGCGCAGCCGGTGGCGAAGCGATTGCTGTGGCTTGCGACGTCACCCAAGTGGAGAGCGTGCAGCAAGCAGCGGAAGCCGTTCAGCAGCAGCTCGGTTCCTGTGACATTTTGATTAATGGCGCCGGAGGCAACCATCCGAGTGCCAACACCACGAATGAAATTTTCAAACCGGAAGATTTGAACAATCCCGACGTAACGACATTTTTTGATCTGAGCGTCAACGGCTTCCGCAATGTGCTGGATCTGAACTTCGTCGGCACGCTGATTCCAACACAATTCTTCGTCAAGCAGATGCTGGGCAAAGAAGATGTCACCGTCATCAACATCTCTTCCATGAGCGCTCCATCGCCGATGACCAAAGTCCCTGCCTACAGCGCAGCGAAAGCAGCGATCGAGAACTTCACCCAATGGCTGGCTGTGCATTTGGCCGAAAGCGGGATTCGCGTGAACGCGATCGCCCCGGGCTTCTTTCTGACGAAACAGAACGAGAAGCTGCTGCTGAAGGAAGACGGCTCCTTGACCGAACGCTCTCATAAAATCATCACCCACACGCCAATGCGCCGTTTCGGCAAACCGGAGGATTTGCTCGGTACCTTGCTGTGGCTGACGGATGCCAACATGTCCGGCTTTGTCACAGGGACAACCATCCCGGTAGACGGCGGATTCATGGCTTACGCTGGCGTATAATCCATAAATAGCGGGCAGCAGTCGGACTTTTCCGATCGCTGCCCGTTTTTTTACATGACCGTAAATAACGGTGTATTTGTGAAAAATTGCACAGGCACCGTCGGAAACGCCGCAGCCAATGTCTCCGCCAACACCTTCATGCCCGAAGCTTCACTTTCGGCATGCCCCAGCAAAATTAAGGCCTTCTTCTTCCCTTGATGCACCGCATCCCGTACGTATTCCGGCGTCTCCCATTCAGGCCCTTCCCCGGCAATGACCAAGTCCAGCCCTTCATTCCCGTATTGCGGGATAGCCAGGGCACCGCCGCCACGGTAGCCGGCCAGCAGCCCTATGTGCCTACAGGACATGGCTGGATCCCCAACGACCCTGACGAACGATATTCCGAGCTGTCGCTTCACATGCTCTGCAATCAGCCTCACAGTCATAACCGGCAGTGTAAGCAGCGATACGACGCGTTCATGCGCCGTCACGTACCTGTCCCAGTCCAGCGCCTGAATTAGGCCTGTCATAATACCATCCGGCTGATAGCGGTGTATGCCGTCGTGCAGCCTGAATATCGCAATCCCCGACTGTTCGATCAGCTGCTGTTTGGCTTGGTACACCGCATCTTGCTCTAGCCAGTCCGTTTGATCCATGTGGCTGTAGAAAGTCCCCTCATGGGTAATGAGGAGATTGACGCCGCAAGCCACTGCTTGCTCAATGACTTCGTGCGTGGCCATGAACGCCGTCGCTATCGCTCGCACTTCCGTCCTCGGGTCGCCGGCTCGCAGAACATCCACCGTGCTCTCGAGACGCGGTACCGTCAGCAGCAGCTTGTGCATAACGTCTTCAACTGTAACTTTCAAGCTGTTCCGCCTCCTTATTAAAAAGAAAACCCGGAACATGCACGCTCCGGGCTCATCTCGCTTTATTTTTCGTAAGATTGTGCTACCGACTTCAGTTGATCAAATGCTTTCTCAGGCGTTGCTTTGCCAAAGCTCAGCTGATCGCGTACCAGCGTCCAGTCTTTATCGATAAAGTTCGTCCAGCCTTTAACGCCTGGATTCCAGGTTTGGCCATCTTTCTCTGTAGCATGAAGAAGCACAGAACCTATTTTATCCACATCACTCATGTTGGCTTCAAGAGAAGTAGCAATATCTTTATTAACTGGCAAACCGCGGCTTGTTGTCAAAATTTTTGCAGCTTCCGGATCGTTAACGAACCAATCCACGAACTTTTTAGCTTCTTCCGCTTTTTTGGAGTTTGCCGATACCGCCAGGTACATGGAAGGCTTCAACCAACCGCCTGCGTCTGTTGCACGTGGCATAGTCACCATCGCATAAGCACCTTTTTTCAAGCTGTCCCAAGAACCGTAGTTGTTGGAAAAGCCCAGACGGAACATGATTTTACCGTTGACCATCAAATCCATTTTCGGATCGAACTCTTTGTCCGATGCATTGACGTCTGCTGGAGGCACGATCCCTGCCTTACGCAGCTCTTCGAACTTCTTCGTCCATTCGAGGAAAGTCGCTTGGTCGACGTTAAACTTGCCTGTTTCGGAGACAACCATGCCCTTTCCTTTCGCGTATTGATAAGCGGAATAAGCAAAGTAGTCGCCTGCGTAGTCTTTCGTGAAGTACTGGCCTTCCGGCAGCTTCGTTTTAGCTTCTTTCGCCAGGGCGAAGAAATCATCCCATGTCCATCCGTTTTCAGGGGATTTCAATCCCAGCTTGTCCATCGCCGCTTTGTCGAAAATCATACCATACGCCACGGAGCCCAGCGGCATCGCGTATTGTTTACCAGCGGATTGTCCGCCGGACAGTACTTTCGTATCGATTTTATCGACATTCACGCCGGATAGCGGTGCCAATTGATTACGGCCGATCCAATCCGATACCCAACCCGGATCCAGCTGGATCAAGTCCGGCGCATTATTCGCTGCCGCTTGCGTCGACAGCTTGTCCAGGTAGCCGTCCATACCGGAATATTCCGGCTCGAAAGTGACATTCGGATGCTTTTCCGTGTACAGCTTCAAAGCGGCCAGCGTTGCTTCGTGACGCACTTGCGAGCCCCACCACATGATCCGCAGTTTGACTGGTTCGTTGGATGCTGCCGCTGCTGCTGGCGCCGATGCCTGCGACTCAGATCCGCTTTTAGCGCCGCTTGCACAACCTACTAAAGAGCCCGCGAGAGCTATCGTTGCTATGACTGTCAGAGAACGCTTCCATTTCATCATTTCAAAAATCCCCCTACTTCATCATGATGTCCTTCTTAATGTAATAGTATCAATTCAGTGAAAAGCTTTATATATGAAGGATGCACGAATTCCTTTAAATTTGCCCGAAGTTCTTGCCATTCTGCAGCAAATAAAAAAAGATCACCATATGACTGGTGATCTTCTTCGTATGAAGCGGGTGATGGGAATCGAACCCACGCTACCAGCTTGGAAGGCTGGAGTTCTACCATTGAACTACACCCGCGTGATATCGGGACGACACGATTTGAACATGCGACCCCCTGCTCCCAAAGCAGGTGCTCTACCAAGCTGAGCTACGTCCCGACGATATCTGATTATCAAGAAAATGGCGTGCCCTGAGAGATTCGAACTCCCGGCCTTTTGATTCGTAGTCAAACGCTCTATCCAGCTGAGCTAAGGGCACATGATACAGAAGCCAATAGAGCTTCAAAAAAATAAATGGAGCGGAAGACGGGATTCGAACCCGCGACCCTCGCCTTGGCAAGGCGATGCTCTACCCCTGAGCCACTTCCGCACAACATACTCAATACCTGTCTCTCTATTGTTATTTCCTAGAGGCGACAATGAATAATATATCAGCATTTTGAAGGAATTGCAAATGTTTTTTCTGCCACACCCTGTTACACAAGCAAAAGAGCCTGCCCCTCTCGCTGCTGGCAAGAGACGACAAGCTCTACAACATATAATGAATTATTCCGCTGGTGGGGTGAACGAGCGCTGCGCGAACTCAGCATCCAGCATGAAGAAGGCATTGCTGTCTTGATCGATTCGCTTCAGCTTGTTGATGATGCTGTCGAACATAGCTTCCTCTTCCACTTGTTCATCAATGAACCATTTCAAGAATTGCATAGTCGCATGTTCTCTTTCATTGAGGGCAAGGTCGGATAAATGATAAATGCGGCGAGTTACTTCCTGCTCATGCTTAAATGCATGTTGGAAAGCATCCAAAATAGATTTGTACTCGTTCACAGGCGTATCCATGCCCGCAAATTCAACTTGTCTGCCACGGTCATTAATAAATTTAAAAATCTTCATAGCATGGAATCGCTCTTCTTCCGCTTGCACAATAAAAAAGTTTGAGAAACCATCCAAGCTTTCTGCTGCGCAATAACCGGCAATAGCCATGTAGACGTGCGCTGAGTAAAATTCATAGTTCATTTGTTCATTAAGAGCTGCAGTGAGTTGATCATTCAACATCTGTGCACACATCCTTTCGAATTCGGTAATCTTTGTCGCATTCCCCATACATACAAGATTACCAGAATTCCCCCTAGAAATACAAATGGCAACAGCAATTTCAACATTTCGACATTCATGCGGTCACGCTTTCTGCGCGGGACTCGGCAATAATTTGCTTAAGCTGGGCGTATAGCTGATCAGGGGAAGCAGCGCACAGCAGTTCCTTCTTGCCGAGCATGGCAATGCATTCTTTCTTGCAATGCTTGCAATTTCCAAGGCAGTCCTTCTTCTTCTGCTTGATCTCAGGATGCTCATCTTTTAGAGCCTTATATATTTGTTTCGACCCGAATTTTTCGTTTCTACAGCAGTACTTAATCGTTTTCACTAAACCACTCTCCGTACCCAGTTTGAAGCTGCTACTACAGATTTTAATGATAATAATTATCAATGTCAATTAGAAAATAGTAGGCTTGAACGATCCGTCTGCGTTTTACTTTATAGTTGACAATATTGTTAATGATACACTTTGGAATTATTGATCTTTAGGAACCATCGACAGGCTTCTCGGATTGATATTCTTATAAAATTAAATGCTTGAAATTGATTTGAGGTAATTAACCTTAACACTTGAAAACAAATAAAAAGAAACCCTTCGATTATTATCGAAGAGTTCCTTTTTCGGTATGATGCGGTCGAGAGGACTCGAACCTCCACGGGGGGTTAGCCCACACGGACCTGAACCGTGCGCGTCTGCCAATTCCGCCACGACCGCGTACTTCAAAGTGAGCCATGTAGGACTCGAACCTACGACACCCTGATTAAAAGTCAGGTGCTCTACCAACTGAGCTAATGGCTCTTATTTAATTAAATGGCGGAGCCGACGGGATTCGAACCCGCGGTCTCCTGCGTGACAGGCAGGCATGTTAGGCCTCTACACCACGGCTCCACACAAAGTAAATTGGTTGCGGGGGCAGGATTTGAAC
>Ga0209566_101137_pt1 | contig 10063 bp, 8 predicted proteins | sample Araplavi_mTSA_r2_2_FD_184287 | JGI IMG/M metagenome (GOLD analysis project Ga0209566, IMG submission 184287) | Arabidopsis root microbial communities from North Carolina, USA - plate scrape CL_Cvi_mTSA_r2 (SPAdes) (version 2) | ecosystem: Host-associated > Plants > Roots > Endosphere | place: USA...
CCAGGACGGCGCCGCGCCAGACTACCGCTTCGTGAGTTTGGCCACGATCGCGCGCGTGCGGGCCTGGCAAGCGGCGGCCAACATAATTGAAGGCCCCCTCTTCCGTGGAACGGGCGGTCGACCGAAGGCCGGCGGTAAACTCGACCACGCGTTGCTGCCCCAGGAGGTGGCGCGAATTTTTCGACGTCGCGCGAAGGCTGCGGGCTTGGAGAACGCTGGGACGATCAGCGGGCATTCGACACGGATCGGCTCCGCTAACGACCTCGCAGAGCACGGTGCGAGCGGGACGCAAATCCAGCAAGCCGGCGGCTGGAAAACCGATCGCATGGTGACGTATTACACGCGCCGATCTCTGGCTGGGACTAACGCCATGGCGGCTCTTCGGTCTGGCCGCAACTCTAGATCGGACGGCGATGGTGATTAAAGGGTTTAGAGATACTTGAATCCAAGCCTATTCTTTGGCTTGTCCCGAGCAAGTTACAGCTTTCACGCAGCCCGTGGACGCCAGGGTATCCTGGCGTCCTCAGTATCGCGAAACCTTAGAGGTTCACGTCGGCTTTGGTTAGATAGACGATGGGTGGGTTGCCACTGGGCACCCCTTCCTGAGCAACCTTCTCCCGAGCAATCTCTTGTAGTCGGTACTCATGAGCCTGGAACAGCTCAGCGACCTCATCCATGCGCATGCTTGGGTCGATGTCTTGGAGCAACTCCCAGGAAACATGGAAGGTAATCTTCAGGCCGTTGTCATCGCCCTGGAAGTTCCAGCCTCCCTCCATGTTCCCCGTGTTCAATCCCGTAAATGTAATTGCTATGGCGTGCCTCCCCTACTCCTCTGGTTGATGTGGTTCGTTGCGGTGCCAGTCAGTAGATGGACTGCGTCGCTTGCCCCGGCTTTATGTCCCTGGAGCATCGCTCGGATGCGCAACACGACGCCCGTCTACGTGAAGCTAGAAATGATTAAGCCTTGCGTTTGAGCAAGAAGGTTAAGCGCCGCTTTACGCCAATCTTTTGATTTAGGGCCAGAGCTTCCTCATAGGCGACTATGGCTGCATCGTCTTCGCCCAAGCCCTCGTGGGCGATACCCTTCAGCTTTAAGCCCGTGGCTTTCCAGCCTGGATCTCGATTGCCACCTGCTTCAAAGGCACGCTCGATGGCCATGAGAACCTCGCGCATGCGCTCGAGGGACGGCTGGGACTTCAGGATGTGTTCCGCAGTCATGAAGACGCCGCTGTATTCACCGTGCCGCAGCGTGGCTTCCTGCAACGCTTCGCTATCCAGGAACGCACCGGTTTTGTCGTAGTGGAAAGTGCCCAGTTTTTTAGAGTGCACCACGACATCGCCCCGTGCGTCGTCGATGGTGTAGATATCGTTCCATCCTGTCGCAGGGGTGGTGGAGAAGACCGGGGCCCCCGTGGCCAGCTCGAACAAGAACATCGAGTTGCCATCATCACTCGGGCTGCTCGCCGTCATGCACAAGGCATATCGGCCTTGGTTGGAAATGGCCGTGGTCATGATGAGCGCATTCAACCTGCGCTTCATGAGGCAGCTACCCTGAGCATCAAAGGCGTAGAACGTGCATTGCAAGGCATTGCTCAAGGTCATATCGACCAAGACAAAGGTGCCATTATCCGCAACCGCCCCATTCGAGAGACACGTCATGACGCCCTTCTTTACCACCCGCTTGGATTGAGGTTCATAAAGGAGCCACGATCCGTTGGGACGCGTCGGGATGCCATCGCGCACGACATAGCCACTCTCGTTCCAGGAGATCATCCATTGACCACTGGGCGAGGAACGGACGGCGCCGAACCACGAGAATTTATCTAGCGTGAGCCAACCGTCTTTAGCCTCGGCTTCATGCGCGTCTAATGCGGGCGACTGCAATTTCGATTTGCCTCGCCCAAAAAGAAAATCAAATAGTCCCATGTCGCTCTCCTTGCACCTGGCGTTTAGGCGCCGGCATCACGAGGCAATTCTTGTAATAGTCCTGAATGTCAGGCCACACCGATTTCAATTCGATTGTGAAGCCGTACCGGTGCGTGCCATTCATATCATCGATCCAAGCACCGATGCTCTCTGCACTCTGCAATGGACGCAGAAACTCAATGGGCACCACGCGCATGGATGCTACCGATAGATTCAAGGGCAATGCACCGTCCTTCGGCTGGATGAGAACGGGGCGCTCGTTCACTTCGAAGTACGAACGGGTGCCCCGCTTAACAATCTCTTCGGCGCGATCATGGCCGACCATGTAATAACTGGTGAGCATCATCTGCTCGCCCAGGCACTGGAAGGCAATTTTGTGGGTGCCTTCAAATGTCTTCTGTTCGAGCACTAGATAGGGGTGGCCTTCAACCAATTTGTATGAGGCCTTAAGGGGCTCTTTGCCGTCATTGGATAAGCCTGCATTGAGCATCTGTTCGCCGGTCAGCCACACCACCTGATTGCGGTCTGCGGTGGATGCAAGGCGAAAGATATCGGGATTGATGCCCATCTCATGCAGGTAGGACACCACCTCACCTGAGGCTTGCTGGATGGCCCCGACGTCCGCCGTGTGGGTATTCCCCAAGTAGAACTGGTGGATGCCAAACTGATGATCGCCCGAGGGTCGCATGCGATAGAGTCCGCCAAAGTATGCATAAGCGCACGCACTGACACAGATGGCAGCGGGTGCGCCCGAGCCTTCCTGCTTGACGACGTCATAGGGTTTGCTGATGTAGACACGCATCTCGCCCTGGCGAAACAAGCGCCCCAAGGCCAGGCCAGCAACCAAGTCGCCTCCCGGGCTGTTCAACAAGACAATAGCGCCCGGTGGGATCTTGCCCGAATGCATCAGTGCTTCGAAGCGCGCCGGGCTTCCAGAGTCGATGATGCCGCTCAAATATACGGTGGGCACCAACAAGACCATAAGGGTGAGTGCGCTGTCATCCACCGTGATGCTGAGTGGCAGGTCCTTCGGAGTGGACAGGGGCGTAGGGGCGGTTTGCGCCAACGCGTGGTCCGACATGGCGAGTAGCAGTGCGCAAAAAAAACCGCACGCAGCGGTGCGGTATCCCTGGGTATCCATTCTCCCCCCCCCTCCCCGGTAAAAACCCCTAACACGTCTGCTCCGATGATACTCGTGACCGCGGTGTCCGGACGGAACCCTAGTCTGGATCTCCAGGGAAGCGCACATAACCATGGATTACACGCCGACCTTGGTGCCGGTCGGCACCGGTAGGGTTTCCAGTGCTTGCAGGAATCGGGGCGCGGTTCGACCGGAATTCGCAACAGATCGAGTCGCTCCTAACTTGCGAACCGATGCAGTGTCCTGCGGTTTTCAAAGACGATGTCCGTCGAGGAGTGCGGACGGGTAATACATGTCCGTCAGGATAACCACATGATGTTTCGCACGCGTGATAGCAACACGGCAGAGCCTACGACTTCGCTGGTGCGGCTCATCCTCCCTGCAAAATATAAGGGGGCTACTGTTCGGGTCATCGAAAACGATCACGGCGTCGAATTCCTTACCTTTCGCCTTGTGAACTGTCATCACATGGATGCCGCGCAGCTCGTTGTCGCCGGATAAGATCTGCTCCTCTGCCAAGGCAGCATCAAGTGACCATCGGGCTCCACCATAGTTTCCCTGTGTTTGCCAGAGGTGAGTGAAATTGCTGGCAATACGGCGTCCACGCTGAAAAGCAACCAGTTGCTCGGCATCTTTGGCGATGTCCTTCAATGGGTTGGCTCCCGCCTCTGCCAAGACTTTTCGAGCCTCTAGCCAGTCTCGCCTTGGATCACCTGAAAAGAGATGATTTCGAAGAACCCGCAGGGCGCTAAGCAGCTTTGCAGCGACAGTATTCCCGCGCGGTGGCCGCCCTGATCTACATTGCGTCGCACTGAGGGCCAAACGTTGCGCCTGTGCAAGGCTTCCATCAGTCCCGTGGGCGCGAAAAGCCGCCGCAGCAAGGTCCAACCCATCAGCAAGATCCGATAGTTCTGCGTCTGGAGATGGTCTTGGCTCCATCATGAATGCGACCATCCGGCTTGAAAGCAGAACCGAAGCCTCGTCAATCATCACCCGGTGTGGAATAGGCTTATTCGTCCCATCCCCGTTTAGCGCCCGGGAGATAACACTTACCCCTCGGTTCCAAGTCGCCAATAACGCCAGGCTCTCAACCTTATTCGGATTCGCAGCCTCTTTCGCTGCTTTCACTGCCATGCCTACGGCCGAACGAATTGCGCTGTCCCTCGTATGGGCGTTGGGGCGAAAGTTATGTCGAGAAACCCCGCGGTACGTCGATCCGCGAGGAGAATTCAACAGCAGGTCATTGGCAAACTGCACGATTTCAGAATTGGCACTTCGATGATTTTGGCCTTCCAGATCCACCCGCAACGGATCTAGAGCCTGCATGATGTGTGCGACACGTTCTGAGCTAACGCCGGGGCGGAAGTCATAAATTTGCTGTTCGAGATCGGCTAAGCACATGAGTTGGGCACCCTCTGAAAGCAATCGCACACACCTCCATTGGTCGTCTGCGGTGTCCTGCGCCTCGTCAACAACAATCAGCGGATGCCTCCGAGAGAATATTCGCCGGATGCGCACGCTTGCGCTCAAAAGAGCGCAAGCCTTCCCAGAGAAGAGATCAAAAGCCACCCTTCCCTCTTCATGAAACAGTCGTTCCCTTTCACGCTCCCAGTCACCACCCTCGCTTTCAAATTGGTGACGCATTGCGGTTTCGTCTTGCGGCAACAACAAGGTGAGCCGCCGAGGCGCGCCAAGCAGGTAACCGTATGCCTTCAATATCTCCCAGAAAAAAGAATGAAATGTCTGAATCGAGAGTCGTTGCTGTAGGGGGCGTGGGAGCTGAGCCTTACTAGCCTCAACAACGCGGGCTACCGCCGCGCGTGAGAAGCTAAGAAACAACACCGTCTGTCCAGGCAAGAGACCCGCCTCGATGACGCGCTTGGCCTTGAGGAGAGCAATGGTGGTTTTTCCACTTCCTGGCCCTCCGGTGGCCAATATTGGCCCGGGTTCATCGAGCACGCTTTGTCGCTTAGGGCAGATAACCAATTCCATGGCTCATTTCCCCGCGGCTGGTGCCGCAACTTCAGCGCCTTTCTGCCGTGCCTCAACAGGCTTCTTCTTGGGTTTGGGGTAGCGCTGATAAATATCGGACAGGAACGCTGTGATTGTGTCTGGTAACTCAGCGGTCGCGCACAGTGATAGGAGGCGCGCAGCCCCGCCATCACCCTTTAAGCCGCGTAAGACTGAAACGGTGAGCTTTCTAAGGTCAGCGTCTGAGGGCTTAGCGGCAGGTATCCCTAGATGATGATCGCCAGCTTCTTCTTCACGTAGAAGCTCTAAAAACTCCCACTGCTTATTTAATGGAATCTCCTCAGACAGCAGCACCTCCGCGCCCTTCTGCGCGATCTCCCTGGCCACGACATAGCTGTCTTCAAGCGCCTTGATCTCAGCTTCGGTGCGTTTCTTGCGATCAAAGAACGCAAACGCTGGAATACCAGCCTCCTTAAAGAAGGCGCCCAGCTTTTCAAGGTTTCCATCTCCGTCAGCGTTAATCACGCTGATCCCCGCCACGTCGAGGGGAAACAGGTCAGGGTTATGCCCTTCCATGATTTGAGCAACCACCAGCAAAGCATCTTGTTCGGTGATGCCCTCGCCAACAATAACTCCGCGGCAGAGAAGAGCCTCTGCAATGGATCTCCGAAAGTTTTGCCGGTAGTTCTTGGCTTTCATGTTTGATGGAAGCTTGATAGCAATGCCGGATAACTCGCCGCCGTCATTGCGACTCACCTTTACAATGCCGTCCGGTTCAAAGCGTTCGATGACGTAGGGGGAGTGAGAAGTTACGAAGCATTGGGATGTTTGCTTCAAGAGATAATTTGCAATCCGCCGCTGCGTATATGGAGGCAATGCGATCTCTGGTTCCTCCATAGCAAAGATCACGTCTTTCTTTAGCTCAGCGATAAAGGTGAGCAACGCAAGGACCAGAGTGTTCAATGTTCCGGTGCCAGACATTTGAAATGGAACCGCCGCCTCTCCCTCCCCCATTGTCAAGAAGAAAGCAATCGATTTTCTGAGGTGCTCACGGGTGAGTTGAGAGACAAAAAGTCGCGTGGCACGACCCTGACCGCCGGGCGCAATGTATTCGGCTAAGCGGGCCTCAATTTCTTCGAGGATTGGCCCAAGTTCAGTAGCATCAGCGTCAATTGGAGGGTCAAGGTTGACCAAGCGCTTTCGAATGCCTTCCCACATCCCTTTCCTGGCTTCCTTCATGCGGAGGATGTTGTCGAGCAATGTGCCGCGTTCCAGGCTTAGCGCGCGGGATCCGGTGCGGATCGTTCTCAAGTAGAGGAACCCTATGGATCTCTTGACCTTCGGAGGGATAGATCTTGGTTCCTCGTTTGGGTCATCGTCGCTTCGACCATAGATAGTCTTTGCGACGAACTGATCATCTTCAATGTCATATCGCCCTATCGTGATGAGGCGTAGGCACGGCTCGACATTCGGATCGTCGGCCGTAGCAACCTCCCCTTCACCAAGGATTCGCCGCTCAGCGTTGTGCCAAAACTCCAGGTTCGCAGCGCAAATGGCTTGGACGTCATCTGTTAGTCCCACCAGAACAGCTTCGATACGCAAAGGTATTTCTGTTTCGCCATCCTCAGAAAGGTAGTTCGCGTTGTGAAAATCAAACTCCTCTATAGGCGGCGTGCGGTTAAGGCGATCAGGCCCTAAAACCAGGTCTAGTGCCTCGCATATTGTGCTCTTACCTACGTTGTTTCCACCGATCAGGAGCGTATGCCCAGTAAAGTGGAGAACAGCTTTAGAAACACCCCTGAAATTCTCCATTGAAAGGCGACAGACTTGCATGACAACCCCCTGTATGGCTTAGATGACGATAGTTGCGAGAAGTCTCGTGAGCAGGGTCGATCGACGCGACATCCATTGCGGCAACGCGACACCCCACTCATGAAAAAGCCAGCAAGCTACGCCAGCCCGTTGTCTTTCATGATTCTCTGTACTTCGTCATCCGGATCTACCAGTCGATAGATGCGCAATAGTGCATCTCGCGCGATGTTTTCGGCGTTTCCGAACGTGACGGCGATTTCATACGTGGACATCAGTGCGGTTTGTGTAGCAAACCTTATAGCCCTTGCCACAATCAACGAAGGCATAGAGTTCGCGTCATGGCGGTCAAGGATCAGCCGATAGCCGCCATGTGTGTACCCATGCAACGCCGATTTGGATACCTTCCACAATTTTTTCAGGTGCTCAACGCGCTGCTTATTTGAAGGAGCACTGCCTTCGCGAAGCAATCGGTCCGGGGGCTTCGTGTCCTGACCCGACTTGAAGTGTTCGATAGCATCAAGCCCGGCTCTGTCTCTGCACCAAATTCCTCTCGAGAGAGCCTCAAAGCATGGTCGCAGTAATGCAAAGGCCGAACCAGCGTGGCCACTTTCGATGAGCTGCATGATCGCGTGATGATGTTCGTGGCATAGCCGAAAGGAACCGGAGGCAAGCGCATCCTTTTCACTAAAGCCTTCACCAGCCGAAAAGGATGTGGAAGCAATCCAGTCGGCTGCCGATCTGCCATCATCCAAGCATCTCCTTGCGTAAGTGTCCGCGAAGTATGGCGGCCAGGTCCCCTCCCTTAAGGTTTTCATCGTCGCATCTCCCTTGCTCCCATATCTGGCACGGCGCACCGCCCTCGACCTTGACTGTTATAAGCCGCTGATCAATTTTGTGGACTGCTCCGCCGAAGTTCGGTCTCGCCCCGCCTTGGTGGCCCTTGACCTCAATCGACATCAGAGCCAACGACTCATGGGGCGCGATTGAAGGAGCGCGCATGAAATTCCAGATGCTCGCGGTTCGGATGGTATTTTGAATTCTTTGGAAGCTGCAGCGGCTTCTCGTGTAGCGATCCGTACTCGCTTTTTCTGAGTTCGGGGGACACTCGTACGGTCATGGTGCTCGCGTCTATCCAAATGTGGCCAATATCGAAAAGCGTATGCACATCCGCACGCAACAAAAGACCGAAATCTGCGCGCATGGTGTGTTGGCCCATATGAGGTTTGATATGAGCGGCTTCTAAGGCATCTTCTACCGCGCAATTGGTCATTGCACAACGTCCGCCGTAAGCTCTCATAAGCGCAGCGCGGAATCTTGGCTGTCCCCGCCGCTGGACGACCGCCCTCAGTGCACGCACTCGTAAATCTTCTTCGCTGGCATGCCTGATTTCGGCACCCCAGACTTCGCCTTCCGCAAGCTCCATGGCTGCATCGATCAAGCTCACGTCGGTTCCTCGCGTGATCAGATGCGGACGGCCTTTGTAATCAGGCTGCAGCTCCCAAATGCCATGCCTTATTGGATCATAAAGTTCGTATGTCGCCGCCGTCTTGCCCGATGATCGCTTGTATAGACGATCGAACATGTCGCCTTGATCAGACCGCAAGAAATCCAGAGGTCGCATCCTCTGATAGTGACCGCGGCTCTGATCGTTTACAGACATAAGAGCCAAATTGGGGCGGGTGTTTTTGGTGTTGTATTCAGGATACCGAGATTTGATTCGCTCGGAGATTTCACGGACATTAATTGGACGATTGAGCTCCTTCGATAGCTGCCGGAAAGCATCCCACACAAGCCAATAGTGAGCCGGGATCTCATCAAGGGATACGCCCCGCTGCACCCACGTCTCCCATAGCTCCTCGACAATCCTGCGCCCATCTGCCTCATCAAGTACGAGGAAGTCTCCGTCTGGCATGTCGTCACTTATGAACGCGGCGTCGTTTGAGTCCACAACATAAAGCCACTGCACGAGCTGCTCGCTTGACCCTGGCCCTGCCTTAACGGGCGCGTTGGTGCGCTCACCATTTATTCGGTGGCTTATGACACGGCCAGCACCCAAAAAACCCCAAAAGTTGGAGAAGGTCAGGATCCAGTCGCCTGCGTCGATTTGCCGGACCAACTTGTAATCGAAATCCCGGACCCAGGACTGGCTTGGCTGCCTACCAATATTGTATGCATGGTATGCCATCGTTCCCGTTTCAATCCTTATGAATTGGCATGTGCAGATTTAGGCGACCGCAAGAGGTTGTCTTTTCCGCTGGCCGTACTGCACGTTGTTGCTGTTGGCATCGCGAGCGACTCTCGCAGCATTAGATCTAGCGACGAGAGCGGTCGGGATGGCTTGTTTTGGATGCTCCCTTTGTCGTCTTGCGCGTCACGCGCGGAGAGGGTGTCGGTCGGCGTTGCCAGTGCGCGATGGTGGCTTCCAATGCTGAGACCCGTCCCGCCTGATTGGCGGCGACTTGTTCGGCTGTCCGTAGTGCCGCTTGCAAGGTGTCACGTTGTGTCGTGACCTCGGCGATCCGTTTTACATGCTCGCGTCGCGCACGTTCCTGCTGCTGCCCTAGAGTCTTGATTTCTTGGCGGGCCTGATCCACTTGCTGATGGGCCCGATCTTCTACCGCGCGGATATGGGCAAGCGTTGCGGCATGCTCCGTCCGCAGTGCCTCGAGCTCCGCCCACTTACGCTCGAGCTGTCCCTGGAGCTGATCGCGCTGTTGCCGCAAATCAGTGATCTGGATCGTGAGTTGGTCGACCAGGCTTTGGTGTGCCGTGAGTTGCAGTTCGGTCTGACTGAGCTTGCTGGCGCCCTCAGCAATATCGACCCGGGCTTCGGCGAGCGCGATCTCCCAGAGCTTGCGCTCCTGGGTCAGCGAGGTTTGCTCGGCAAACAACGCGTTCTGTTGCTCGGTGAGCGTGGCTTGGGCGGTCGCACTGGCGTGGATGAGTGCCACGCGCCAGGCCTCGGCGAAGGTCTGTGCCACCTCGCCCGGCAATTCCGGCAGCAGGGCGTGACCCTTCAATCGCTGCGCCAACTGCTCCCACCACAGTTCGAGCAATTGGCCCACGCGAGCCGGGCTGCCACGGCCCAGTTCGGTGCGCACGCGCTCGACCGTGGGGCGCTCACCGCGGGCCAACACCGCATCGGCGGCTTTGAATACGTCCGTCTCCGGCACCCCATTGGCCATGCCCTGCCCCTCGACTAGATTAGGTCTG
>Ga0209566_101141_pt1 | contig 10034 bp, 8 predicted proteins | sample Araplavi_mTSA_r2_2_FD_184287 | JGI IMG/M metagenome (GOLD analysis project Ga0209566, IMG submission 184287) | Arabidopsis root microbial communities from North Carolina, USA - plate scrape CL_Cvi_mTSA_r2 (SPAdes) (version 2) | ecosystem: Host-associated > Plants > Roots > Endosphere | place: USA...
TTCTGCTGAGGCGTGGCCTTTGCCACAGCAGCACGACTCTTTTCCAGAAAGGCTCGCAGTTCCGGGCCGACGATGATCTCGTGATGCATCAGCCTGCGGCTCTGCCCCGGATCCTGTACTCGCCGATACTCCCCCATGTGGCCCAACAGTTCGCCAGCTTTGACCGCCGACGGGCTCGCTGGCGTAACCACGACATCAAAGTCCTCCGGCGCCTGGCCTCGTGCTTCCAGCCAGTTCATCGAGACCCATCCGCTATGCGCGGCGGCAGGCACCTCCGTCTGCGCGGTCGATGGCGGCACGATCGCTTTCTCGATCACGCGCTTAATCTTGACCCACTGTTTGTCGCGCTGGAGCACCGTAAAGCGAGCACCGTGTGGCAGGTAGCCAAGGACGGGCGAGTCTTTGGCAAACGAAGGCTTTGCACGCACGCTCAGTCCGATGACCGGCTGATCGGTGGCCCCTTTCGGTACAGTTTGTTTCTCTTTGGCGGTTTCCTTGACGCGACAGATCTTGGCCGGCCAGTACGCCGGACGCTTGACCACACTCCCCATGCGTTCGTAATCGCCAAACGAGCGCAGGTGCATTGCCAGGCAGAAGTACGTGAGCTTATTGCCGGTCGGGTATTCCAAGGTGTGCCGGGTCAGGACAAAGCCGGTACTAAAGGCGGCCGAGGTGGATTCGGCCGTCGTCGGTACTTTGGCCGCCCCGGGGGAGGTGGGGTATTCGCGATTGATCCGATAGGCGACCACTTCGCCTTTGGTCATGGCGCCGATGCCCTCGTCGAGGGACAGCAGGTTGGCCATCGCCGACTCATAGTGAATGCCACTATGTACGCCCGACGGTCCGAACACGTAATAACCACCGCTGGCCATACCGAGCGCGCTGTAGTAGACATCGGCGTCGACCACGTCCTTTCCGGCCTTGTCCTTGAAGGGGTATTTGTAGTTAGCCATAAATGTCCGTGTGCTTAGGCATCGCCCGAGAAGGTCAGGTAGAAAGCGTCATCCGGCGGATCACCGAATACCGAGTCGCCAGATAGTGAGAGCACATTCCCTGCACCCTTACGATCCTGAACCATTGGGCCCTTCACGCGGATGGCGACGGCTTCGATCTCCACGCCGCAATCGTCCAGCGTGATCGTGCCGCCGGGGCCGCGCAGGCGGATTACCTCGCCGGCTTGCAACTCAACGACCTTGGTGCGATGCCGAATGGCTTGCCCGGCCTCCAACTCGGCACGCCCCTGCACGCGCTGCGTCAGATGTCCGCCGATATCCATCGTGTGGTTAGCCGCCGTCTTGTCGCGACGATGGTTGCCGACTTCCTCGGTACGGTCCTTGCCCGTGTGGATCGTGTGGTTGCGGCCGATGGTCAAGAAGTCGTCCTGCCCGATATCTTGGCGTCGGTCCTGCCCGATGGTGACCTGCTCGTCGTGGCCGACGGTTTCTTTGCGATCCTTACCGATGGCGATGGTTTCGTCATGTTCGACCTGCTCGCTGCGGTCGTTGCCGACGAACGTGGTTTCGTCGTGATTGACGTGGATGTTCTGGTCCTTCTGCGCGTGGACGTAGATTTCCTCTTGATCCTTCTCGTCCTCGAAGCGCAGTTCGTTGTAGCCCTCGCCCTTGTGCGTCTGACTTTTGATCGTCATCCGCGTCTTGTGTCGCGGTAGCTCGTACGGCGGCAACTGCAGCCGGTTGTACGCCCGCCCGATGATGAGAGGCTGGTCTGGATCGCCATCCAGGTTGACCACGATCACTTCCTGCCCGATACGCGGGATCGCCATGTGGCCCCAGGTCGCGCCGGCCCAGTTCTGCGCGACCTGGATCCAGCACGAGCTGTGCTCGTCGTACTTGCCCTCGCGATCCCACGGGAACTGCACCTTCACCCGGCCGTACGCGTCGGTGTAGATCTCTTCGCCTTCCGGACCCACCACGGTTGCCGGCTGCGGGCCGTCGATGCGCGGGCGCGGCAGCGGCTCGGCGCGCCACTCGGCATCGTCGGGCACCAGCACCGCGTCGTAACGGTAGTGCGTGCCCTGCTGCGCGTCGGCGCCCTCCTCCGCCTGGCTGGTGGTCTGCACGCCGTAATGCACGATGCTGACCGGACGCCAGCCGCGGTTCATGTCCTCACGCGGGTGGCCGGTGAGGTCGAAAGCGACGCCCGGTTGCAGGCGCGCATCGTCGCCGCTCACGTTGGCCATACGCGCATCGCGACGGTGACCACGCAGGCGGTCCTGCGTGAAGGCCTTGCCACTGCCCTCGTGCTTGTAGCGGCCCGGATAGTCGTAGCGCGCGTAGCCACGGCCCTGGTGATCGAGGTCGGTGCCTTCGCGCGGGTACTCGTGCGGAAAGCGTGGGCTCTTGAACGTGTAGTCGCGCTGCACCTGACGCGCGGTGCGCACGTTCTCCGTATAGGCGAAGGTGCGCAAACTGGGCTTCGGCTGGTCGCCGCCGGGCGTGGGGTTGTAGATCACCGGCTCGCCCTGCTGACGACCGAAGATAAACAGCCGATCGCAGTGGATCAACCGATGACCGTCGGCGCGGTGCTGAAAGGCGTAGAAGAAGCCTTCCTCGCGCAAGATACGTTCGATGAAATCGTAGTCGGTGTCGCCTGCCTGCACGCAATACTCGCGCGCCAGATGCTCGTTGGTGACACGCTGCTCGTAGTCCAGCGTTTGATGGTGTGCCTTGAGCACGGCCGTGGCGATCTCGGGCACGCTCAAAGTCTGGAAGATGCGCCAGTCGGAGGACAGCTTCAAGCGCGCCAAACGCGGCTCGACCACCGCGGAATAGCGAGTACGTCGAAAGCCCGTGTCACGCTGAACGAACGATGAGATGGCACCATGCACGTAACGCACCGGCTGCCCGCCCTGCCAAATCGTGAGCAGGCCGTTACGATCGAGCACCTCGCCAAAGTCGATGGCGGGATTCGCGCTGGCCAATTCAACCTGCAAGAGAAAGGTCTCGGACAGGCCCTCGTGCAGAGTGAACTCGACGACCTCGAACGATTCGTCGCCGATAGTGAAAGTAAAGTTCAAGTCGGTTCGATCAACCATGAGCGCCCCTTGCCGGCCCGTTACCGGGCCGGCGATCTACATGCTGAGTTGAGCGACCGGCTCAAGCGCCGGTCACACGGGTGACCCGACCTCAGGCTTCCTGGGGCTTGCGCCAGTCGTCCGACGCTTCGGTGCCGGCGATGGCGTGCGTCCAGGTGATCTTGCGGTAGGCCATGGCGACCTTCACCAGCTGGGTGTACTCAGCCTTGGTTGCATCCTGCGCATGCGGCAGCACGGTGTTGATGTTGACGATGGTGGCGTCTTCAAGCTTGGTGGTGAAGAAGTGCTCCTGCTTGCCCTCGGTCGACGTGCGATACCACTTCACTTCCACTTCGGGGAGCATTTCACCGGAGGCCAAGGCTTGGTACAGCAGCGGCGTGGCCTTGTTGAGCGGCGAGGTGAAGATGAACGGCTTGTGCACACGCTGGCCCGACGGCTGGCCGCTCTGCGGGTCGGTCGGCGTGGCGATCAGGTGTTCGACTTCCTGGACCAGGATCTGGTCCTCGTGACCTTCCTGATAGACGTTGCCGACGGAGTCGGCCGTGAAGGCGCCTTGCGTGATGTTGCCCTGGGTCTTGCCCTGGATGCTGATATAAGCGGGAGTCGGCATGGATGCAGTCCTTGTTGTTGGAATCGACACGGCCCTCCGACCGTGTTGCCATCGGCGATGACTGCTTACGTAACGCAATGCCCGTGCCAATTTTCTCAAATCGGCATTTAATCCTTTGATATCAGCGCATTAGTGGGGATGCGCATCGCTCCGCACAGACGACGGGGAACGTGAAGCCACGAAAACTGATTTTTTCGAGTGGAAATCGGGCCATTCGTGGCCCGCTCAACACCAATCGATTGAAAATAAAAGGGATTTACCGGGCCATTTTTGGCCCGACCGAGCCAAAAATGGCCCGATCGCCAAAGCGAACGACAATCCATACATCGCTGAAGATATGGAAGCCCCGAAGGCCACCCTGCATTCGGGGCTTTTTGCGGCGGTTCGCGAGCGTACGGGCCACTTGCAAGCATGCGGCCACGCTCTTCGCTTCAGCCGGGTTTCACCCGCCTCAGTGCGACCGCCCCGTCTCCGTACCCGGCGCGAACTCGATACCCCGCAACACTTCCGCAAACTTCGCAGTCCGCAGCACGGCAAACTGCTCGTGCGCCGCCGTCGTCGCGCTCGTACTCTTCAACACGTCACGCACGGCAACCAGCCGGTTCGGATCGGCACCGACATCGTCGTTGACGCTGACCGTCGACGTAATCGCCCAGATAGTCATCGTGCCGTCGCGTTCGACGCGGCCCATCAGGTTACGCAGGCCCGTCACCGAATTGCTGCCCGCCGGGCAGCCGGCGACCGAATACGGCTGACCGAGGTTCAACCCGCTCTGCCGCGTATACGCGAGCTTCCACTGCATCGCGCCCGCGTCGTAGACCCACTTCTGCAGGCCCGCCGTCGTCTGCGCGGCCGTTATTGCCGCTGTACGCATTCGTCTCGGTGAAGCGGAAGTGCCCGTGGCAATCGACGCGCGCGATCGCGCGATAGAAGTTCTGCTCGTCCGGGTCCGTCGTATCGACCGCGAGCGGCGTGTTCGAGTTCGACACGTCGATCGCGTTGACCGGCGCGACGTAACCCATGAACGTCAGATAGCTGCCGTCGAGAGACAGGTGCAGCCCGAGTTCCGACTTCGAGCTGAAGCTCGTCACCATCTGGTCGTGCGCGAAACCTTTCTGCAGGCTGTTCGGCACTTCGAGCGTGCCGACGACGACGCCGGCCGGCGTGATCTGGTCGAGGAAGATGCGGGACGTGATGCCGAAGCTGCCGCCGTAGCGGCCGTTGTTCCACACGTACGGATAGGTGCCGTCGTCCGGCGCGCCGGCAGCCGTGCCGCAGCCGCCGGTGGTCTTCCCGCAGTTCGGCGGCAGGATCGCACCGGCCTGGGGATTGCCCGACACGTTGTCGTACACGCTAGCCCGGCACGAAACCCGGCGCAAAACGGCTGTCGCCGTCGTTGTCGCGCGGGGCGGCCTGCGCGCCGATGCTCGCGGCAATCAGCGTCAGTGCGGCAACGGGAACGGTACGATCGCGCAGCGCGCGGCGGCGCTTCGCGAGCAAGGCGACATTCGACATGGACAAGGCTCCGAACGACATCGAGTGAGGACCTTGTTGGTGGACAGACTGGCGACGTGAAGCCCCGCCATCCTAGCCATGCTTGATGAAGGATTTGCACGCGTTACCGCGAAAACCCGCGTCCCAACACGGGCTTCCGGGCGCGGCGCGCCGTTACTTATCTGCAATGCGAAATAAATGATTCAGACAGCCATTCACGCGGATAACCCTGCATGCGGCTGCGTCAGCTTGCCGTCGCCGTACTCGCGCAGCACCTTCGAAATCACGACGCGATAGCCGTCCAGCCAGCGCGCCTGCTTCGTCTTTGCCTCGCGATGCGCCGGATGCTGCATCAACTGCTGCAGCGCCGCCTCCGATTCCCAGTAGTAGACGTTCTGGATCAGCCCCGATTCGGCGTTTTCCCATGTCTCCTCGCCGAGATAGCCGGGCGTCGCGCGCGCCATGTCGGCGATCTGCCGGTCGAGCCGATGAAATTCGTCGTCGTATTGCCCGGCGCGAAAAATGAAGGTCGACGCGTACATGCCTGCTCCATCGAAAGCGATTGAAAGAGCGGCGATTGTAAGGCACGCGCGACGTGCCGCGATCGTCACGCGGCTAGCGGATCGGCACCGGCCTGGCCGGTGAGCCATGCGTCGATGCGCGGCTCATCTTCACGCATGCCGGCCGCGGGCGCCGGCATCGCGGCCAGCGCGTGCCGTGCACGTTCGAGCGCCTCCCCGAAGCCGCGCAATTCACGCGTCGCCGGGCGATCGCCGGCATGGCGGCGTGCGAGTGCCGCGTCGATGTTCGCGGCGATCAATGCACGTTGAGCGTCGATGAAGTCGATGCACAGCGTGCGGCAATGCGCGGATACCGACGCAACGGCGAGCAGGACGGGCACGATCGACACGGTCAGGTACCCGCCGGGCGCGAGCCGCGACAGCGCACGATGTCCCTCCTGCCCGCCGCCGGTCAACGATGCGAACACCGCGTCGCGCCACACCGCGCGCTCGAACACGAGCGCATCGCGATACGCATCGAGCGCCGCACGGTCTGCGACCTGTCCGGCCGTCACCAGCGGAATCGGGAAGGCGGATTCGACGGGAGCCTGCGCGCCCGCGGTGTCGACAATGCAGTTCGCGCCAAGCCATCCCGCATCGTCGCGCCGCGCGGCCAGCACTCGGGACTGCAACCGGTCGGGCAGCATCGGATCGAGCGGCACCGCGCCGCAGATCGACGGCTTGTCCGCATGCACGCTGCAGCGGCCGTCGTCGGCCAGTGCCGCGCAACGGCCGAGCGACGGATAATCGTAGCCCTGCAGCGTCAGCGCGATCCATTCGCTCCCCGCGCCGCCGGTGCGATGAAACAGCTGCCCGGCCAGCGCATCGGAAGCCGCGACATCGTCGGCATCGAGCGCGTATTCACGGCCGCCCGCGCGCCAGCGCTCGCCGATCCGCCGCTTCGGCACGCGACGGATCGTCAGCGCACCGACGAAGCGATGACGATGCCGGAACAGTTCGCGCAACGACAGCGTCGGCGCACTGTTGCAGCAGCGTCCGCATGCGTTGCACGCGAGCAGGTAGGTGTCTACCACGGCCGTCGCACCGAATCCTGGTAGCGCGTGAGAATGAAGCGCGCGACGTCGTCCGAGTGATAGGCGGCGACGAGTTGCGTCACCCACGGCTTCGCGCGATCTGCGTCGCGCACCGTCAGCACGTTCGCATACGGCGAGCGCGCGTCCTCGAGGCTGATGCTGTCGCGCGCGGGTTGCAGCCCGGCACGCGCGGCATCGTCGCTGTCGATTGCAACGAACGCGGCCTTGTCGAGCGCTGCGTAAAGGCGTTCGCGGCGCAGCGCGACGAGCTTCAGCCCGAGCCGGTTGCCCGTCACGTCGCGCAGCGTCGCATGCAGGCCGGCCTGCTCGCGCAGCGTCACCAGCGTGTCGTTCTGCAGCAGCACGAGCGCACGCGCCATCCCGCGCGGATCGTCGGGAATCGCGACCGTCGCACCGGGTTGCAGTTCGTTCAGGTTCTTGAGCTTGCGCGAATAAAGCGCCATCGGCAGCGTGACGGTCGGCGCGATTCCGGTCAGGGCGTAGCGTTTCCGCGCGCGCGTCGCGGCAAGCTGTTGCGCGTCCTCGAAGCTGGCCGCGTCGATCCGGCCATCGGCCAGCGCCGCGTCGATGCGCGACGGATCGTCGAATTCGACGACGTCGATGCCGAATCCTCGCGACGCCGCGACCCGCTTCACTTCGTCGAGGATCTGCGCATGCACGCCGCGCGTCACGCCGACGCGGACGGCCGCAGCAGTCGCTGCAGTCGCCGCAGTCGATTCAGCGGCAACGGCCAAAGCCGGATGAACGACCCCGCACGCAACCATCAGCCACGCGCCCAGGTAGTGCACGACGCGCTTCATGACGCATCCCTCAGAATCGTGCGAAATCCGATATGCGACGCGCCGAGATCAGCTTCCTGCTGTTCACGCGACGACGCGCGATAACGCACGCAGTAATCGCGCGAGCACAGGAACGAGCCGCCCTTGATGACCATCGGCGTATCGTGCCGGCGCGTCGGCGGCGCGACGGCCGCCGTGTCGCCGTTGGTATGCGACTGGTGCGGGCCTGTGTATGCGTCCCGGGTCCACTCCCACGCATTGCCGATCATGTCGTAGAGCCGGAACCCATTCGCCGCGTAGCAGCCGACGGGCGCGAGCCCCGCATGGCCGTCCTCGGCCGTGTCGAGCACCGGGAACGCGCCCTGCCAGTAGTTCGCGGCCGGCTTGCCCTGCGCGTCGCGCGGCGCCGCGTCGAGCGACGCGTCGTCGCGGCCGGCCTTGCCCGCGTATTCCCATTCGGCCTCGGTCGGCAGGTCGCGGCCGAGCCACCGCGCATACGCGAGCGCATCGCGCTGCGTGACAAGCGTGACGGGCAGGTTGCCGATCCCGTCGACGCCACTGCCCGGCCCGCGCGGATGACGCCACGACGCGCCCTTCACCCACGACCACCACGCGAGGTCGCGCGCGTTCATCTCGTCGCGTGTCGGCACATGGAATACGGCCGCCCCGCCCTGCTGCTCGGCCTCGGTAACGTAGCCGGTCGCCTGCACGAACGCGGCGAACTGCGCAATCGTCACGTCGGTCTGGTCGATCCAGAACCCGCCGACGCGCGTGCGGCCGTCGCCCACCGGGCGCTCGTCCGCGTAGCCGCGCGTGCTGCCGAACACGAACGCGCCGCCGCGCAGGTGCACCATCCCGGCCTTCGGGTCGTCGCGCCACCCGGCCGGCAGCCCCGAATAGCGCGCGCACTGCCGCTCCGAGCCGAGCGGCGCGAGCGCGCGGCCGCGATTCGCGTCGTCGAATGCGTCGCCCCCCGGCGCGACGGGATTCGCATAGCCGGCCGCGAACGCGGCGGCGAACAACGTGGCAGCCAGCGCCGCGCCGATCGTCCAGAACCGGAACCGCATCGTGTCGCCCCGGTATCAGTAGTAGCCGCGCGGACGCAGCGGTTCGACGCCGCCGACGTTGCTCATGTAGGTCTTCCACTGGTCGACGAGCGTGCCGATCACCGACGGGTTCTGCGCCGACACGTCGGTCGTCTCGCCGCGATCCGACGCGAGGTCGTAAAGCTGCCAGTGCCCGTCGAGCGGCCCGAGCGGCGGTTCGGTCCACAGTGCCTTCCAGCGGCCGTCGGCGCTGCGCAGGTAGGCGCGGCCGTACGCTTCGTCGCCGAACGGCGTCGTATGCACCTCGCCCGTCGCCGACCCCGTGAGCACCGGCAGCAGCGACTGGCCGGTAACCGGATACACGTAGCGGTTGTTGTAGACCACCTTGCCCTTGTTCTGGTCGACGCCCGTCAGCGTGTTGACGAGCGGCGGCGCCGGCTGCGACGGCGGCGTGACGCCCGCGATCGCGAGGAACGTCGCCGTGTTGTCGGTCACGTGCGTGAACGCGCGCAGCGTCGGCAACTGCTGCGTCTGGCCCGGCAGGCGCACGATCGTCGGCGTCGATACGCCGCCTTCGGCCGAATACCCCTTCGTGAGCCGGAACGGCGACGCGCTCACCTCGGCCCAGCGCAGCCCGTACTGCAGGCGCTGCGCGTTCTGCTTGCCGTTGTCGGTGCCGAGGGTCGAGTAGACCGGGTCCTGCCCGTTCGCGGTGTCGGTCGCCGTCGGGTCCGCGCCCGAGTCGATCGGCCAGCCTTCCGAGCCGTTGTCCGACTGGAACATGATGAACGTGTTGTCGTATTCGCCGATGTCCTTCAGGTGCTGGATCAGGAGTCCGATGTTGTAGTCGAGGTTCTCGACCATCCCCGCATAGATCTCCATGTAGCGCGCCTGCGCCCGACGCTCGGCCGGCGACAGGCTCGACCACAGCTTGTCGACCTTGCCGGGGCCGTAGTCGCTGTAGCCGTCGGCGGCCGAATGCACCGCGCTGACGTATTTCGCGTTCGCGGTGCCGTTGTTCGCGGTCGCGGGCGACGCCGCCGTCGTTTCTGGCAGGCCGTCGAACGGCTTGAAGTCGGCGGGGATCAGGCCGAGCGCCTTCTGCCGTGCGATCCGCGCATTGCGGATCGCGTCGTAGCCGGCGTCGTACACGCCCGCGTACTTGTGCAGCCATGGTTCGGGCACCTGCAGCGGCCAGTGCGGCGACGTATACGCCGCGTACGCGAAGAACGGCTTGCCGTCGCGCTTGTTCGAATCGATGTACGAGATCAGCTTCTGCGTATAGAAATCGGTCGAATAGAACACGGCCGGGCTGCCGCCCGCGCCGCCCGGCTGCCCGGGCTGGCCAGGCTGCACGTAACGGCCGTCTTCCGTGTAGTTCGACGAGCCGGCCGGCTCGTGCGCGAAGTGGTTGGTCGCCGCGCCGCCGAGCAGC